>Ga0233422_10000651_pt1 | contig 16742 bp, 15 predicted proteins | sample Watercolumn_Mata_2_FD_182724 | JGI IMG/M metagenome (GOLD analysis project Ga0233422, IMG submission 182724) | Freshwater microbial communities from Lake Matano, South Sulawesi, Indonesia - Watercolumn_Matano_2014_110_MG | ecosystem: Environmental > Aquatic > Freshwater > Lake | place...
AAATGTACGAGTTTCTGTTCGCTCCGGGATTTTCCACCAGCAAAAAAGTCACACGAACGTCCGGCCGCGGGGTGGGCATGGACGTCGTGAAGCGGGACGTGGAAAAGATCAACGGCCACGTGGAAGTTGAATCCTCCAAAGGGAGAGGCACCCGGATTTCGATTCGGATACCCTTGACTCTGGCGATCATCCAGACCTTGCTTGTACGGCATGGTACACACTTCTTTGCGATCCCGTTGACCACCGTGCGAGAAATCATTCGGATCGAACCGCAAGAAATCTCAACCATCGAAGGCCATCAAGTGATAAAATTCAGGGACGAGACCATACCGATTCTTCGCACGGATGAAGTGTTCCATCTGAGAGGCGACTTCAAGAGCAGCGAGGCCAGGTTCCTCGTGCTCGCGATAGCCGGTTACAAGACGGTTGGGCTACTCGTCCAGGAACTCGTCGGCGAGCAGGACGTGGTGATCAAGCCCCTTGCCGAGCATGTGTGGAAGACCAAGGGCCTTGCGGGCTCCACCATCCTCGGAGACGGCACCATAGCCCTGGTGTTGGACGTAGCGGAACTGGTGGAGAGTGTCATCGCACAACAAAAGATCCTCGCGTCGAGAGATATCTGGCAGATGCAAAGCGGTCGTCGGCGAGGCGTGAATAACGTCGTTGAAACGTGACGGGGTTGAGGGCCTATGGGCGAAGTCGTGGCAGTGGTGAGCCAGAAAGGCGGGGTCGGGAAGACCGCAACTGCCGTCAACCTGGGCGCGTGCTTGGCAGCGATCCAGCGACGGGTCCTCCTTCTCGGCGTCGATCCTCAGGCCGGCCTTTCCAGGTCTTTTGGCTTTGAAGCGTCCGACTCGCATCCGGGTTTGCTGGATGTCATCAGAGACGGCGCGGCGCTTGAAGATGCCATTTACCAGGTAAATACGCGCTTGCCCCGATTGGATCTCGTACCGCTCAACATCGCATCTTCCAAGGACGAAGCCCAGTTCGTGGAGATACTGGAGCGGGACCCGGCTACCCTGGCCCCGGAGCTGGAACGACTCAGACCTTCTTACGATTTCATTTTCGTGGATTGTCCGTCCAGACTTGATATTCCCACTCTGGCGGCCTTGACCGCGGCTGATTCCTATCTCGTGCCCGTGCAATGCGAGTACGCGTCCATGGCAACGGTGGGGAGAGTGCTGCGCGCTGCCCTTGAAGTGAAGCGGCGTTACAACACAAGGCTCGCCATCTTCGGCTTTCTGCTGACTATGGCGGACAAGCGGGCGGGGTTCACCATCAAGATTGTCCAGGAGATCAGGCAGTATTTCAAGGAGCGTGTGTTTCGCACAATTATTCCAAGAGATCCTCGCTTGGCCGAGGTCCCGTATCGTCAGGCCCCCGTTATCGTGTATGATATCGAATGCCCCGGGTCGAGGGCGTACATTCAATTGGCAAGGGAGATTCTCGGGGGCGGAGTTGCTCGCACGGGAAGACAGAGATGACAGAAAATGACGAGACGAGAAAGATCCGCGTGCTCGTGGTGGATGACTCTCCTCTTATGAGCAGGCAGATCGCCGGTATTCTCGCTGAGGACGAGGAGATCCAGGTCGCGGGGAACGCGGAGAACGGGCAGGACGCCCTCACCCTGGTCGAACAGATCAGGCCGGACGTGATCACCCTGGACGTCGAGATGCCCATAATGAACGGCATCACGGCCCTGAAGCACATCATGGTCAAATATGCGATACCCACGGTAATGATCAGCGCGTTGACCCAGGAGGGAGCGCGCACCACGTTTGACGCGCTGAAGTTCGGCGCGGTCGATGTCGTAGGCAAACCTTCGCGCAGGGAAGACGCCAGCCTTGAAAAACAGAAAGCCGACATCATCACCAAGGTGAAACGTGCGGCCTCCATCAGGGCCGGGATTTCGCGATATCTGAGAGTGTCCCCTGTCGATGTCCCTGTGAAGAGGCAGAGCGGCGTACCGCCTGATTCCGCGACTCGTTTCATCGGGATTGGGGCCGGAATCGGAGGATACAACTCACTCTTGAGGATCATCCCCGGTCTGCCGGCTGATTTCAACCACGTGCTCATGGCCACCGTACTTGCTGAACCACGCGTCGTGGACCTGTTTGTTTCATATCTCGAAGCTCACAGCTCGGTGCCGGTGAAAAATGCTCGAGAAGTCGAAACTATTGAAGCCGGGGTCTGTTATGTGTCGTCGGGTGAGGACGGCTTTGTCCTGACCGGCAACGGCAACGGCGGCGGTCAGTTCCGTCTGCGTGGCCTCGGGCAGCATTTGGGACCCGAGAGCGCTATAGACCGCATGCTCATGTCCCTCGCCCATTGCGCGGGAGATCGGGCCGTGGGGGTTGTCCTGTCCGGTTCGGGCGATGACGGAGCGGAGGGGATCTTTGAGATCAGGAGACTCGGCGGCACAGGAGTTGTTCAAGACATCGCCAATTGCATGCAGCCCGCGATGCCCCTCGCGGTCCTCCAGAAAGGCCCGGTGGAAAAGATCCTCCCTGACTTCCACATGGCCGAGTACTTCATGAATCTAAATCACTATCCCCAAAGGACTTAAGCTAAAGATCAGAGGGGGAAAGGACATAGCGCTATGATACGGAGACTCTTTCTCGTATTCATGGGTGCCAATTTCCTTCTGGGAATTGGCGTGGCGGTGCCGGTCGCCCAAGAGGGGTCCACGGGCGCCCTGAGGGTACAAGGTGCGGCAGTTGCCGCGGATCAGGTCCAAAAGTGGGCCACCGAATTTGGGAAAGCAAATCCCAAAGTCTCTGTCGTTGTCACCGGGTCAAGTGCGGGCAAGGGCTTTCAAGCTTTATTCTCCAAAGAGGCGGATATAGCCCTGGCAAGCCGCGTGATCAACGAGAGCGAGCAAAAGACCGCTTCGGACAAAGGGCTGAAGCTTTCGGACAAATTAATAGGATACGCTGGGGTGGCCGTGTACACCAGCCCAAGAAACCCCGTAAACGAACTGAGCTTCGACCAGCTCAAGAAAATGTTCACCGGCAAATTCACCAATTGGAAAGAAGTCGGCGGTCCTGATGAACCCATACGCTGCTTCTCTCGACGCATCCCCGAATCCAGCGGTGCAGTCTTCTTCTGGGAGAAAGTGCTTGGAAAGGAAGCGTTTGGCCCCAATGTGGTGATGGCTGACTCCTTTTCCACCATAATAAAGACTTGCGCGACAGCCAAGGACCTGCCGATAGGGATTGGTCCGCCACCCTTGACCGGGTCCGGTTCAGGAGCAAAAATCCTGGCGATCAAAGAGACTGACACTTCACAGGCAGTCCGGCCTGATGACGAGAACCTCAAGAATGGGTCATATCCGATTATCCTTCCCTTCCACATGTACTGGAACTTGCAAAGCACTGACCCACGTATCATCGAATTTGTGGATTACTGCGCGAAACAAGGAGGTGGCGGCAAGTAGCGCCTTCTTGGAAGGCCCCTGCGTTCGACTGCGAGGAATTCCCGTTGCTGGTCCGCCAGGTCCCCGCGGGCCGCGGAAGGTGAAGCATTCCCGCGATGGGCGACCTTGACGTCACAGAGCCTGATGAAGTGTCTGGAGCCCCTTATCCGGAGCATTATCGAACAAACGCCGTGCTCAAGGGCGGCTTGTCCATAAGCGTTCGACCTATCAAGCCCGAAGATGCGCCGCTTTTGGTCGAGTTTTTCAACGGCCTGTCCGCGGCCTCGGTCATCTTCCGATTCCTTACCCACCTGAAGACCCTTCCGCCCGAATGGGTCGAACATTTCACAAGAATCGACTACTCCCAGGACGTGGCTTTGGTAGCGGTGAAAGAGATCGAGTCCCGTGAGAGGATTCTGGGAGTGTGCCGAATTATGCGACAACCGGGCTCCGCGAGCGGAGAGATAGCTGTAGTGATAGCCGATGACTGGCAGGGCAAGGGGATCGGAGAGTTGCTGTGCCGGCGTTGTATAGGTATTGCCCAAGAACTGGGGATGACATCCATCTGGGGCATTGTTTTGCCGGAGAACAAGAAGTTTGTGGCCCTCGCCAGGAAATTGGGTTTTGGCGTCGAGCTGGACCCCGGTGCAGGTCTTTATCGGATAGAGATGAAGCTTATCTCCGGTAGCCTGTAGTTTGTATCACCCGGCCACCAGGCTCAAGCCGAGGGCCTGTTACTCAGGGCTCTGTCCGCAAATTATGGCGCGGCCTAGCGCAATTGGGCCGGTGCACAACTTGGGTGAGGCAGAGCCTCGCGATAGGCAACCGTCGTTCCCGCGGAAGCGGGAACCCAGGAGAGATTACTGGGTTCCCGCTTCCGCGGGAACGACGGTACGTAGCTCCCGTAAACCGGGTAAGAGTCTTGGCAAGAAGTGTGGTCAACTTCCCCCTCTCCTTTTCTCCTTTGTGGGGCGGACTTTCCAGTCCGCTGGCAGGCTGGAAAGCCTGCCCCACAGAGGTGGAAGGCTTTACGATCCCCTCCCCTGGCGGGAGGGGGAAGGGGGAGGGGGACGCCTAAAGTCAGCGACCAAGGCATAAGTCAGCGTCTATGCCCCTTTGAGGAAGAGGGCAGAGCCTGCCCCGGACGTGATCCGGGGGTGAGGGGATCCCAAAACCCTCTCCCCTGGCGGGAGAGGGCAGGGTGAGGGGGAACTCATCCTGATCTAACAACGCGGATTTCACCACCGCGCGTAATAGGAGGGACCGTCATGCTTCGTCTCATCATTATTTTCGTCGCTCTCTTCACACTCCTGCTGGCCTTTCCCGTAGCCGCGCAGCAGCCTCCGGGTCCGGCCGCGACGCCCGCGGACTATATTCTCCTGACCGTGATCATGAAGCACGATCAGTCGAAGAACCTGGACGAGATCAACAAGCTCCAGGATGAATTCGGCTTCTGGGCCAAATTTCCTCCGGAAGGGATCACGGTGGAATCGTGGTACATCGCGATGGGGCTGGGGTACATCGTGACGCTGCGGGTCCCGCCTGCGCGGCTGCGTGAGGTGAACCGCGTGATCGAGCAGACCGCTTGGAAGGCCTTTCGCACGGAGTTCTACCCCACGTACGACGCGCGTGAGATCGCGAAGACCCTCCGGGAAAAAGCGCTCAAGAAGTAAGGGAAGGAGGCCATTTCACAGCAGAGGCCGCAGAGATCGCGGAGAATAGACATTTGCAGAAAGAAGTGCTCGCGTTTACTCTTGCAAAGTTCGTGATTTTCAGTTATCTGCGTAGGATGTGGTAAATCCCATGGTACGCGGGATGAACCGCATCTGTCGCGCAGACACCGTGAGCGATGGAGTCTCCGTTGGTCACCGGATCCAACGCGCTGCCATGGAAGGTTAACCTGTCATGGTCCGGCGATCGACGTTCTTACGCGCAGCCAAGCGATTGGTCACATGTCTACGGACGAAGGAGATCGACAGTTGGATATGCTGAGACGAATAATCCTTAAGGGCTTCAAGTCGATCAAAACGATGGAACTTGAATTGCACCCCCTGAACGTCTTGGTCGGTGAAAATGGAGCAGGCAAGAGCAATCTCGTCTCCTTCTTCAAGATGCTCAATGAGATGATGGCGGGGCGCCTCCAACAGTTCATTGGCGCTTCGGGCCGTGCGCAATCCATTCTGCATTTCGGCGCCAAAGTCACCCCGCAGATGAAGGCCGTGCTGGAGTTCCAGGTGGGTGACGCCGTGGATACCTACACCATGCGCCTCTTTCACGCGGCAGGGGACACGCTGATCTTTGCTGAGGAGAGTTTGAGTTTCTTGCGGGCGGGTTACCCGGAGCCGCAACTAGTTGCTCTCGGGTCAGGGCATCAAGAAAGTCACATTGGTCAAGAAGGGGATAAAGGACCTGTTCCGCGGTCCCGATGGTTGAGGTTCAAAGATCAAGAAACTCGCATCGGTGAAGAGGCGGACAAGGCAGAGGCAACGGCCAAGGTGTTTCGATACTTGCTCAATCGCTGCCGCGTATACCACTTCCACGATACCTCGGCCACAGCGCGTGTTCGTCAATCGTGCTATATCGGCGACAACCGGTTCCTGATGCCGGACGCGGGGAATCTGGCGTCCTTCCTTCTTCGGCTTCGCGAAACGAACGGTGGCTCGTCCTACAAGCGCATCGTCAGTACTATCCGTTTGATCGCACCCTTTTTCGACGATTTCGATCTGGAGCCGGCCGGTCCCGATGACAAAAACATCATGTTGAATTGGCGGGAAAAAGGGTCGGATCAGATCTTTGGCCCGCATCAGCTTTCAGACGGTACGTTGCGTGGCGTATGCCTCATTACGTTGCTCTTGCAGCCGGAGGAAGAGCTGCCGGTCCTAATCGTTGTCGATGAGCCGGAGCTAGGGCTGCACCCGTATGCTCTCAATGTCGTCGCGTCTCTTTTCAAAAAAGCGTCTCATCATGCGCAAGTACTCACCTGCACGCAGTCAAGTTCATTCCTCGATAACTTCGAGGCCGAAGATGTGGTCGTGGTGAGTCGGAAAGGAAAGGAGTCACATTTTACGAGGCTGGATCCGACGAAACTCGACATGTGGCTCGACGAATACAGCCTTGGCGAAGTCTGGGAGAAGAACGTGATTGGTGGAGGGCCGCACTAATGGTGCACCTCTACCTGTTCGCGGAAGGGCAGACCGAGCAGACATTTGCCGACACGGTCCTCAAGCCGCACCTCGCAGGGACAGGGATCTACCTGCGTAATCCGGTGCGCATCGCCCACGGCAAGAAAAAGGGCCAAGTGCACAGGGGCGGGGGCCGTAGCTACGTACGGATGAAGAACGATATTTTGCGCTTTCTCTCACAAGAGAAAGGAGGAGACGTCTTTTTCACTACTATGATTGACCTTTACGCTATCCACAGCGACTTTCCGAAACTGGACGAGGCGGAGAAACTTCGTCATATGCCCGAAAAGCGAGTTGCCTTTCTGGAACAATCTTTTGCTGAGGACATCGGCGATGCGCGGTTCGTGCCGTACATCCAATTACATGAGTTTGAGGCGTACTTGTTTTCAGATCCGACGCGGTTCGTGCAGTTCTATGACCATCACGAGAGGCAGATTAGGGCACTACAAGCAATCGCCGACAAACACACCACCCCCGAGCTGATTGACGACGGACAGCACACCGCTCCGAGTAAGCGCATCATTGCCGAACTTCCCGACTACGAAGGCGCAAAGTCCGCCATAGGACCACAGGTGGCAGAATTAATCGGGCTCGACATCATCCGCTCCAAGTGCCCTCATTTTTCCTCGTGGCTTTCTCGACTAGAAAAGCTTGGTGCTGGGACACCGTGATGCTGAATTGAGAGGGCATGAACTCAAGTTACAGTTGACCTGGCACCAAGCCGAGTGCCACGGTTATTCGGGTCGCTGAAAAAGCCCTGTCCCGTCAATGGTTTCGAGGCGCACCAAATGATTTCTCCCCGCAAAAGCATTACTCTGAAAATCAGTCTGTTGGTTCTTGGGGCCACCTGCCTTGTGCTCGCGTTGATTGTTGAGCGCATGTTCGTCAACTCCCGTGATCTGATTCGGGAGGAGGCCGAACAGACCGGCCGGAACCTGGTGACCGCGCTGGCGAACCAGGTAGAGCAGGACTTTCTCGTGGTGGCCAAGGCCGCAGATCACCTCGCGGCATTCCTGGAAACCGGTACATTCAGCGAAGAGCAGCTCCTTAGCCACATTAAACGGACGGTAATACAGACTCCTGAAGTGTACGGGTCCGCTGTGGCTTTTTTGCCGTTTGCGTTCAAGCCCGACGTGAAGTTGTACGCACCCTATTTTTTCAGGACGAATGGAGGAGTGAAGTTCGAGCAACTGGCAACGGAATCGTACAATTATCCTGAAAAGGACTGGTTCCGCATTCCCGTGGAGACGGGGAAGCCGACCTGGGTGGAACCGTACTTTGATGAGGGCGGCGGCAACGTGGCCATGACCACGTATGCTCGTCCGATGTTTGAACAGGCGAATGGCGGGCCGCCGGCGAAACTCAAGGCTGTGGTCACTGCGGACATCTCGTTGGAAAGCTTGAACAAGTTAGTCAATTCCAAAAGAGTCTACGACACAGGCTTTCTGGCCGTATTTTCCCCCAAGGGCACGTTCGTAACTAATCGCTACCCGGATCGGGTGATGAGGGACACGATCTTTGACCTGGCGGACGACCGCAAGTTCCCGGGATCGAAGGAAATTGCCAGGCGGGTAATCTCCGAGGAATCCGGATTTTATGACGTCGGCCCTGGGATCACCGGGGTGGATTCGTACCTGGCATTCAGTCGCATGGACCCACCGGGCTGGACGCTTGCTGCCATGCTGCCCAAGGCAGAGCTGTACGCCAAAGTCGATGCCTTGCGACAGGAGACGCGCATACTCGCGACCGTGGGTCTGGTGCTTCTCGTGATCGCGGCAGCTCTCGTGGCAAGATCGATCAGCAGGCCGCTGCGCAAAATGGCGAGCGAATCGGCCAAAGTGGCTGAAGGGAACCTCGATATAGACCTTACGAGCATAAAATCAGCCGACGAAGTTGGGCAATTGGCTCGCGCGTTCACCCGAATGACAGAAGGGCTCAAGGAAAGAGAGCGCATCAAGGACACCTTCGGCCGATACCTCACTCAGGAGGTGGTGAAACGGCTACTGGAGTCCAAAGATGGCTTGAAGCTGGGCGGTGAAATCCGAGAAATCTCGATCATGATGTCGGACCTGCGAGGCTTCACGGCCCTTTCATCGAGCATGACCCCGGAGCAGGTGATCAAGTTCCTCAACCGATACCTCGGCATGATGGTCGAGATTATCCTGGACCACCGCGGCATCATCGATGAAATCATTGGCGACGGTATTCTCGCGTTTTTCGGGGCGCCGGAGCACGTGGAGAACCATCCTGAGTTGGCCGTTGCCTGCGCTCTGAAGATGCAGAACGCGATGAAAGAAGTAAACGCGCTCAATGAAGCTGATGGATTGCCTCATCTCGAAATGGGGATAGCGGTCAACACCGGTGAGGTCGTCGTGGGGAATATCGGCTCGGAGAAGCGAGCCAAGTACGGCGCGGTAGGCGCACAGGTGAACTTCACCGGCAGAGTGGAAGGCTTTACGGTCGGGGGCCAGGTGCTGGTAAGCAACGGGGCCTACGAAAAGCTCGCTGACCAACTGGAGGTCGGAAACGTCCTCACAGTGGAAATGAAGGGCGTGCCCGGAAAGGTGCGGCTCTACGACGTCAAAGGGATCAGGGGGCAGTACGAAACCCGCATCGAAGACAGGGAGGAAGCTCTGACCCGCCTGGAAACCGGCCTCTCGGTCCGCGTCTATGCAATGGACCAGAAGATCCTTGAGAGCGCGGGCAAGCCGGGAACGATTACCCACGCGTCACTCAAATCGGGACAATTGGTTCTCAAAGACGAGATCGCGCAATGGGACGACGTGCGTATAGTTGTCAACAGCACGGACCCGGAGTTCGAGGGCTCTGAAATTTACGGCAAAGTCATTTCATTAAAGCATGCGGATGACACATTCGAAGCGCTGGTGCGCTTCACATCGGTCTCCCCCGGCGGGTACAAATTATTGCGGCAATTGCTGGCATCAGGGCATCGAGCGCGTTAGGGATGAGAAAAATTTGCTACGCGGCATATCTTAGGATTTCCACCTCCACATTCTTCTTTACGGCTTCTTCTCCCATGGCCATGATTCGTTCGGTGACATTCTCGTCGAGGTAATATTCTCCGCAGTTTTCACAGACCTGAGCGGGGACCCCTTTGATGATCACCGTGGTCTCTCCCCGCTGAAGGGTGACCGTCACCGTACCGGCCTTCGTCTCTCCTTGCCTACAAATCACGCACTTCACGGGGACCTCCTTGTCTTCAAGCTCTCGTAGGATGCGGTGACCAACGGGAACCGCATCGGTCGAGGGCTTTTCGCGACAGATGCGGTTCATCCCGCGAGACGCGGGATTCACCACATCCTACATGAGGAAACGCGGGGTGCCACTGCTGGCTAGCCCAGCAGTGCCATTGCATCCCGACAAAACTCTCGAGAACCGCTATAATATAGCATGCTTCACTTGGTCTCCAGCTTATGGATAATATGCATGCTGACCAGGTAAGCCACCACGATTGCCACGTAGAACTGGCCGACTATGGCTTCGACGATGACGAGCATTTGCGCCAGCGGGCTTACCGGCACAGTATCGCCGTATCCGATGGTGGTCAAAGTGACAAAGCTGAAATAGAGCATACGAACGCCAAGGCTGCCGTTTGTCGATGCGGCAAATTGAAAGGAACCGGGCGAGAGCGATTCGAGCAACACGTACACGAACGACCACGTGTACCCCATGATCAAATATACGTTGAACGTTCCGACAATTTCATTGATAAAGACTCGTTCGGCCGTGACAAGGGAATGCAGTATAGTTCCCCCGCAGTAAATAAACAGGGCGAGAACAGCGACTCCAATGAAGAAGCCGGCCGGAGCGTGCATAAACAGGAGCAGTTCCTCGTGAGCCACGAGATCGACCGCGAGCAATCCAAGGGCCCCGATACCGGCGAACACGGTAACGATGAGACTTCGTCGTGTCTTCCCTCCTGCGAGCCATGCGGACACGATCATGGTCGGAAGGAATATGGTGTCGGCGATAGCGCTTGGCAGGAGAGGCCGACAAACAATAAGTCCCAGGAGGACCACCATGAGCACCATATGCTTCAGATTCAATCTCTCCGCCAAGGAGGTCCGGTCATTGGAATCATCCATCGTCATCGATCTCCGCTTCCTAAAATGCACTCCTGTACCCTAATTTTGAATGCTCGATCAGCCTTACTTTTTTGATATCTCCTTTTTTCGCTTCTTGTAGCCGTCGAACGCGATCCAGGTTCGGCGGCAGGTCTCTTCAAAATCGGGATTGTCCCATTGCGACATCATAAGTCGTCGCTTTGATAGGGCATGGTCCAGTACTCCGCGGTAATGGGTCCTCATGTCTTTTTCATAGGCCGCAAGAGCATCCATTGTCCCGGTCTCCAGCGCCTGGGCTGCAGCAAGCCCTGCGGCAGTCCCCGAAACGACCGCTTGGGGAATCCCCGCTCCGGTAATCGGATGCGTCATACCGGCCGCATCACCGCAAAAGATCACATTCTCAGCCACGAGCCGCTCCCTGGTTCCCGATACCGGGATCGACCCACCCCAGCGGGCGAAGATGCCGGGCCGTATCAAGTCGAGGTCCAACAGGTATTCAGCGAGCTTTTCCAGGAGCGCTGCGGGATGTACATCAGCTCTGGCAACCACTCCCAGGCCCACGTTGGCCATTTTTCCTTTGGGAAAGAGCCACCCGTAGCCACCAATCAGCTCCTGGCTCAGGAACACGAAGGTCCGATCAAGCGGCAGCCTCAGCGGGGCCTGGAGCTGAACTCCCCGAAGCAGCTCAGGATACCCCATTCCAAGCAGAGTGGCCACCGACGATACGGCGCCGTCGGCCGCAATCACAAACCGGGGTCGTACCATGAGCTTTGCGCCCCGCGCTCGAACAATCCACGCGTCGTTGTCCCGACCCACCAAACGAGCGGAGGAAAGCACCGCCGCGCCGGAAACGGCCGCGTCCCAGGCCAGGGCCCGGTCGAATCGCACTCGGTCTATAAGGAATCCCGGCGAGAGACTTTCTGTCTTGTCTTGATCGCTTGCGAAGGAACGTTCGCTCTCACTGCTCAGGGCGCCCGCGGCAAGGATCTGCGTCTCCATGACCTCCACCGGCTGAACAATGCATCCCCGATCGAGCGGGAACTCCGAGAACAGCCTCTGTGGAACGAATTCCCCGCAATGGAGCGGTTCGCCGATCCTGGCCTTTGCGTCGATGAGGATCGTACGGGCTCCCGAGTTAGCCGCGGCCGCAGCCGCGCTCGACCCGGCCGGGCCAGCGCCCACCACCAGAATGTCACAATCCGTTAATCGCGCCATGAAGATGCCGGAGAGTCTTTTCGATCAATGGGAGGTTTAGTTCCGTCTTGTTGTCGAACCGCCCCTGGTACGCGAGCGCGGCCTTGCCCAGATCATAGCAGGTGGTCGAGTCGAGATCGATGAGTAACCCCTGAGCTCGGACGCTCTCCAGCTCCTGTTGGTGCTTCGCGTAGAACGCCTCGCAGCAGGAGCCGACATACATGCCCGCCCTATCCCTGCATTGCGTGGAAATCACGTCCATGAGGTGCTCAAAGCTCTGGACCGTGATCGGCTCCATGTCAAAGGACCTTGCCAGGCTGAAACAGGCGCCGATCTCGCACTCGCCGCATTCGTCGCAACCTGGAATGTCCCGATACGGACAATCCAGGCTTTTGGAACAGTACGGCAAGAGGAGCCATCTCGGCCGCCTACCCAGTATCTGCTCCGGTAGGAGATTCACCAGGAAGATCTCATTTGCCTCGGCCAAGGTGAAGCATCCGTTCCGAAGAGCAAGGCGGTCCACTGATTTTCCCACTGCTTCGGCCACCTGGTTTGACTCGATCCCCAGAATGCAGCCGCCGTTCGATCCAAGAAAAGAATTAACCGCATTTGTCAGGACCTGCTTCTCCATAGGCAAACCCACGAGGACCGCCTCAAGATCGTGAATCAGGCGCTTGGGCACGGTGAAGAAGTCTCCAGCAATAAGCGCCTGACGGACCCTCTTTCCGCCCGGCGAAGGCCACAGATGCACCCTGAGAGTCCCCGCGTCGGTCTGGGTGATGGATCGCGTGGCCTGCCCTTCCACAGAGGGTCGAGTGCGGCCCATGACCCATGCAGGACTGTCAAAAAAACCGATTTCTTCGGTGAGGCGTCTCTCCTCGCGCTTGGTGAGATCGCCCGGGACCAGGCGAATGTTGAGCTTCTCGGCAAATTCGTCGGCCAGCGCGTCCTTGATTGTTGACACGGCCGGCGTGGGACTGAGGAGGTCGGAAAGGAAGCAGATCCGCTCCATGAGGGACTCAATCTCCCTTTTCTTCAGTTTCTCCACTGGTACGCGCAGGGCTCGAAGAAAAAGATCCACCTCGTTTTCAACAAGCACCGTCCCCTGGAACATGAACCCGCCTGAGATCGTCGTCCCACCTGTCCCGGAGATCTTCCGACCGTCTACTTCAATGTCGTTGCGAGGACGAAAAGCCGCGGAGAATCCTAGCCGAGAAAGCCCGGAAGCAGCTATGGCACATATTCTGTAGAGGATGGCCTCGTACGAACCAATGAAGGGCTCCTCGCCGGGAATCCCGTACAACTCCCAACCAAGGGCCGATTCCTGGAAAAAGATCGCGCCCCCTCCCGTATGCCTGCGATTAATGTCGATTCCGTGGCTGACGCAGTAATCCCACCGCACTTCGAGGTCCACATCTTGATGGTAACCCACAAGTGCAGCCGCAGGCGAGAACTGGAGAAACCGCACAGTCGGCGGAGCCTGTCGTTCAGCGACTTCTTCGAGGATGATCTTGTCGAGGCACATGTTGGCAGCCGCGGTGAGCGGCCCGGTGTCGAGAAGACGAAACTCCCTCATGTGCGATCTCCTGTTCCTCGATTGGATGCCTTGCGTACCGTCATCGCAGGGGTTTCGTCGATCGCTGGAACGACCTTGGTCTTCGCGGTGGCATGAATTGGGCCGTCCAGCAAACCTAACGCCGCCTCTCGGAGGGCCTCTGAAACAGTCGGGTGCGGATGTATGGTGGCAGCGAGGTCCGCGGCGGACATGCCCTTGCCAATGGCCAAAGTCACCTCACCGAGCAACTCCGATACGTCGGGACCCATAAAATGAGCCCCAATGAGTCGCTTTGTCTCGTTGTCCTCGATGAGCTTCATTAACCCGCGGGGCTCGCCCATTGCAAGCGCCTTTCCGCTTGCCGATAGAGAAAAGGTGCTCGTACGAAAGGCACAGTCACGGGCTATCGCTTCCTGTTCGGTGAGACCGACCCATGCGATCTGCGGCACGGTGAAGACGGATGCCGGAATCAAAGTTTCGTCGACCGGCCTTCCGCGGCCCGCGATATGCTCTGCTACCGTCTCGCCGTGCAGGAACGCCGCGTGCGCGAGCATTTTAGTCCCGAGAACATCACCTACCGCATAAACGCCGCTAGTAGAGGTCTGAAAATATTGATCCACTGCGAGCCGACCCGCGCTCGTGTCGATTCCCAGGGACTCGATTCCGGAGCCCTCCCAATAAGGCCGCCGGCCCGTCGCCGTCAAAACCGTCTCAGCTTCGGCTATCTTCTCTCTTGGTCCCTTTTCGTAGACGACCCGCAAGAGTTCTCCCTGCCGCTCGATCCTCTGAAGCGACACGCCTAAGTCCACCGTGATGCCACGGCCTGGGAGCAGGCTCGCGTACCTACGGGCGATCTCGGAATCCACTTCGCTCAGTATGGTTCCCAGAGCTTCAAGAATGATGACCGCTGCGCCCAGGGTCGAGAAGATCTGGGCGAACTCCACTCCGATCACTCCTCCACCTATGATGATGATTCGATTGGGACGACTCCCCAGCGCCAAGATCTCTCTGGTACCGACAACCCCGGGCAGGTCGGCTCCCGGGATTTTCGGCCTCGACGCGCGAGACCCTGTTGCCACCACTATATTCTTTGTTCGCAGCAAGTCTCCGTTGTTGATGGAGACCGTGCCCGGCTCCACGATCTTGCCGGTCCCCTTGACGACGGTCACCCCCGTGGCGGCAAGGTGCTTGCCGAGATTGTCCACCAACTTCTTGACCACGATTGTTTTGCGGTTCATTAACCGCGAGAAATCAATTTGGGGGACCGCGTCAAGAATTCCTTCGCGAGCCGCGGATCGCATCCATCGGATCCCCTCCGCGTCCGAAAGCAGGGCTTTGGTAGGAATGCACCCTCTATTGAGGCAGACCCCACCAAGCTCGTCCTTTTCCACGAGCGCGACGCTCAACCCGAGCTGCCTTGCCCTCAGCGCAGCCGAGTACCCTCCGGGACCTGCTCCGATGATGACGATGTCGTAAGGTTCTTTCATGCATACACCAGGACTGCCGATACCGCGTAGGGCACAGGGCCAATATGAGGCGTGGTCAGCAGTCTCTGAAGCCCGGCATAATGGACAGCTTAGCTATGTGGGCTAGCCGTGCTGGTCTCGTACGTAAAACACCTCGCAGGCGCTTCCAGCGCCTGCAAATGCCAGGGTTTTTGGGGAGGGGCCCGGGGAGGCCTTTTTTTGCAAAAAGGGCCTCCCCAGACTCTTTCCCAAAGGCTCCCTGGTTTTCGCGATTTACGGTTTCGGCTCTTCCGGTTGAGGAGTCGGTTGTTTCTCTTCTTTCTTCTTGTCGGCGACCCCCGCGTCCAGCGCCTTGAGCACTTTGGACGTAATGTCGGGAACTCCTTGGGAGTAAAGGGCCATCTGTTCTGGGATTACCAACGTCAACTTTTCTTCTCGTGCGATCCGCGCCACGATTTCTCGAATTCTCATGTTGACCATGTTTTCTTCCGAGACTCTTTTCAACCTGAGTCTTGCCCTTGTGGCTTCAGCCTCGGACTTCAGATTTTCTTTCTTGGTCTTGAGGTTCTTTTCAAGCTCCTGTCTTTCGGCCGACGGCTCCTTGCCTTTTTCCTTTTCCAGCGCTTGCTCCAAAGCCGAAATTTCCAGAGAGAGTTTTTCCAGTTGGGAAGCCGCCTCAGCCGTTGTCTTCTCGGTCTCCTGGAAAGATGCCCTGATAGACGCGGACTGTTTGAACAGCGTCTGCATGTTCACTTTGGCGATTGCCATCTCCGCGGCCGGCGACACATTATGCCAGAAGAGCAATACCAACGCTGACGCAAGGGCGAGTGTCGGTCTTGTGACATGATGGATACGTTTCATGTGGGACTTCCTTTCTCCAAGCGGTCCGGGCAGGATTGAGCGGACAGACGGACTGGCATCTCTTCGTCCCGCCCGTGGCCACATGCTGTAACTGTTTGAAAGCCCATCGGCATGCAATGATTCCGCCGCTGAGCCTCTCTGAAGACATTCTTATATACCATTCAGGGGTCGAGTGGGTAAGACAAAGCCGACGCACACCCCGACAGATTTCCTCGTGGACGGGCTTGTCCTGGAAATCTTGCGCCGGTCACCTCGCCACGGTGGGAGATTAATGCAGATCCATCCTGCTTTCCATGCGCGAGAGGCGGGCATCTATAGAATCGAGCCGGGCAAAAATGGTCCTGAGCACGATTTCCATGTCAGCCTCACTCGTTCTGTGCGCGACCGAGGCGTCGGTTGTGGAGGGGGGGCTCGGAATTGGGACTTGATCGTTGCGGTCTCTCGGCTGCCTACGCTCCGCAGGTCTTCGCTGACGTTCCTCGGGCAGCGCGGTCCCTTCAGCTTCAAACGAGACCTCATGAGGTTCGGCAGCTTCGCTGGGTGGCCCGCCGGTCGGCTCCGCGGGAGGGGGACTGACCTGCCACAGGCCGGACACCCACTTGGCCAACCCTCCCTGAGGTTTGGCTTGGGCGCCTTCCGCCGGTTCCTTGGACGCATTCTCCGTTTCTCGGGATTCCATCGGGGAAGGTTTGTGAGGTGGTTTGACGTCTTCCGCGGCCTGGCCCTGCGCGGCAAGTCCTTTGAAGAAATCGTTGAATTCTTCTTTTGTCATGTCGCCGCTGCGATACAGAGGGAGAAGCGCGTGAGCCAACTCCCGGTCGTTGGTGCGGAACTCCTTTGTGATTTCGCCCTTACGCGCGCCCGATCTAATATGCGCCAGGAGGTGCTGAGGGGATATCTGATCTTCTAATTTTGGCATGGCCGTATCTCCAGGTCATTATAGCCGCAACTGAATTATATACAATAACTCACTGTAAATCAATA
>Ga0233422_10000654_pt1 | contig 16707 bp, 18 predicted proteins | sample Watercolumn_Mata_2_FD_182724 | JGI IMG/M metagenome (GOLD analysis project Ga0233422, IMG submission 182724) | Freshwater microbial communities from Lake Matano, South Sulawesi, Indonesia - Watercolumn_Matano_2014_110_MG | ecosystem: Environmental > Aquatic > Freshwater > Lake | place...
CCGTTTAGGCATCGGCGCTCCTCCCCAGTTTGTTCCCAAACCGTCTATGGCAGGAACGCCGATCATTTTCAAGAAATGTATAAGCAATATCAACCTATTGGTGTAAGAAGTGCAAAACTATAGGAAACCTTGAAGGTATGCTGAAAGCGTAGCACGATTCGTTGTAGGGGCGGGTTTCAAACCCGCCCTTCTTGGTTCCAGGCGTAACGGGCGGGTTTGAAACCCGCCCCTACCCGAGCCTTCAATAGCCAATCACCGAGCCCTGCCCCCGGCGATCAGCGGGCCATCCGTTCAATTTCTCTGATCTTGGCCGCAAGTGCCTCCACACGAGCCTCGAGTTCACGGGTGCTATTCTGAACGCTCGGCTCAACAGAACGCTGGTCGAGACTCTGTGTCGGACCGCGACTATTGAGCAACGCGGCTTTGAGCTCCGACAATTCCTGTCGAATAGCCCGTAAGACCGTTAGGCGCGCCTTGTCATTGTCCAGGAATGCCTGGGAGTAATTCTGGAAGGCCCTTTCGAGGGCTTTTTTGTCCTCCGGCAGCTGATTCATAAATTTGTCGGCCCTTTGCGCCATCCGGTCCGCATTATCAGCCATCCTGCGGGTGTTATCCGCCATGTAGGGCATGTTGGATGCCATGACCCCCATGTTGTAAACCATCTGGTCCATGTTGTTCTGAAGTCGGTTCATGTCAGGGAGCGCCGCACAGCCGCACACAATAGGCATGCAGCCTAGGATCGTCACTGCTTTGAACAACCTTCTCACTCAATGACTCCTGACAGTCTGGCGACCGTACGTCCTGCAAGGCAACGTCAGGAAGGCGCGGTCCAGCTTTTCCACTGGAACTTGCCGAAGGTCTTTGGGTCGGTGAGTTCATCCGGGATTTCGATGCCGAATACCGCGTTCTGCTGCCTGACCCTTATCGTTAGCCCTTTTCCCGGTACGACCACTTCCTCTTCCCTGGGAAATTCCGTCCCTTTTTCGGTCCGAAAAAACTCTACCACGCGGAAGACTCTTCTGAGCTTTCTGTCAGGCCCATACTGCTCGACCTTGACCATGGTAAACTGGTCCTTGGATATCCAGAGCAGACGCTCTCCCTTGCCCTCAGCGAGCTCCACCCGGATGACGTAGCAGTCGCGGCCGTCCAACGTTTCTTGTCGGACGAGGGTCCCCTCCTCAGAGGACTTGGGGGCGAAAATGCGGATATCGTCCATCGTGAGCCCGGTGCCGCCGATGTCAGCCGACGCGTCGTCCATGTCGAGAGGAAGCGTCTTTTCCGAAGCCGGAAGATACATATACGCTTCCGGCTGTTCCCCGTCCCTTAACAGGAAGAGGAATCGCAATCCCCGGGAGTCCTTCGGCTCTTCAAAGTCGACGAAGATTACGGCCGGCTCGGGTTGAGGTCGTACCACACACCACAATGAATGATCCGACAGGGTCTTCTTTCCCTTAACGGTCTTGAGGTCGATTGCGAGGCGAAACGCGTCCTGAAAGTTTCGTCTGACTACCTCTGAAAGGATGTCCTTCGCGGTCATGGCCTCCACGTGCGCCCCTGGGAACAAGAAAAGCAAAGCGAGCAGCACGATGAAGAATGAGGTTGCACGACATTGCATAATCAGATAATCCTTCCCAGCCGGGAGATCACAGTTGCATCGACTCTTGGAGCAGAGCCTGATCCGAACCTACATACACACTTATTCCGCATTAATTATGCAAGGTTATTTTAATAACATAGAAACGGTCTTATTGTCAAGGAATATCAGCCCTTAACGGGCAAGTCGGACCCTGCGAGCATTATAGGTGCTCCCTCTATTTGACGCCTTTGGTCGGGGCTGGTATAGTTAGCCAAATGACGGTGGAGAAGAACAATGAAGACCGTCTCCACAATAGCCCTGATAATGGGTCTCTTCCTGGTGGTACCGAGTGTGCTCGCACAATGGCCGCTCGGGAAAGAACTCACGCAGACAGTCCAAAAAGGTGAACGCGACCCTGCCGTCACTGCGAGTGGACGGTTCCAGATATTCGTGTCGCCCAACCACAAGAACCACACATTCATGTTGGATACCGACACGGGGAAAGTGTGGATAATCATTAAGGATCAGACGTCGGGGGACTTTTCTTTCCGACGGGTGCCGGTGGAAGAGGTTGATGGAAAACTGCCGCAGGCTTCCGGTTCCGGAGGCACGAAACAAGAGGATAAGAAGGATTCCGAGCGCAAATGAGCCGGTGAAATCTTGGCGCGTACACGCTCGGTAACACGTCGCTTCGAGCCTCGTTCTCGGGATATGTGCAGGAAAGTGGGCCGTAGGACAAGGCCGGGTAGTTATTAAGAGAGATAACCCCTTCATTTCAGTTGAGACTCACGAGGAGAAACATAACGAACTATGGCGAGGAACGGATACAAGGTCGCAGTGGTAGGCGCAACAGGCGCAGTGGGCAACGTGATGCTCAGCGTCCTCGAGAGGCGCTCCTTTCCGGTGAGTGAGATCGTGATGCTGGCCTCGGGCCGGTCGTCAGGGCGAACCCTGACCTTCCGGGGAGAGAAGCATCCGGTCCATGAATTGACTGAGACCTCTTTCGAAGGTGTTCAGATAGGTCTGTTTTCAGCCGGTGGGGCTATCAGCGCGAAGTTCGCCCCCATCGCCGCGGCCGCAGGATGCGTGGTCATCGACAATACTGCCCATTTTCGCATGGAGCCCGACGTTCCTCTTGTCGTCCCTGAGGTGAATCCGGAGGCTATTGCCGGGTACACGGCCAGAGGGATCATCGCGAATCCGAACTGCTCGACCATTCAGATGGTCCAGGTGCTCAAACCCTTGCACGACGAGGCCACCATTAAGCGAATTGTGGTTTCAACGTATCAGTCCGTCTCCGGAACCGGTAAGGAGGCCATCGAGGAGATGCTCGTCCAGTCCAGGCAGATGTCGCAATCGATCGCCTGGGGGCGGGACGATGGGATCGGTCCGCTTTTGGAGTTGCTTGCCCCATACCGAACCATGACTACGGAAGTGTATCCGCATCGGATAGCTTTCGAATGCCTTCCACATATCGACGTCTTCCTTGACAATGATTACACCAAGGAAGAGATGAAGATGATTTGGGAGACGAACAAGATCCTTGACCCGGCGATCCGAATGACCGCCACCACGGTGAGGGTGCCGACCTTCTTCGGGCATTCCGAATCGGTGAACATCGAAACCGAGAGAAAGATAAGCCCGGGTCGTGCTCGGGAACTCCTGAGCACGTTTCCGGGAGTGAAAGTTCTGGACGAACCGTCCAAAAAGATCTATCCACTGACTGCGCTCGCCGCAGGGGAGTACGAGACATTGGTGGGCCGTATTCGTGAAGATGAGTCAGTGGCTAACGGGCTGAACCTGTGGGTGGTTTCCGACAATATTTTGAAGGGCGCTGCGCTGAACGCGGTTCAAATTGCGGAGATACTGATCGAGAAATATCTGTAAAAAGCGCGAGTCGGGGAGTTTATTCGCCCGCACAGGTATCTGTCGTCTTGGTTTATTTGGAAAGGGGGTAGCAACGGCTCATGTGGTTGCAACACAATCCGCAGTCATTTCTCACCGGAGATGCGCCATTCATTCGCGCATCCACCTTGGAAGCAGATCGGTCCAGGGTCGATCATGAGTTTGTTTTTGAGGACCGGCATGAGGGTTTCATCGGAATACCCCACGGTGGGTTGGCCATGGGCCTGTGCCTGGACGCGTGGCGAAGGGTGGCTTCTTCCGCGTATCCGGTGGATGCGAGGTTCAAGTTTGGCGGGACAGGAGTGTCAATCGGGGATTCGGTCGTCTTCTCCGTCGAAAACAAGGACCAACGCGAGGGGCCTTGTCTCTGTGCGACGATAACCAAGAACGGAGACAAGGCGCCCTATATAAAGGCTGAGATAACCCCAGCCGCCGGCAGCCTGCCCCCGGACACGAAAGGTCCAGCGACCTCGGTCTTTCGGGAACTGCCGTATTACCGGAATTGTTTTGTTTGTGGTCACCATCGCAGCGTTCCCGGCCTCCAGCGACGATTCCGCGTCCATCTGGATGACGACGACTCAAGGGTCGTTTCAAGCGTTTGGGGAGCAGCGTCAGAGGACCGGGAAAGGGCTGATTTGTTCCTGATCGGTAAGGACGAGCTTCATCCGGCCGTGCTGACCTCGATCTTCGACGAAAACACTGCGTGGGCGGGCTTCATGCAAACAAGGACGTGTGGGCTCTCGGTCAGAGTGACGTTCACGCTCCTGAGGCCCGTGGCCCTGAGCGAGCAGCTCCTCTTTGTGGGGAGGCCAGCGGGAACTCGAGGGAATCCTCGTTCCCCGCGTTTCTTTCTCGGGGAAGGCACCATCTTCTCCATTAGCGACAGAGGGGCCCCAGAGCCGGTCGCTTTCGGGCGAGGGGAATGGCTCGTTGTGGACCGTTACACCGAGCAGATCAAGACCAATCTCCTCCCTGACAACGATTGGGAGTGGATCTTCACTGAGTGACTGCCGACCGCAGGCTTCCTAATGTCCCTGACGACATTTAGTACAGGCCTTCAGAGCGGGAGGGCAACCAAAACGGCGTAGGGGCGGGTTTGAAACCCGCCCCTTTGGGTTGATGGGACGGCCATCTCCTGCTGAGCACGGTGCTGGTCAGGTCACGGATAGGTTGCATGTCCCGCGAGACACGGCATGGCGTCAAATGAAGACCTGGGTCCGGAGGCCGGTCTCCCCATGCGTCAATCCATAGAGGGGATGACAACGCCGCCAGGAGACCTTATCTCATAACAGGAAACTCTCTTTGTTAGGCCGGGATAGACGCCCGGTCTGCAATGCTCAATGTCTGAACATGAATCAGAGGTAGATCAGTGGCTCACAAGGTAGTGGATGGAGTGTGGTGGATACCCGGACGGGACAGGTTTCTTCCTGACTCACACATGTATGTCATCGGGCAACCGGATGGCGAAGACTTCACTCTCGGGGACTGCGGCCTGATGGATATGGGATCGTACAAGGTCAGCGAACTGGACGCCTGCGGTGTTTCACCGAATCACGTCCGACGCATCATCATGACTCACACGCATCTGGACCACATCGGTTGCCTGCCGGAAATCCTGGAAGCCATCCCTCACGCGGAAGTGTGGGTGCATAGGGACGAAGCCATACCGATGGAACGAGGAGACGAGCGAATCATTCACGGGAATCGGATGTTCGAGAGCATGGTCCGGTCCCAGTACATGCTGGCGAAAGATCTTTTCAAGATTCACGTTCATCGGAAGCTCGAGGGCGGGGAAGAGCTGTCTCTGGGCGGCATGGCGTTCCGGGTTATTCATATTCCCGGCCACTCCATCGGAGGAATTGGGCTATTCAACGAAGAGCACCGGATGCTCCTGTCCGGAGACACCGTGTATGCGGACTACGCCATCGGTCGCTTCGATCTGGAATCCGCGGACCCGGATCAACTGAAGCGTTCCCTCGGGATCATCGACGAACTGGGGGTGGAGATCCTCCTGCCTTGCCACAACCGGATCGTGAAGAGCGGGGCCGCTCCAATGATCAAGAAGACCGTAGAGCTGTGGGGTCCTCAGCTCGCGGCAGGGTCCCCATTTTGATCGCTTTCCGGCACGCATTGGTACGTCTTTCGTGAGGTGAGGCATCATGGGACAAACCGTCACCGAGAAGATCATATCGGCGCATCTGGTAAAGGGTAAACCGGAACCGGGTTCGGAAATTGCCCTCAAGATCGATCATGCGCTCATCCAGGATGCCACGGGGACGATGGTGCTCCTCGAGTTTATCGCTATGGGAATTGCCCGGGCAAAAACGGAGTTTTCAGTCGTTTACGTGGATCACAACTTGCTCCAGACTGATTTCAGAAATGCTGACGACCATAGATTCTTGAGGAGCACAGCCGCGAAACACGGCATCGTGTTCTCAAAACCAGGCAACGGCGTATCTCATCAGGTTCACCTGGAGCGCTTCAGCGTCCCCGGCAAAACCCTTCTCGGGTCGGACAGTCACACCCCGACAAACGCGGGCAGCTCTATGCTCGCTATTGGGGCAGGTGGATTGGACGTTGCCATGGCCATGGCCGGTCGTCCTTTTTATTTGAGGATGCCCCAAATCGTGGGTGTAAGGCTTACCGGCAAGCTTCAACCGTGGGTCTCGGCGAAGGACGTGATACTCGAGCTTCTGCGGCGCTTCAGCGTCAAAGGAGGCGTCGGCAAGGTGTTCGAGTACTTCGGCCCCGGAGTGGAGACTCTTTCCGCTACGGACCGAGGCACCATCGGCAACATGGGGACCGAATTGGGCTTGACCTCCAGCATGTTCCCATCGGATAGGCGAACACGTGAGTTTCTGGCGAGTCAGGGTCGCGGTGAGGCATGGAGTGAAATTCTGGCCGATTCCGATGCTCGGTACAGCGAGGTCATCGAGCTGGATCTGAGCACTCTGGAACCATTGATCGCGTGCCCCAGTTCTCCCGATAATGTCAAGAAGATATCCGAAGTAGAAGGAATTGATGTGAATCAGGTCATAATCGGTTCCTCTGTGAATTCCTCCTTCCGGGACCTCTTCATTACCGCCAAGGCCGTAGAAGGAAGGCACTGCCATCCGGACGTGAGCTTCGAGATCAATCCCGGCAGCCATCAGGTGCTTCTGAATGTGGCGGAAAAAAGCGGAGTCATGAACCTGATCCTGGCGGGAGCACGCATCCATCAGTCGGGTTGCCTCGGCTGCATCGGGATGGGTCAGGCCCCTGCAACGGGAACTGCTTCTCTCAGGACCTTTCCGCGTAATTTCCCTGGGCGAAGCGGTACCCAGGGAGATCAGGTTTATCTTTGTTCGCCCGAGACCGCGGTCGCGGCCGCGATCTTCGGGAAAATCACCGATCCGAGAAAGCTGGGCGACTACCCCGCGGTTTCCAACCCTGAGGTGTACCTCGTCAATGACGAGAATCTCCTCTTTCCCCCTGACGATGCCTCTGGGCTGGAAGTCATCATGGGTCCGAACATCAAGCCTTTCCCCAAGTTCGGCCCCCTGGAGGACAGCATCGAGGCCGAGATCGCCCTCAAGGTAGGAGACAACATCACCACCGATCACATCATGCCCGCGGGGAGCAAAATCCTCCCACTGAGGAGCAACATAGAGGCAATGAGCGACTTCGTGTTTACGAACGTGGACCCTGAATTCTCCAATCGCTGCCGAAGCTTGAAAAACGCTGTCGTGATCGGCGGGGAGAACTACGGCCAGGGATCGTCACGGGAGCATGCTGCCATTGTGCCTCGGTACCTGGGCGTGAGGGCCAAAATCGCCAAAAGTTTCGCCAGGATCCACAAGGCGAATCTCATCAACTTCGGGATACTCCCTCTCACGTTTCGTGACCCAAAGGATTACGACCGGGCAATTCAAGGCGAACAAGTCAGTTTGGAACGGATAAGGGATATCCTCGCTGACGGCAGGAGCGAGTTCGAAATAACAATCGGTGGAAACCGAGTGTCCGTACGGCTGGACGTCACGGACCGGGAAAGGGAAATTCTTCTCGCCGGAGGATTGATCAACACCGCCACTTAGCGAGCAGATTAACCTGCGTCATCATAGCCCGACTAAGTGCACCATTCCATGAATACCGGTTACGGATACGGGGTAGGATGCGGTGAGCGCAGCGAACCGCATCTGTCGAGGCACGACTCGACGAGTCAGGATGCCAGAGTCGAATTGAAGAAAATAGGGAGCCCCCTAGCTGACGGCGAAAGCCGGTTCGATGTGGAAATCGGCGGAAGACGCGTGCCCGTACAAACAATTGTCACTGACCGAGAGCGGCGTGTCCTCCTGACCGGCGGCCTGATCAATGCAGTGAGGCAGGATTAGTCGCGTAGCTTGAGAGTCACCTGCTAGAGCGAGAGTTGGTGTCAATGGCTGCACGTGCGCCGAATCAACAAAACTGCGTGGGTTACTTTTGGCACGGTCAGGTGCTGGTCCTTGGCACGGTACACGACACCACGACGCACAGACATCACGCTCTCCAGATAACGATCAGCCTGTCAGGGCATTTCCGGCTTAGCCTTCCCGATGGCCCCGTCTGCACCGCCGCTGTCATGATCGAGCCTGACCAGCCGCACCGGCTTTCAGGACGGGAAGGGCGCCAGGCCGTCCTCTTGCTGGACCCCGAAGCGAAAGTCTCCGGAGCCCTGATTGACGCCTACCGATCCCACAGCAGAGTCACCTCACTGGATGCGGCGCTGGTGGAGCCTCTTGTCGGCAAACTGGAGAGCCTCTCCCGCCAAACCCCTTCTTGTGTGCAAGCACGTCGATTGTGCGACGACATGTTGTCTGCTCTCCTGGCCACACCAAAGCCGTTCAAGCAATTCGACCCCCGTATACGGGATGCGCTAGCCCTGCTTCGAGAACTGCCGGAAAGCAAGGCTTCCGTCCGGGACATAGCGGAATCGGTCGGACTCTCCGAAAGCCGCTTCATGCACCTGTTCAAAGAACAGGTAGGCATTCCCGTCCGTCGTCATCTCCTGTGGCTCCGGCTCATGGGCGCATTGGATTCCGTGCTTGCAGGCCAATCGTTGACCACCGCCGCACACGAAGCCGGTTTTGCGGATTCGGCTCATCTGAGTCGAACCTTTAGAGACATGTTCGGGATGACTCTGTCGGGCTGTTTCAAGAATAGCCGGTTTCTTCAAGTAATCTCATGCTCCCGGTGATACCGTCCAAGCGAGAGACATCCCAAATCACCATTGAGAGGTAGCCATGCCGCAAGACGAGTATCTGAAAGAAACCAGGTTGTTGAACTATAGTCACCGTGACCTGGTGGCACTGGTGGAACGAAAGAACTGGCGCGACCTGGAGGCGTTCGACCGAATTGCAGCCATTTACCGGTTCGTAAAGGACGAGGTCCCTTTCGGCTACAATGAATCCGACGACCTTGCCGCGTCCAGGCTTTTGCATGACGGCTATGGTCAGTGCAATACCAAGGCCACTTTGCTGATGGCGCTCCTGCGAAGTGTCGGCATATCCTGCCGAATGCACGCCTGCCTCATCGACAAACGTGTTCAGCGCGGCCTGATTCCCGATCCCATCTACGCGCTAACGCCTGCCAGACTTCTCCATACATGGGTTGAGGTCCTCTTCGATGGCCGCTGGTCAAGTCTGGAGGGCTGCATCCTTGACGAGGATTATCTCGGACAGGTCCACAGTATGTTTCCGGATGCGAGAGGATCCTTCTGCGGCTTCGCTGTCGCGGTCTCCAATTTCAGAGAACCCCGGATCGCGTGGCAGGGCGAAGACACGCACATTCAAAGCGCCGCCGTCACAAAGGATCTCGGTGTGTTCGCTTCTCCCGATTCGCTATATGCTGCGTACAGAGCCAACTTGCGTGGTATCAGAGGATTTCTTTTCAAGCACCTCGTGAGAAGCTGGATGAATCGGAGGGTTGCGTCCATTCGGATGGGGCAGGCTTCAGTGCGCAGAGACTCGGGCGCGTGCCGTAGCACAAGCCCGTAGTCTCTACCGATTCAGAAGACTCAATGGTAATGCATACGGAGGGGGCTCGCGACCAGATGATACTTGGGGCGGTGACTCGAAGCTATGTCAAGAGTGCTCTTGACTGAATTCGCTTGCTTGCCAAAGGGCAGAAAAAATGCAGACCAACTGGCGGCTTGATATCCCGTCGCCCGACTATGACGGCTTTTTCGAAGCAGGTGTCCCAGACGTCTCGCGTTGATAGACCTCATCCGGTTCCTGCTCTTTCAGAGGGGCCAAGGTGGCTCCGTGGTGAAGATGGAGTCGATTCGGGTCCCGCTCGACAACCAGGAACGTAGTGACATCCCCTGAATCCCAAAAGAAACGGACCACCGGCGGAACAAAAGAGAATGCGCCCTGGCCCGCGACAATCCACTGCTGGGTCGCGTCACCGCGATATTCTGCTCGATACGTTCCGTCGTCGTGAAGCACGAGCTTCATGAAACGCTCCTTAACAGGTACTTCCTTCCCATCCTCGATCCTGGAACCCAAGATCCAGGTTCCGGACAAAAGTCCGGCCTGATCTTGAGGATCTCTGAGTTGAGTGTCCCGTGCGCAGGAAGTGAGCAAGAGAGCAGCAGCCAAGGTGGCGGCTGCGAGGAGAAGGAACGAGCGGTTCATAACGTACCTCGGCAAAAACATTAACGGAAAAAAACAAGACGACCCACCGCGAGGGTGGATCGCCTCGTATTCATCTCTCCAAACGGGCCGCGAGGACCCGGTTATGATCGGTATATCTTAGCGCCAGCCGCTTGAGGAACTGCTCATCGGCCAATAGCCGCTGGATGAGGACGAGCCGCTTGCCGGCCACCAGCCACCTGACCAGCCGCTGGATGAGCTGCTTCCCCAGCCGCCCCAGCCACCCCAGCCACCCCAGGCGACCACTCTGCGGCCTCTGCGTCCCATCACGGCATAGCCACCATATGCAGGCCAATAGCCGCTGCTGGACGAAGAGCCACTCGCAGGCCAGTAACCGCTGCTGCTGCTCGAAGATGCTCCAAAGCCGGCATAGGGTGCATACGCCCACCATCCAAATCCGTAGGATGCGAACAAGACAACCATACCGATCACTGCAAGCACTACTGCAAACTTTTTCATTGAAACACATACCTCCTCATGAAATGGGAATCAGTCTTCTCAGTCCTCTTTACGAGAACGGAAACTCCCCGTTGAAAATGACACCGTGTAAATCCCTGGCTACCACTTTTCGGCCACTTTGTCAATGATTTTTCTCAATCAGCCCGTACTTTGTCCCCAGCTTCTCGCCGAATCACGGCCCCTAAAGGCCCTTGACTCCACTCAGGTCTTTGGTAGGATTCTCCCAAATTCGATCCTTGTCAAGGAATTTCTGTCCAGGGGTCGAAATTTGCCAAGGAATCCAATCATCGAAGGCCCGAGTCTCGCTTGAAGAGAATCGGGCTTGACTGGAGAGATCTTATGGGAGCAACCGTTTTGTGGCGTGGTTTTAGCTACTTGGCAATTACTGCCCTCTTCATTCTCGGGGTACCGCCTGCCTTGAGCGCAGAGGATGCTGTGTCTTCGGATCGTCCCCAGACTCCCAATGCGCTGGGTGCCGCGGAGAAAGTGCGTCGTGCGGGAGAACTTATCGGTCAGGGACAAAGCGGAAAGGCGCGAGACCTTCTCCGTCAGGCTGTGAGAGAATGCGACTCCGGGGATGGTGACCCCAAAGACTGCTCCCAATGGCTCAAATCGCTCCAGGGATTCGGCGCTATCCTCTACAACCGGACGGAGCGCACCGAGTTCACCAATTCCATCGGGATGAAGATGGTTCGGCTTCCCGCCGGGGAATTCATGATGGGGAGTCCGAAGCGAGAAATGGATTGGTTGAGGCTCACCTTTCGGAAAATCTGGCGAGACGGGCACAAGCAATGGTTTCAAGATGAGATGCCCATGCATCCGGTGCGCATTACCCGGTCCTTCTACATGGGCGCCACTCTCGTCACAGTCGGACAGTTCAGGGAATTCGTCAAGGCGACCCAGTACAAGACCGATGCCGAGCGTGGGGATGGAGGGATGATATTCAGCGCCCAGGAGAACCGGTGGGTCCCGCGCAAGGGGATGAAGTGGGATTCGCCTCCGTGGCGGATCGCGGACGATCAACCGGTGGTCTTTGTTTCCTGGAACGACGCGAAAGATTTCTGCAAGTGGCTGAGCCGTAAGGAGAAACGGACCTATCGCCTCCCCACTGAGGCGGAATGGGAGATGGCCTGCAGAGGGGGGTCAGTGTGGGCAAGGTATCCCTGGGGAAACAGGCTGCCCGGAGACCACGACTGCAACTTCGGGGACGGCAACCCGAAACTACCGGAAAGTCTGACGACGGTCGATGACGGATACAAGTATGTTTCGCCGGTTACCGAGTTTCCTCCCAACGCTTACGGCTTGTACGACATGGCCGGCAACGTCATGCAGTGGGTGGAAGATCGCTATGATCGCAACTATTATGAGAACTCGCCACTGGAAGATCCCACCGGTCCCAAGGCAGGCGAATCGCGGGTGAACAAAGGCGGAAATTTTTATGCCAGTCCCGCGGACGGCCGCTGTGCGTTTCGCGGGTTCTCCGGACCAACTATGAATTTCTGGAACCTCGGTTTCCGAGTGGTCATGGAAGAAGCCCAGGATGAGAGGCCCAGTGTTGCTTCCAAAGCCGACCGCTCTCCCGATCGGGCCCAAGGGCTCCCCGCCACTCCCGATCTACCTCCGAGCGATTCGGATGGGACCACGCTGTTCCGTCAGGCAATGTTTGCCGCGCAGCAGCAGCAATGGGATCAAGCTGTGCAGAGCCTGGAAGAAGCGCTTAAGATCTACGAAACGCGTGAGGATCAGCTCTGGGTTGCGAGAATAAAGGCCACATTAGCGGGTATTTACGCGGAGCAGAATCGGCGGTACAAAAGCAAAGAGCTCTATACCCAGGCGCTGGCAGGATTCCGCAAGATGGGAGACCTCAACAGCGCGAGAATCATCCTGAATCGCCTGCAAGAGTTGGAGACCTCTCCGGGCGTTAAGGTCGTTGAGGTCAAGAAGGGAAGCATCGCCGATAAAGCGGGAGTCGTCGCTGGAGACGTGATTATCGAGTACGCCGGCGAGACAGGGTTCAAGGTTGAAGGTTTCAAGAAACTGGTAAACGACTATGCCCGCGCGGACAAGATCACGCTCAGCACCCTGAATAATGAAGAGATCAGTACGGTGCTCGTGGCCGGCGGTCCACTCGGGGTGGCAGTTGAGGATATCAAGAGGCCCCCGCGACTTCGCCCTACTCCGGACCGTCAGCGCGAGCAGCAACGCCCGCCCCGGCAACAAAGGGGCGCCCGCGGTAGGTAGCGGTATCTGGACGGCACCTCCAAGTGGCATACATTCTCTAGCATCACAGATCAACTCTGAAAGGTTTCCCAGCCGTGCAGAAGTAGGCTAAGGTATGCTTTTTTCTCAAGGGGCGATCCGCGCAGAGTGTAATCTCTGTCTCTGTGGCAGAGGGCTACACGTGCGCACTTCCCCAGGATGCGTGTTGTTCCAGTTCGGACCAGGGGCTCTTTCTCGAGCCGGGAGGCTGCTCTGGGTCCGGAAAAATTGGAGCCCCAGAAAACGCGGCCGGAAGGGCTGGGGGGCCTGCGTAGGCATCCACGATTTTCGGAGAAAAAACTTCAAAATCTTTGGCAGGGGGCATCACAGGTCGGTGTGGTGTAATCGAATCAAGTTTCCTCATGATCCACAGGGTGATCTCTATCAGCACGAAACCTGTGACCACGTAGCCGAGGAGCAGTATTGTCACAGGGAAGATTAGGGTAAGCATGATGCCCTCCTCTACGGGGATGGGATTACCCGACTCCTTTAACCTTCCCTACTTTGTATAGACGCAGGATCGGCGCCGAATGTTGCACGAGCAAAGGGATTTTTGCACTGGGGATGTGAAAAGGCGGGAAAAAGGGGGAAAAAGGGGACATTCCTCTTTTCTCGCAACGGTCAGAAAACGAGAATGCCCCTCTTTTGGCGTGTCATACCAAGTTGCAGCCACGTCGGCACAATGGGTGGACACGGGCAGCGGTGTTTCTCCGGAACGAAGTCAGGCTGTGCCGTCCGTAGTGGAGGAGATGCGCCGTCGACCACTAGATCCTCCAATGTTGTTGCCCTTTGAACGCAACTTGGTATCAACGGGTTGGGGCATGTAGGAAAGAATGGAGCTGGGGAGGGGAGTTGAACCCACGACCTGATGATTACGAATCAGCTCGAGAAAACTTCTAACCAATAATATCAACTTGCCTGACCGATAGGGCCCCAACGACGCGGCCGGGCGACTCATAAACATCGAGGGTATTTTCGGCAGAATTGGCCGGAAATTGTCCTGGGCAGCTTCCAGTGCCTATATGCCAAAAGGACGACATAGACGATGTGGCTGATATCACAGGATGTTCAGGGAACGAGCAACTCCATATGCCTCGTTCGACCCGCGACGCCATGTCGCCAACATGATGACACCGGTGGCATCATAGTAATTACTAAGACCGCCAGGAAGCCCTATGGCCATTGTGCGTGCTTCAAAACGTGTAGAGAAAAGAGAGACCGCCGGCCAGAACGTAGGACGCAAAACTCCCGTCGAGCGATTGGAGGATGCCTCCCGAGAAAAGGGGAAACCCTGCTGGATCGATCACATCGAGACGATAATCTTCGGCGCCTCGGCCACGAATTTGACACCAGCTACCCTTGAACCAAAGCGTGCAGCTCACACTCTCGGACGCTCGGACCAGGTAATCGAAATTGCCTTCCAAGAAGATACCACCGGGATTGAAGGTGTATCGCGCATCTTCAAAGGCGAACCATGGGTAAAATGGGGGACCATAAAAAAAATACCGAAAAGGAATTGTCACGTCGGCCCAGGCGTACGGACTGAAGATCAGCGTAGCCCTGGAGTCAAGACCGTCGACGCGCAAGCCGACGTACGGCACCCATAGTTTCGTGCGTAAATCTCCAGTGTAAAGGTCTCACAATGTCGCTTCATATTGAATTGCCATGGTGGGATCGACTGGGCCCTCAAGTCGCACAGACAAGTGTTCTGCTTTGAACCCTCCAACAGCGGCCGCATTCATGCCGATATCTACTGATGCCCCTTCCCCGATACTCCACCATTCAAGCTGGGACCCTCTCCACTCTACCTGACTAAAGCCGGCCCAGTATGGCTCAGACGGCGTAAAGACGTGGGCCGCTTTGCCCGCGTTTCCCTCCGCGGAGAGGAACAGAGAGTACGCGCCTCGACGCAGATCAACTCTTACACTGCCGATCCAGACACCGGCGTCCTTTAAGCTGAAGTCAAGGCTGGAAGGAGCGAAAAGTGAATTCCCCTCCAGTCCGGTGAATGAAGGGAGGTTAATGTTTACGGCCATATCCTGGTATCCGACTTTGACCGAAGGTTGAATCTCAACTGTTCCTAAACTGAAGCCAGAGATGGCATCAATGAAGGGGAGTACCTGCGCCCTGCCATTTGCAGGCAAGGAGAGAGCGCACAGGACAGCGAACAAACCAACCCCATATCTCCACATGAACAACCCCCGAATAGAGGAAAGTCACGGAGCCTGTGGCACCGTCGCCATTCACAAGAACCTTGGACTTGGAATTGAGACCTTGTGGTTTCGAACGTACCTCAGCGCGCGCCGGCTTGTCAACCCGAAAAAGGGTAAGCTGCCCGCTGCAAGACACCAAAAGAGCATGGCACTTCACATGACCGATCGGGACAAAAATGGAACAGGAGAACTCTGCAGTCGCCCCCTGTGTTTTGCCTCGTTTCGTTCCCTGTGGACCGATCTGCCATCGCGGCGGGTCAGCACCATGCACTCTTCAACTTCTGACCACTCAGCCTCGGTTCACAGGCCCTCGAATCCTGCTGAGAACAGGATTGCCCTTGTTTGTATCGGTTCACCGGGAGGAGTGTAACCTCCTGTTATCGTAAAATGCGCGGGATTCGGCCTTCTGAAACGCGTCTCGAGATTTCGAAAAGGGTGGGCGTCCCGGTGAACGGTCACCTCCGGTCCTAGTTCATGCGGGACATCATCAGAAGTTCACCTTATCCAGCCCTTTCAAACCCAATATTTTTCTCACCTCATCGGGCGTGGCCGGATCGATGCCGAGTTCCTTGGCGATCCGGGCAATTTTCGCCACATGCTCGGCGTTGCTTCTCGCCATCACTCCTTTCTCAAGGTACAGATTGTCCTCCAGACCCACCCGGACGTTGCCGCCGATCAAAAGGGACTGGGTGCAGATCGGAAACTCCGCCCGCCCCGCAACACATACGGAAAACTCAAAATCGCCGATCAGCTTCTTTGCATAATCCACCAAAAATAATAGATTCTCCGAACTCGGTGTGATCCCTCCCAGAACCCCCATCACAAACTGGATGTACACCGGCTTCTTCACGTAGCCCCGCTCGATCAGGAAGGCGACGTTGTTGACCATTCCCGCATCGTAGACCTCAAACTCCGGTTTCGTACCGTGCTCGGTGAAGATACGGGCAAATTCCCTCATCGACTTAAACGTGTTCGGGAAGATCAAATCTTCCGTCATGGTCAGGTACTGGCTCTCCCAGTCGAACTTGAAGTCCTTGTAGCGCTCCAGGAGATGAAAAAGGGCGAAATTCACGGACCCGGCATTAAAAGAAGCCAGTTCGGGCTTGAAAGTGGAGACGGGGATGAGACGCTGCTCCGCCGGCATGCCCAGACCGCCGCCGCTGGTGATACAGACCACCATGTTGCACCGGTCCTTGATTCGCGTAATGGCTTCCTTGAAAAGATTGATGTCCGAGGTCGGCTGACCCGTTTGGGGATTGCGCACATGGATGTGGCAGACCGCCGCGCCCGCCTCCCACGAACGAACGGCCTCATCGGCAATCTCCTGTGGAGTGATCGGCAAATACTCCGACATGCGCGGCGTGTGAATGCTGCCCGTAATCGCGGCCGTGATTATCGTCTTGTCTTTCATGTTCAGACGCATCCTTCTCGTTTAAAGCGCTGACGTCTCTTCTTGCGATCGGGTAACGCGAGAGACTTTGCATCCTCATGGATGCCGCTTCAGAAAGATTGCAGGGTCCCCTTAACCTGCCAAGGAGATCCTGCAATAAGTTTCGATTAGCCTCTGCCACCAGAGCCCATACTGGCGCCCAAAGGCCCGAACTACATTGGCAGATAGAGATAAAAG
>Ga0233422_10000655_pt1 | contig 16704 bp, 16 predicted proteins | sample Watercolumn_Mata_2_FD_182724 | JGI IMG/M metagenome (GOLD analysis project Ga0233422, IMG submission 182724) | Freshwater microbial communities from Lake Matano, South Sulawesi, Indonesia - Watercolumn_Matano_2014_110_MG | ecosystem: Environmental > Aquatic > Freshwater > Lake | place...
ATGCCGATGATCTGTTCTTCAGTGTACCTCTTGCGACCGGTCATATCGAGTCCTCCTTCTTTCTCACCGGAAGACTCTAATTATACATGGACTAATTTATGGGGGTGAGGTCAATCGTTTATTACTTTAATAAAACTGTACGACTCTTGTCAACTCGCCTGACTGGAATGACCTGTTTCCTCGTACAGTTGGCTAAAGTATATAGAAAGTGACATGGACAAATTTGTGTCAAAATTAGCTACGATTTGTAAACTTTTGCAAGCAGTTGGTAGCGCATACCGGATTCGAACCGGTGATCTCCTCCTTGAGAGGGAGGTGTCCTAAACCCCTAGACGAATGCGCCCTGTACTACCGATTGCCAACCTGGCTGCTGAGCCAGGACTCATATTGAACTTTTTACGTCCCGAACTTATTCTAAAACTACGAGAGCTAATCGATAAGCTTGATAAACTCATCGACTGAGAGATCAGCGCCATCTAATATATTCGCTAATGTTCCAGTATCCACGTTTTTATGGTCTGGTACCACTACCTGTGCAAAAGGATTATCTCTTCGCAAGATAATGTGGCTTCCCTTCTGCCTTTTAAAATAGAACCCGACGCTTTTCAATGATTTAATTACCTCTTTACCAGAAAGGTCTCGAGGCAGCTTACTCATTTAACAGCGACCTCAAGCTCTACGATATCTTTGCCTACTTCTGTCGGCACAGGAAGTCCATCTTCAACAAGAGCTTCAATATAGACTTCCATAGCCTCCTTGATGTTTTTAAGAGCCTCTTCTTTGGTTTTACCCTGTGAGACACAACCTTTAAGAGCAGGGACATAAGCTATATAGCCTGATTCGGAACCTTTCTCCATAATGACTGTGTATTTCATGATTTTTCCGTTTCCTTTAAATAGCCATAGCTATTATATCAATATAGGCATTAAGGCAACAATACAACCACATAGGATTCAAACTGAATTTAGCTATAATTTAAGCATTAAATAGACAGATTTTACAAGCTATGTGAACGCAGAAGCAAGATTGGCTGGGGATCCAGGATTCGAACCTGGCCTTACGGATCCAGAGTCCGCTGTCCTACCGCTAGACGAATCCCCAACCTGCAGGGATTATAACAGAGGTCTATATCTCTGGCAACCGTTTCAGCAAGGTTATGCCATTGTGAGGATTTCTGTTTTTTTAGCGATGTAAATTTGCTATTCCCGTAACATTTGGTGTTTCATGGCTGTTTTAAGACCTGGACTAGCTGTTACCAAATTCCTAAGCCTTTTCGGTACTAATTCACCATTACAAATGTCGTTGGTTAACAGTACAATGGTACTTAGGGCACTATAATAAACTTTTAGCGCATAATGAGCGTTATATCAAATGTAAAATAATTTATATGGGAGGAGCGTATGAACAAACACAATTGGTATTCTTTTCCAGTCGTAGGTCTTATTCTCATGTTACTGTCTATCTCTGCAATGGCTTGTGGTCCACAGTCCCAGATTTCTGAAGCGGGCGGGGTTCCGTCATCTCAGGCAGATGTTCCGACTAATCCGATTCCTAAGGATTACCCAGATTTCGAAGTCGGGCTTCTTGACATAACACGAAGCGGTGTATCATCTGGTGAGGTGGCAACCGTATCCACAACCGTAACAAATACCGGAGATGCAAAGGGTGTTTATAAAGCAGTCCTTTTCATTGATGGTAAGAAAGTCGAGCAAAAAGATGTCCCAGTTGGACCTAAAAGCGCCGAAAAGGTTACCTTCCAGGTAGCTAAGACTGCCCCCGGCAGCTATAAACTGGAAATTGGGGAATCTGCTGCTACGCTTACTGTATACGAGTGGCCATATAAAATCCAGTATGATGCAGGAATTGCCTCCCCAGACCTATTGAGCATAGCGGGGGAACTGGGGCACATGGTTCATTTCTCACCGCCAACGACGCCTTTTAAGATACAGAAGATTGAGTTTTACGTACAGACACACGTAGTTGACGAGAGCGATTGGGCTGACAGATATGCCACGGTCAGAATTTGGGACAGTGATAGAAACAAGCAATTATGGTCTGTTGATGTTCCCTGGCGTACTTTCTGGGATGAAAAGAAGAGCTTCTGGAAAGAGATTGACGTCCCTAACATCGTCGCTAATGGCGATTTCTATGTGGAAATGGTCACACACAGCGAACAGTTTGGTGATGAAATCATAGCGACTACGCCTTGGGTTCCTGAAATGCCTCCTGCCATTTTCATAGGCTATGATAGACCCCCTAACCCATATCTAACCACTCCCTTGTCACCTGAGGACACCAACTCAAGTCTGTCTAAGATGGGTGAAATTGTCGAAGTTCCGGTTAAATATCAGGGAATCAACTGGCTAATCCGAGTCGAGGGTGATGGCAGGCTTTAATGTTGTGGACACACTGGGATAGCGAATCTGCTTAGTAGAAGTCAAAGACAATCCTGCGTGTTGGGGCGGGACGGGGCAATTCCACATTGCACGTCCCGTCTTGCTTTTTCAGCAGAGAGTTGATATTGCACTAATCGAACTCCAGTTTTGCCAGTGTTGCTTTACAAGCAACTGCCTCATTTGGTCTGGTGGCGCTCCTATGTGTCAAGGTGATTTGCCATCGTTGCTAACTCATTGCTATACTCAATTGAGAAGGATTTAGCGACGTTGGCTGATTGGCAAATCCTACAGCAGTCTATCGGAATAGTTTTTCGAGACGTGTCTCTACTTCAGCAGGCTTTTATACATTCCTCTTATATCAATGAGAATCCATGTTTTTATCTTCCAGACAACGAGCGTCTTGAATTCCTTGGCGATGCTCTTTTGAACTTTATAGTTACTGAGGAGCTCTACCATAAGTTCCCCCATTTTGGTGAAGGTGAACTGACTGAAAGTCGCGTATCACTGGTTCGGCAAGAGACTTTAGCTAAGATTGCCGCCGGGCTTAAGCTTGGCGATTACCTATATCTGGGGAAAGGAGAGGAAACTAGTGGGGGACGGCAGAGACAAACTAATCTCGCCGATGCCTTTGAAGCCCTGATTGGGGCTATATTCCTTGACCAGGAGCTAAACGCCACCAGAGATTTCGTTTTAAGCAAATTGCACAGTGAGCTTCAGGGGATGAGGGACAAGGGAATAGGGCAGAACTATAAGGCGCTGTTGCAGGAATTCACTCAAGCCAAATACAAACGGCTGCCCAATTATTATGTTGTGGAAGCTTCAGGTCCTGACCACGATAAAGGCTTCACTGTTGAGGTGGCGCTCGACGACAGAATATTGGGTACTGGTTCGGGTAAAAGCAAAAGAGCTGCTGAAATGGAAGCTGCACGCGCAGCCTGGGAAAAACTTACCACTGAGTAAGTGCCTTCGGGTTGTGCGGATGTTGCCTTATTATGCCGGCTCCAATACTATAATTTCAGTAGTCTGTGGTAGCTTGCCCGCCTGAAATTCTATCTCGCTGGAATTCATATTCTTTACGTTTTTCTTGCCTACCAGGAAATCATCAATAGTGTTTAGTGGCCAGTCGCACTTGGATGTCTTGCAGTGCATGGGTATGGCGACCTTTGGCTGCAAGTCATCTATCACTGAGCTTGCCATCTTGGCATCGATGGTGAAGGTACCACCAATCGGTATGAATAATACATCTATATAGCCGATTTCAGCTATTTGTTCCTTGTTGAGTCTGTGTCCCAGGTCACCTAGATGGCAGAGCTTTACTCCATCAACAGAAAAGCAGAATATGGTGTTAGCACCTCGTTCTTTTCCTTGTGAATCGTCGTGATGGGTAGCAATACCACTCAATTGAATCCCTTTGACGGTCCTGATACCGCTTCCGGTGACGATTTCTGGTTTGCCCGGTATCAATGAGACATTGTTATGGTCGAAGTGGTCATGACTCACTGTAACAATGTCAGCAGCCTCGTTGAACGGTGCGTAGCTGAGCCCACTGCCTTGAGGGTAAGGGTCGGTAATAATCTTGACACCGGTCTCAGAGCTAATCAGAAAAGAAGCATGTCCCAGCCATTTTACTCTCATAATGCGCCTCCTTAATACCTAATTAAAAATAAATACGGACGGGTATTGCATCTGTCTGGTTTTAATCACTTTGCCGAAGCCAGCGCAAAGTTGACCAGTGTCCGCACGCCGACGCCCGTGGCACCCTTTATTATGTAGCCACGTTCTTTATCCACTTGAGCAGTACCCGCTATATCGATATGTGCCCAGGGTTTGTCACCAACAAACTCAGAGAGAAACTGTGCACCGGTGATGGCACCACCCCATCTGCCACCACTATTCTTGATGTCAGCTATATCGCTCTTGTTCTGCTCTTTATACTCTTCATACATCGGCAGTTGCCACAGGCGCTCTCCAGCATCAGCACCAGCCTTAACAACCTTATCTATCAGCTTCTGGGAATTGCCCAGTATCCCGCTACAAACGTCTCCCAGTGCTATATGGCAGGCACCAGTAAGTGTAGCTACATCGACCAATGGTGAAAAGCCTTGCTTCACGGCATAGCCCAGGGCATCAGCCAGAGTTAACCTTCCTTCAGCATCAGTGTTTACCACCTCTATGGTCTTGCCATTAATGGCTTTTAAAACGTCGCCCGGCTTTAGAGCGTTGCCTCCGGGCAGATTTTCGGTAGCTGGTATAACTGCGGTAATATTGACCTTTGGCTTCAGTTGAGCTATAGCACTCAACGCTGCCATGACTGCAGCTGCACCTGCCATATCACCTTTCATCTCCACCATACCCTCTGATGGCTTAATGGATATGCCACCTGAATCGAAGGTTATACCTTTACCGACAAAGCTCAAGGTATCAGACGATTTCTTATCACCTTTATAGCCCAGCACTATCAATTTTGGCGGCTGGCGGCTTCCCTGGGCTACCCCCAGAAGTGCTCCCATGCCTACCTTTTTCATTTGTTCACGGTCTAAGATAGTTAATTCGAGTCCGTAAGTCCTCGCCAATCTTTCTGCTACCTTTGCCATATCACTAGGTGTCATGTAATTGGCTGGTTCATTTATCAAATCACGGGCTAGATTTGTAGCTTGTGCAATTATCTGCCCTTTTTTACAACCCTGCTTCAGAGCTGTTAGTTTGGCTGCATCTCTTTCCACAATAAAAATTTCAGCTATATCATGGTTTTCAGGTTCCTTAGTCACGTGCTTGCGGAACCTGTATAGTCCTAGCAAGCTACCCTCAGCTATAGCCTGAGCTGCTGCCTCAGGCTCGATTTTGCCAACGCCGGCACCGTGGACGATAGTGGCTATTCGTCGGCAGTTCAGCTTTCTTAAAGAGCGACAGAATTCTGCAGATAAAGCACGAATTTTATCGAGTGTAAAATCGGACTGCTTGCCCAGACCGGCAACAGCCACAACCCGCGCTGGAATCTTGCCCAGGCTATGTATAATGCTGATTTCATTAAGCTTTCCCTTGATTTCGCCTTGCTCGATGAGCTTAGTGATAGCTCCATCAAGAGCCTTGTCCACTGCATCTGTGGCACCCCCGGGACGTTTTACTCCTTCAAAAAGATTGACCACGATGGCATCAACTTCGACACTTGTAATATCACCGGCGATTACTTTTACTTCCAACTTTGCCTCCTCAGCGTTTGACTCTTTTCTTAAATTCCTGGCTTTCATGGTTCACGAGGCTTAGCTACCATCTATTTTATCCCATATTGCCATAGAAAGGAATGCCTCCGGTGCAGTTCTGGTTCCGATTTCAACGATTTATGGTGCGTATTATTTTGTCAATCGCAGGCGTGATATCAAGTGAGGTATTAACTGCAAAGTGGTTGCGCAGTATTTTTTCGGCTCTTGGTTTCATCTGCCTGTAGACTTCCCAGTCAGCATCGGATTTATTCTCCGGGGCGGCTCCATTTTTTCGCGCTTGAAGTCGCTGATAGGTCACTGCTGGCGGTGCTTCAACTCGCACTAAAACCAGCCTGGCTCTGGTTCTGTCACTAATTCTGTAAAGATGCTCGCGGTGGCGTTCTGACAGGTTGGTAGCATCGAAGATAACAGGTACTCCATTGCTTAGGAGCCATTCTATGAGGCTGTGACAGGCAGCGAAGAGGCGAGCGCTATCCTCAGCGCTGTAATCAGGAGAGGGGGATAAAGCCTTGCGTAGCGCATCGCTCTCAAGGATATAGAAGGGCTGCCTCTCAGCTAGTTTCCGGCAGAAGAACGTTTTGCCTGTTCCCGGTAAACCGCTGACAACTACGAAGCCGGGGTTAACTGTCGCTTCGGGAAGTGAGCCTAAACTTTCCCTGAGTCTTATCAGGTCCTGGTTAAGCTGGCTTTGCTCCATTTAGCTTCAGGAATTATAGAATATTTCTCGAATTCATACCATCGTGCACACTGCTTGCCCGTATACTTGACTTGCCTCTATTTGTGTTATAAAATTAATGTTACGGAAAATATTACAGTTACGTAACGCAATGAGAGACTCAAACATTGGCGCGTATAGTTCTCTGCTGAGTGTATGCCAGCATGGTTATTCTCTTAGCAAGACTCTGGTGCCGGGCTTTGACGATAGTGAAGTTCTTGCCAGGGTTAATCAGTCTCAGCCGCTCACCTCTCTCGATGGTAGTTTTAAGAGTGAAGTGCTGAAGACCGTATTTAATATCGGCTTGAAAAAGGCTGAGGGCAAGCCTTTGTGGATAGTGCCCAATTCGATACGGCATCGCAGGTATGGTTTTCTCAAGAATAGCAACTCAGTGCTTACGACTCTGGAACTGGAATCTCCTCAAAGCAGCCTGCACCGTCAGTTTGCCAGTCTGGTAAGAAAGGACGATAGGGATATACTAAACTTCGCGAATAAGTACGGTTTATTGAAGCGTCAGTCGGTTCATGACTTGGTGTTCAGAAACAATGATACAGGGCAACAGCTTCAATTAGGGGAATCTTTGCTCTGGTGGAAGGAAGAGATTGCAGATTTGGCTAAATGCCTGGACTTATGGGATATGGTACTGGTGGACAATGAGGAGCTTAAAGATATTGTCTTATGGCATCGAGATGGCATAACGATAGGGCTGGGCAACAATTATGTGCAACTGGTGAGCAGGGCAAACATGAATCTACTGGACAAGTGGCATAAGGGGGATATCAAAGGACCGGCTTTGTATTATCTTTCCCTGGAAGCGGATAAGCGCTTGGTCAACACGTTGACCCCGAAAATGTTAGATTCCCAAAGCCGTGACATTTATTTCCTTCCCGGCACCTTGTTGTCAGTGATGTGGTTGACGTTCCTCCAGGAGATGAGCGGCGCAACAAGGTCCATAAAATGTCCCGGTTGCGGTGAGTATTTCGATGCCCGTGACCCGCGGGCAAGGTTCTGCTCTACCCGTTGCCGGATGCGTAACTACCGGAAACGCAGCACAGAGAAACTGAAAAGGCGAAAGGCGATAGAGGGAGATAAACAGACCTAAATGGCGTCCCTGGAGGGATTCGAACCCACGACCCGCTGCTTAGAAGGCAGCCGCTCTGTCCACTGAGCTACAGGGACTCGGCTTTGAGTGTAGCACAGGATAACTTGGCTGGCAAGAGCGGTTAAACTGCCGGCTGCTGTGTTTCCTTAGTCTCGGCTTTATTTTCTGTCTTGGTTATCTTGCTTTCCGTGCCTGTGCTTTCGGGTTCACTTTTTCTATTGTCGGTAGAATAAAATCCGGAACCCTTGAATATTACTGGTACCGGTGCAAAGAGCCGTCGCGCACCGTTCTGGCATTTGGGGCAGGTAACTATGGATTCATCAGAGAAGCTCTGTTTTAGCTCAAACTTCAAGTTGCATTTCGGACACAGGTACTGATAAACCGGCATAAGCTAACCTCCTGATTAGCGGAGCGAATAGTGCTATGGTATGCATCACCAGCTTTTAATCAATAGATTAGCACTCTCATTTTCTGACTGCTAATTTTATAACAAAGTTGATTTTTGGTCAAGTCCACGTAATCGTGCATTGCAATAGTGGCACTGGCTGTTAGTATTCTAGGAGAGAGACTCCTTTTTTGTCATCGCGAGGAGCATGAGCGACGTGGCGATCTCAGTCCATATCCTGTCATTCTGAACGCAGTGAAGAATCTCATGTCTTCTCTGTCACCGAGATTGCCACGTCCTTCATTAGAAGGACTCGCAATGACACCGGGGACATCACCCAATGTTGCACATAAAGTTGATGCGGTTGGTTATAGGGCTATGATATACTATTGTGCGGGATAGGGCAGGGGACAGCTCGCTTTCCAGATAGGTCTTTGGTCTTCTAGGGGCTCGTAGCTCAGTGGCAGAGCGGTCGGCTCATAACCGATTGGTCGCAGGTTCGAACCCTGCCGAGCCCACCATTTTAATTCAGTTTAAGCGGATAGCCCCACTTATTGAAGACATATACTTTACATAATATATGACGATGAGGATGGCTGGGCGCAGGCAGAAGCTTAGCTTCTCTCGCGAAGGTATTTGAAGGCGGATAGGGCGGCGGTGGCACCGTCGCCGACAGCGCTGGCTACCTGGCGGGGTGAATCCTTACGGATATCGCCCACGGCAAAGATGCCCGGTGCAGAGGTTTCCATCAGCTCGCTGGTCTTGATAAGCCCGGTTTCGTCCAGCTCCACTATGTCGGCGAAGGCTTGAGTATTGGGGTTAAGCCCCACGGCGATAAAGACTCCGGACACCTGTAGGTCTGTGGTTTTACCTGTTTTGACATTGTGCAGCCTAAGTCCGCTTACTTTGTTGTCTCCGGCAATCTCATCGACCACGGTATCCCATACAGGCTTAAGCTTAGGGTGGGCTAGAGCCTGCTGTTGGAGGATTTCTCCGGCTCGAAGCTGGTCTCGTCGGTGTATAATGTACACCTTGCTGGCGTGCTGACTTAGCTCCAGGGCATCGGTGATAGCGGTATCACCACCTCCGACTACGGCTACGTCCAGGTCACGGAAAAGGAAGCCGTCACAAGTAGCGCAGTAGGAGACACCACGTCCCAGCAGTTTCTCCTCACCGGGAACCCCCAGCTTGCGATATTCTGAGCCGGCAGCGATAATCATGGCTTCAGCTTCAAAATCGCCCTGCGAGGTGATGATGTTGTAGGTATGTCCGGGCTTAATGGCTGTAACCTCGGCGGCGATGGTCTCCAGTCCGTATTTGATAGCTTGCTGGTGCATGAGCGAGGCTAATTCTAGCCCTGATATGCCTTCAGGGAAGCCGGGATAATTATCTACCCGGCTGGCATTCACTATCTGACCTCCGAAAATGCCGCGCTCTATAAGCAGGGACTTGAGTCCGGCTCGAGATGTGTATAAACCGGCGGTAAGTCCACCTGGTCCACCGCCGATGATGACGACTTCGTATTTGCTCATTTTCCCTCCGTTAGCTCACTAAAGTAACTAGACATAATATTAAGAGTTATCCTTTGTCTCTGCTGTGATAAGCCTGGTGTACCTCTTTTAAATGCCTGTTGGTGACGTGAGTATAGACCTGGGTGGTGCGTATGCTCTCGTGTCCCAGCATTTCCTGAACGGAACGAAGGTCAGCGCCGCCAATTAGCAGGTCAGTGGCAAAGGAGTGCCTCAAAGTGTGCGGGGTAACCTCGAGAGGTAAGCCGCATCTTTTGGCGTACTTGTTGACGATTTCCTGGATCGACCTTGCTGTCAACCGCATCTTCTCGCCATCTCTTGTAGCATCGACTCTGCCGCTGTATCGGATAAACAGCGGCTTGAAGCTGTCTTTTCGCGTTTGCAGGTAGCGCTCAAGCCAGTGCGCTGCCGTATCCGAGAGAAAGACCACCCTTAATTTGTCTCCTTTGCCTCTGACGCCGAATTCCTTGCGGTCCAGATTTATCTGGTCGCGGTTCAGTCGTACCAACTCGGAAACCCTGAGTCCGGTGCTGAACAGGGTCTCCAGTATTGCTTTATCCCTGAGTCCTGCCTCGTCTGATATTTTCGGGCTGTTCAGCAGCCTTTCTAATTGCTCTGAGTTCAGGAAAGTGACCAACCGCTGGCTTTGCTTGGGCAATTCGATTTTGTCCGGTGATAGGGTGGGAATGTCGCGCTGAACCAGTAGATAGCGCAGAAAAGCCCTCAGGGCGATGATGTGATAGGTTTGGGTGATGCGTTTTAGCGGTTTGTCGCTTTGGTCACGCAGGTGAGCCAGATATAAACGGTATCTTCTGACAAGCTCCGGCGTTATTTCTGCGGGTGCCATCGCCTTAGAGTTAGCCTTAATCCAATCGAGGAAACGTTCTAGATAATGCCTGTATTCGCGAATAGTTAGGGGCGAGCGACCTTTCTCGACCTCGAGATATTCCAGGAAATCATCGATCAGCGGTTCTAAGCTCATGACTTAGGTTTCCATTTTCATGTATCTGTGGTTCGTAAAAGTGCCGTTGTCCGAACCGATATTAAATTAACATTTCTTTATACCCTTGTCAAGTATTTGTGAGCTGGGGCGGTTTTATTGCCGGTCGATTACACTACTTTTATTGCTTTTGTAGGACAGGCTTGCGCGCATTTGGCACAGCCGCGGCAAAAGCGTGATGGATGGGAAAAAGGAAATTCATAAGCGGCTTCCTACCGCAGGACTTTATTGGGACATTCGGCTGCAGCAGCGCATACGCCGTCACCGCATTTATCAGGTTGACACTTTTGATAGTCGATGATGGCTACAGGATGCGACATCCTAAGCCCCTACTAGGATTTAATGATTTTGGCTAGAAAGGTGGCAATTTTAGCTAAAACCTTGTCCAGCCCCCAGCCTTTCAGTGCTGAGATTACTACTGTGTTATCGTCTGGTGGTTTGACAAGTGCGGCTTGAGCCAAGGCGCTTATTTCCTCTTGATTTCCGGCTAAATCCATCTTGTTTAGAATTGTAATCTGAGGTTTGTTAGTCAGGTTTAGGTCAGCGAGGATTTCCTCTACTGTCTGGAACTGCTCAGCAGCGTCATGATGAGTTATGTCAACTATATGCAGGAGTAAATCAGCCTCTGTTAGCTCTTCGAGCGTGGCTCTAAAGGCAGCGACTATGGATGGTGGCAGTTTGTGAATGAAACCAACGGTATCAGTTAGTAGAAACTGCTGACCGCCGGGCAAAACCAAGCGACGGGTCACCGGGTCCAGCGTGGAAAATAGTTTGTCTTCTACTGGGACATCAGCCTGGCTCAGGGCATTAAGCAAGGTGCTCTTACCAGCATTGGTATAGCCTACAAGGGCGACTACAGGGATATGGCTTCTCCTGCGTTTTTGACGATATAGTGCCCGGTGCCGTCTTACTGCCTCAATCTGGCTCTGTAGTCGGTGGATTCGTCTACGGATGAGGCGACGGTCTGTCTCCAATTGTGATTCCCCAGGTCCTCTGGTGCCAATGCCGCCGCCCAGACGTTCCAGATGGCTCCATTGTCCGGCAAGGCGTGGCAAGAGATACTGGTGTTGAGCCAATTCTACCTGGAGCTGTCCTTCACGGGTTTGGGCTCGCCGGGCAAAGATATCCAATATCAGTGCTGTGCGGTCGATGACCTTGACTTCTAAGGCTTCCTCTAGATTTCGCTGCTGCCGTGGTGATAGCTCATCATTGAATATGACCACGCTGTATGCCAACTGCTCTCTAAGATTGATTAGTTCTTCTAACTTTCCCCTGCCTAAATAACAGGTCGGAGAAGGTCTTTCCAGTTTTTGGGCTAGTTTACCGACCACTCTAGCACCTGCTGTCCTCGCCAGATAAGATAATTCCTCTAAGGAGCTTTCAATCGACCAGTTGTCAGCACCGGCTTTGCTATCAATCCCGACCAGAAAAGCCCTCTCCGTTTCAGCCTGGGTTTTAAGTAAGGTCTGCCGCATATTGTGACTTATTTTGTCTTAGCTCTGTGCCAGCTCAGCAATCGGCCTATGCCTTCATCGAGCCTGTCGTCCGGTAAGGCTAATGATAGACGGATGTAACCTTCACCGGCGCTCCCGTAGCCAGTCCCCGGAGTGACTGCCACATTAGCCTTGTCCAGCAATTCAGTGGTGAAGTCTACCGATGTATAACCATCTGGTATCCTTGCCCAGATATAGAAGCTGGCTTTAGGTGGTCTAGCCTTCAAGCCTATGTCATTTAGTGCCTTAACTAGCTTGTCTCGGCGTCGTTGATAAATGGCGTTATGTTCGGCAACGCAGTCCTGGGGACCATTTAACGCTTTAATAGCTGCTTGCTGAATCGCCTGTGGGATACCCGAGTCCAGGTTTGACTTGAACCTGAACAGAGCGTCTATCATTCGGGAGTTACCTACAGCCATGCCTATTCTCCAGCCGGTCATATTGTAAGTCTTGGACAAAGAATGGAATTCTATGCTGACTTCTTTAGCCTCAGGTACCTGTAAGAGGCTTGGTGATTGATAGCCATCGAAGGCAACTTCCGTATAAGGGGCATCGTGACATATAGCCAGATTGTGCTTCTTGGCAAAATGCACCGCCTTCTGGAAAAAAGCCATGTCAGCTACTGCTCCAGTGGGATTATTTGGGTAATTCAGCCATAGCAGCTTAGCCTTTTTGAGGATTTTCTCAGGTATGCCTTCCAGGTCAGGCAGAAAATCATTCTTCTCAGTCAGGGGCAGGAAGTAAGGCTCACCACCAGCCAATAAGGTGCTCATGGAGTAAACTGGATATCCCGGGTCAGGAACCAAGGCTATATCGCCGGGGTCAATTAAACAGAAGGAGATATGTCCGATGCCTTCTTTAGAGCCGATGAGAGGCAAAACCTCTTTATGGGGGTCAAGGAATATGCCAAAACGCTTATGGTACCACCGGGCAATAGCCTGGCAAAGCTCAGGCAGTCCTGCAGTTTCTGGATAGCGATGATGAGCCGGGTCGCATGCTGCCTTACATAGCTGGTCTATTATATGTTGTGGCGTTGGCATATCGGGGTCACCGATGGCAAAGCTGATTATATCCTCTCCTCCGGCTTGCTTCTCAGAGATTTTACGATTGATTTCCACAAAAAGATATGGTGGAAGCTTGTCAAGACGATGTGAAAGTTTCATTTTAACCACTCTCCAGTAAAGACTTCTTCGACTGGTCCGCTCAGATATACCTCCCCTGCCCCATCCCAGTCTACGGTCAAGTTGCCACCTGGTAATATTATGTCAAGTTCACCATCCGTGTAGCCTTTCAGTTTGGCAATTACGGCTATGGCACAGGCACCGCTGCCACAGGATAGAGTTTCGCCGGCTCCCCGTTCCCAGACCCTGGCTTCTATTTTGTTTCGGCTGAGAACTCTGGCTATCTCAAAGTTCACTCGTTGTGGGAACACAGGATGGTTTTCTACCTGCGGTCCTATTTCACAGAGAGGAAAATCCGCTACAGGCTGAGATAAAAAGCTTACGGCATGGGGGTTCCCCATAGATACAAACGACAGGGTCAGTTCTTCCCCATCAACATTTAGAGGATAATCAAGAATTGGCATTATGTCAACTTCTCCCCTGCCCTTCTGGGGTTTGTCTATCAGGACCGGTATATCTTCGGTCTTAAAGCGTGGCATGCCCATATTTACTCTAGCCTGGGTAACTTTACCTCCGGAGATAGAAGCCTCGATTGTCCTGATGCCTGCCAGGGTCTCCACAGTTAATTTTGGTCCGGGAGCTATTCCTGTGTCAATGACGTATTTGGCGAAGCATCTCAAGCCATTGCCGCTGACCTCAGCCTCGGAGCCATCCTGGTTGAAAAGTCGCATTTTTAAGCTGGCAGTGTTTGAGGGCATTACCAGAACCAGTCCATCGGCACCCGCGCCGAAATAGCGTTGGCATATATCTCGTGCCAGCCTTGTCCAATCCTGCTCCATATTTCGGGCATCTATCAGGATAAAGTCATTCCCTGTAGCCTGCAGTTTAGTGAATTTCATGATCAGCTTGCTTGTTATGAACGCCAGACAGAAAGGATGTCACTAGTTTAGCTGCTTCTTTCTGTATATCGTCAGTTTCACTGAGCCAGTGAATTCTGGCATCGTCCAGATGGAACCAGGCATATTGACGGCGAGCAAAGCGATGTGTCTCTTTTTTTATTTGCTGTATTGCTGTGGTCAAATCCAAATTTCCCTGAATAAACATGCCTATCTGCTTGTAGCCTATGCCAGACATGGAAGGCAAATCGAGACTGTACCCCTTTGCCATTAAATCTTTTACTTCGTCTATTAGCCCTTGTTTTATCATCTCGTCCACCCTGGAGTCAATTCTACGATATAATTCGGCTCTGTGCATAGTTAAACCAATTATTAGTATTGGATATGAAGGTGGTTTTTTCTGCCATAGCTGGGAAACTGGTTGTCCTGTCATCTGACATATCTCTAAAGCCCTGATAACTCGTCTCAGGTTGGTGGGCATAATCATGGTGGCGGCTATAGGGTCTACTTTTTGTAGCTCCTGATACAAAGCATATTCACCTTCATTTTTGGCTCTTATTTCAAGGCTATGTCTGAGCTCGAAATTTGGAGCCACAGGTGGTATTTCCCAGCCTTCTATGACAGACCAAACGTATAGACCGCTGCCACCGACCAAAAGAGGAGGTTTATGCCGCTGCTGGATATTTGCAATAGCCTCGAAAGCCAGTTTCTGATAGATGGCTAAGCTGAATGATTCACCGGGATTAATTATGTCGATAAGGTGATGTCGAACCAGTGATAGCTCGCTATGGCTGGGTTTAGCTGCGCCGATATCCATATAGCGATAGACTTGCCTGCTATCAGCATTTACTATTTCACCATTGAAATCTTGAGCTAGGCGTAAAGCAAACTGGCTTTTACCTACTGCTGTTGGACCTATAACAGCAACAAGGCACTTCATTGGGTTGATTTGAGATTGGCTGTTTGCCTGACGATGCTTATGAAATCGTCGGCTTTGAGACTGGCACCGCCTACCAGGGCACCATCGATATCAGGTTCGGCGACGAATTCGGCGATATTACTGCCAGTTACGCTGCCACCGTACAGTATGCGCACTGCTTTAGATGTCTCCAGATTCCACATGTTTGCCAGCATGCTGCGGATGAGGCTGATTGTGGCATTGGCTTGCTTACCCGTGGCTGCTTTCCCGGTACCGATAGCCCAGATTGGCTCATAGGCAATGACTAGCTGGCTCGTGGGGTTTATTCCTGCCAGACCTGCGTTTACCTGTGTGGTGATTTTCTGCTCTGTTCTGCCAGCCTCGTTATCTTCTAGGCTCTCTCCAACACATAAAATAGGCTTAAGTCCAGATTCTAAGGCTTTCTTTACCTTTTTGTTGACCTGCTCGTCTGTCTCGGCAAAATACTGCCTGCGCTCTGAATGTCCGAGGATGACAAAATCGCATAGTCCAACTAGCATAAGAGGTGATATTTCACCCGTGTAAGCACCTTTGTCCTCAAAATGCATGTTTTGAGCACCGAGCTTAACAGATGTGCCTTTGATAAGCTCCCTTATGGCAGCTAGTGATATAAATGGTGGGCACAGCACCTTTTCCACATTGTCTATGCCATCCAATTGAGTCAGCATAGCTCGAACGAGGTCTTCAGCCTCTTCAAGCTTAGTGTTCATTTTCCAGTTGCCGGAGATTAATGGTTTTCGCATATCAAGCTCCAAATTTTGTTAGCTTCAAAGCATTAGCCATAGCTAGAGGCATGATGTCTGTAGCAGGGATTCTGCCCAGTCCGCCTGAGAGACAGGCTGACTCAGAGAATGCCTGAGCGTTATCGGGTCGGCAATATTGAGAGTGAAGCAAGAGAGGTACCGGATGCCAGCTATGCCCTTTCAGTATGGCTGGAGTGGAATGGTCACCGGTAACGATGATAACATCTGGCTTTAGATTCAGCAATTTAGGTAAAGCCGAATCAACCTGTTCGATGACTTTGACTTTTCTGTCGAAATCTCCATCCTCGCCGGCACTGTCTGCATGTTTGACGTGCACGTAGAAGAAATCATGTTTATTGTAGCAATCGGTCAAAACCTTAATTTCCTCTTGGATGCCGCCTTCGGCACTGAATATCTCCATTCCCACCAGCTTGGCAAGCCCTTTATACATGGGGTAGCCGGCTATAGCTGCTGGCGTCAGCTTATATATATCACTCATAGATGGGATATCAGGTAGTTTAGAGAAGCCTCGGAGCAAAATCATATTTGCAGGGTGGTGCCTTGCCAAGATTCCCGACGCTTGTTTGATAAAGTTATTCACGATATCAGCCGTATGCTTGGCTATTTGCTTTGTGTGCCTAGCTGGATATGGGACTGCGCCTGTCTTCTGAGGGTCAGTGTCATTTAGCTCAGCATGCAATTTGCTGCCACGCAGGACGAATGCAAACCGGTGCTCTTTCACTGGTAGTACAAAGCTGTCAACTTCTGGCAACTTGATACGAGCTAGTAGAGTACACAGTTCGATACATTTATCTGTAGTAATACGGCCAGCTCTACGGTCAGTGATAAGCCCTTTTTTGTCCACTGTGCAGAAATTGCCTCGAGCAGCAACGTCGTTCTTTTTGAGCTCGAAGCCGATTCCTAATGCTTCCAAAACTCCTCGCCCGATAGTGAATCTGAGTGGGTCATATCCAAATAGCGACAGATGTCCGGGACCGCTTCCCGGAGTAATCCCCGGGCTTACCGGGTCAATAAGTCCGCATATCCCCTTCTTAGCCAATTCGTCAAGATAAGGGGTGTGAGCTGTCTCCAATTCTGTCTTACCTGTCTTGGTATCAGGCAGTCCACCGATACCATCGATGACC
>Ga0233422_10000656_pt1 | contig 16703 bp, 15 predicted proteins | sample Watercolumn_Mata_2_FD_182724 | JGI IMG/M metagenome (GOLD analysis project Ga0233422, IMG submission 182724) | Freshwater microbial communities from Lake Matano, South Sulawesi, Indonesia - Watercolumn_Matano_2014_110_MG | ecosystem: Environmental > Aquatic > Freshwater > Lake | place...
ATGTTCGATATTTTCCGCGGTACCCAAAGCCACGGCTGAGGTAATAATTCTTTCTTTTTGTTTAACAGTTAATTTCACTACTGCTTTTTGCATATCTACCCACGTGGAGGGCACCGGCACGTTGGCGCTTTTTAAAATGTCTTCGTTGTAATAAAGAAGCAAACCGTCAATCATCAGTGGTATGCCGTAGTAATTATTCCCTTTTTTCAGATCAGCGGTAGCCACAGGATAAAATGTCTTTTTGAATTCTTCTTCAGCATAGACAGTTTTTGGGACGGGCGCAAGATAACTAACCATCATCGGCACCCAAGTGTTGTGGAAACGGAAAATATCCGGTCCCTCTCCTTTGTCTATGGCTGCCTTTAGCCGCTCTCTATACTGGTTGGAATCTTGTTTAACATAGTTGATGGTGATATTCGGATGCGATTTTTTATATTCATCCAATACTCCCTGCATTATTTCCTTTTCTTCCCAAAGTCCCCAATAGGTAAGAGTAATATTTTTTGCTGGTGGAGGATTTCCTCCTTTAGATAACAATTTCACTATCAAAACAACCAAAAGAATAACGCCAAATATTCCAGCGGCAAGAAAGATGAATTTTTTCTTTTTATCTTCTTCAAAAGGTGGTGGAGGAATTGTTGTTTCACCAGATGCTAAAGAACTATTTTGTAATTGATCAATCTCCACCTGCTGAGTTTCCTGTTCTTGCGAAGGTGTTGACAAAGATGGTAATTCTTCTGTCACTTCTGGAGCAATGGCTTCCCCGTATGTTGACTGTGAGGGATTGGAGAATATTTCTCCTGCAGATCCTTGCCCCTCTTCGTCCTGTTTATCCTGTGTTAAATCAGACATCCTTATGTTATCATAACCGCAAGAAGTTTTATGGTCAAGGAAAAAAAATCCACTCCCAATCGAAAAAAAAGACTGCGTTTTATTCTCTTATTGATTCTTTTTAAATTGGTTCTTTTGACTCTTTTTCTAACCTTTTTCTTCTCCTTTATTTATTATTTCGAAAAGACATACCAAAATAAGGTTTACCCAGGAGTGAAAATTGACGGTATGATTCTTTCAGGGAAAACCAAGGAGGAAGTAGAACAATATTTCCTGGAAAAAAGCAAGCCTTTATCGAGCTTGAACCTCACCCTGACATATGGAGATAAAATGGCCACTCTTTCCGGACAGGATCTGAAAATTGCCTATGACGAGAAATTATCAAGTATCCAAGCTTCTTCCATCGGACGCTCCGGCAGTATCCTTTCCGATACATATCAGAAATGGAGAGCGGCCACTTTAGGCATAAATCTTTCAAGCGTTCTAAGAATGAACAGTCTTCTTATCGAGGAAACTGTCGATAATCTTGCTTTAGGTATAGATATCCCTCCCCAAGATGCTCTTTTTCAATTTGAGAATGGCAAAGTCGCTGTTTTTAGACTCTCGAAGCAAGGAAGAAAGGTGAATAAAGAACAAACCAAAAAAATAATCTTTGCCACTATAAGCGAAATCGCCAAAGAAAATACTACTTACCCAAATCTCAATATTGATTTAGTCGTGGAAACTCTTCTTCCTGCCATAACCACCGAAAACTCCAACCAGTTCGGAATAAAAGAGTTATTAGGGAAAGGCAACTCAAAATTCGTCGGCTCTATCCCGGGAAGAGTCCATAATATCGAACTGGCTACATCAAGAATCAACGGACGTCTGATACCCCCAGGGGACGAATTTTCTTTTAACAACACTCTAGGTGACGTCTCGGCCGCCACCGGTTTTCAGCCGGCTTATATTATCAAAGAGGGCAGAACTGTTTTGGGAGACGGAGGCGGAGTCTGTCAGGTTTCTACCACTCTTTTTCGAGCAGCCATTAACACTGGACTACCGATTGTCGAACGACATGCACATGCTTACAGAGTAAGTTATTATGAGCAAGATTCAGGACCTGGTCTTGACGCTACAGTCTTTGATCCTACTCACGATCTTAAATTTAAAAATGATACGCTGAACCATCTCTTGATCCAAGCAAAAACAAATCTACAAGATTATACTCTTACTTTTGAGCTTTATGGAACTAATGATGGAAGAAAGGTTGAAATAACAAAACCAGTGGTTATGTCACAAACTCCTCCTCCGGATGATCTTTATCAAGACGATCCGACCCTGCCCAAAGGAGTGGTCAAGCAAGTGGATTGGAAAGCATGGGGAGCGAGAGTTAATTTTGATTATAAAGTGACAAGAAACGGTGAAACTATTAATCAGCAATCATTCTTCTCAAATTTTAAACCCTGGCAAGCGGTTTTTTTGAGGGGAACGAGGGAATAATTATGAACAAGATCATAAATACAAAAGATATAGTAAATTTAACCAAAAAATTGAGGCTTAAGAAGTTATCAATTGTCTTGGTCGGGGGTTGTTTTGATATCCTGCATATCGGACACATCAAATTTTTAAAAAAAGCCAAAAAAATGGGAGATAGACTACTTGTCCTATTGGAAAGCGATGAGAAGGTAAGAAAATTAAAAGGAAAAAACCGTCCTTTCTTTTCTCAAAAAGAAAGAGCGGAAATGCTTTCTTCTCTGCAATTTATAGATTTTGTCTTACTTTTACCAACCATGAAAGACGACCAAGCTTATGAGGATTTGATTCGTAAAATAAAACCAGCTATTATCGCGGTAACTTCCGGGGATCTTTTTCTTGAAAAGAAGAAGGCTCAGGCAAGAATAGTAAAAGGAAAATTAGAAATTATAACTTATCTCCGGACTCCTTCCACTTCTAAATTAGCCAATCTTCTCGGAATTGATTAAAATCTCACTATGAAGATATTAGCGATTGAAACTTCATGTGACGAAACAGCCGCGGCAGTGATTGAAGATGGAATAAAAATTCTTACCAATGTCGTCGCCTCCTCAAAAAATCTCCATATAAAAACGGGGGGAATCATCCCTGAAGTGGCCGCACGGGAACAGGTAAAATGTATCATTCCCGTAATTAATGAAGCGATTAAGACACCTCGGGGGTGGCCGAATGGACTCCCCCGAAGTGGAGGAATTGAAGTAACCATTCGAGAAAATATAGACGCTCTCGCCGTCACTGTCGGTCCCGGTCTTAACGGGTCACTTTTGGTAGGAGTTGAAACCGCAAAAACTATTGCTTACGCAACCGGCAAACCAATCGTCCCTGTCAACCATATCTTAGCCCATCTCTATGCCAACTGGCTATTAGAAAGCGATAAAGACACCTCATGGGTGTGTGAAGTACTCTCCCGAGTTGGAGGAATCAGATTCCCGGCAATTGCCCTAGTTGTGTCCGGCGGGCATACGGAATTATTTTTGATGTCTAACCATCAGAATTTGAAATGGCTGGGCGGCACCCTCGATGACGCCGCCGGAGAGTGTTTTGACAAAACCGCCAGAATCTTAGGGCTTGGTTACCCTGGTGGTCCGGCAATATCTGTAGCTGCCGATAAATTCTCCGGTAGTCATCCTGAATTTATTTCAGGATACAAAAAGATGCTGAAACGAGTTCAGCATGACATGATTAAATTACCGAGACCGATGATCGATACCAATGACTTAAACTTTTCCTTCTCCGGTTTGAAAACTGCTGTGCTTAGAGAAACAAACAAATTTAAGTCGCTTAAGAAACTCAATGGTGAAACCATTCAACACCTAGCTTATGAAATCCAAGAGTCAATTACAGATGTTCTTGTTAAAAAAACTCTCGACGCAGCCCAAAAATATCGAATAGAATCAATTCTCTTGGGCGGAGGTGTTGCCGCAAACAGACGGCTTTCCGAGAAATTTAAATTGAGAATTGAGAATTTAAAATTGAAAATTGATTTATTTATTCCCCCTCCCTCCCTCTGTACTGATAACGCCGCCTATATAGGAAGTTATGCTTATTTTCATTATCATCCAATCCATTGGCAGAAAATACAAACCAAACCGGATTTGGAAGTTGAAGTGTAGGAAATATCCCGTTATAATAATCCCTTAATGAAATAGGTATAATAAGAATATGGATAAAACTTATAAACATCAGGATGTAGAAAAAAAATGGTATGAACTTTGGGAAAAAGGGGGATATTTTACTCCGAGGATTGACTCCTTTAAAAAAACCCTGCCTGTCGGCAGGCAGGCCTTTACTATCATCATGCCTCCCCCCAATGCCAATGGTTCTCTTCACATAGGACACGCTATGTTTTTAACCATCGAGGATATCATGATCCGGTATCACCGCATGATCGGCGATCATAGCCTCTGGATCCCTGGCGCTGATCATGCTGGAATCTTGACCCAAGTCGTTTTTGAAAGAAAATTGCATAAAGAAGAAGGAAAAAGCCGTTATAATCTTGGTCGCGAAGAGTTTTTCCGAAGATGCATGGATTTTACCCTGGAAAATAAAAAATTGATGGAAAAACAGATGAAAGCGATAGGTGCTTCCTGCGACTGGACAAGAAATTCCTTTACACTCGATCCGAAATTCAATCAACCGATTTATCAAACCTTTAAAAAATTATATGATGATGGTCTTTTATACCGGTCGGAAAAAATGATTAACTGGTGTCCAAGATGTGCCACTGCTTTATCTGATTTGGAAGTAATTTACAAAGAACAAAAAGATCCTCTTTACTTTCTTAAATATGGTCCTTTTGTTTTGGCTACAGTTCGACCGGAAACCAAATTCGGAGATACCGCCGTTGCTGTCAATCCGAAGGACAAAAGGTACAAAAAATGGATAGAAAAAGAGTTCGAATTTGAAACCCTTATCGGAAAAGCAAGAATGAAAGTGATTGCCGACCGGGCTGTTGATCCCAAATTTGGTACGGGTGTCGTGAAAGTCACTCCAGCTCACGATCCTACCGATTTTGAGATGGGACTGCGGCATAATCTTGAAATAAAACAGGTCATCGGATTTGACGGAAAACTCAATGAAAAAACCGGAAAATACGAGGGATTGAGCATACTCGAAGCCAGAAAAACTGTGGTGGAAGACCTTAAGAAAAATAACCTCCTGGAAAAAGTTGACGAAAGTTATATTCACTCTGTTGGTATTTGTGAACGCTGTAAAACCCAAGTTGAACCAATGGTTTCCCTGCAATGGTTTATTAAAACCAAACCTTTGGCCGAAAAAGCAATAGAAAAAGTTAGAAATGGAGAAATACAAATAATTCCGAAAAGATTTGAGAAAAATTATTTTATCTGGATGGAAAATATTCGTGACTGGTGTATTTCCAGACAGCTTTGGTGGGGACACAGACTTCCTGTTTGGTATTGTGGAATAAAACCATTGTCCAATCTTCAACTCTCCATGAATCCGGAACTTAGAAAATTACATAGTCAAGGATGTGGAGAAACGATCGTTGATATAGATACGCCTAAAAATTGTCCAAAATGCGGAAATAAAAATCTCATCCGGGATCCGGATATTTTTGACACGTGGTTTTCGTCAGGACAATGGCCTTTTACAACACTTATGACAAGTCCTTATGAAGGCGACTTTGAATATTTTTATCCTACATCTGTCATGTAAACAGGTTATGAAATCCTTTTCTTTTGGGTAGCCCGGATGATCATGCTTGGAATTTATAGGACTGGAAAAGCTCCCTTTAGAACTGTTTATCTTCATGGGATGGTACGCGATGCTTTTGGCGAGAAGATGAGTAAAAGCAAAGGTAACGTGCTTAATCCGCTTGATATTACTGAAAAATATGGAGCTGACAGTCTAAGAATTTCCTTAATCTATGGCACCTCTGCTGGAAGTGATGCTAAACTGAGTGAGAAAAAGGTTGAGGCGATGAGAAATTTCGGCAACAAACTTTGGAATATCGGAAGATTTATTAAAATGAATATGGATTTCTTTGCTCAAAAAGGACTAATATCCGCTGAATTGGATTATTCTACCAATAGAAAAAGTTTATCTTCAGAAAATAAAAAAATCCTTACTCAACTAGGGATGCTTCAAAGAGCCGTCACCAAACACATGGAAGAATTCCTGTTTACCAAAGCTGCTGAGAGGCTGTATGAATTTATCTGGCACACCCTAGCAGATAAATATATCGAAGCCTCAAAAGGGAAACTTAGAGAAAATGACCAGACTACTTTATCTGTTCTTCTTTTTGTCTATTATCACTGTCTTAAACTTCTTCATCCTTTTATGCCTTTTATCACTGAAGAAATAAGATCGATTCTTTATCCGCAAACTATACCTTTTATCATCTCCAAGTGGAAGGATTAAATCACTTTATAAATGTATACTCCTTCTGTTTCATAAATCTTATCTAAAAACGGATATTTGCTTATTATCTCGTTGGTATAAAGATTGTCGATTAATAAATGATGGACATTGCCTTCCTTTAAGAATTTATAAGCTGCGTTTTTTTCAAAAGAGCTAAAAAACTGACTTACTATTTTTTTCTTATATTCATTATTATACGTATATATGGCTTGGCCAAAAAAAACTTTATTTCGGGCAAAAAGGGGAAGAAGCAGGCTATTATCTGCTGTGGTTAAGACCGCTTCGTCTTCTTTGGTATTTTTATCCAAATATTCAAAAGCCTTCACTAAATTTTTCGAAACATAAACGAATTGCCTGGCCGAAGAAAAATCATTCAGTTGGGACTTTATGCTTTGAGGATAGATTGTTACTGTCAAAAGAATATAGATTCCGATTGTTCCCCAAAATATTTTTTTGCCATAATTCTTTTTCAGCACCTTTAAAAAATAAACGGCAAAAATCGAGAGAGGAAGTTGGACTGCCATTGATAAAAACCGGATATTGGCAAAAGTAGGGATTTTGAAAGGCAAAGGTGTAAAAGCAATAAATCTTGAAAAAGGAATCATAGCAATATCAATTAATATCCAGAAAATGGGGATCAGAAGATAAGAATTTTTTTCATCCGTTAAGTTTTTTCTCTCCCGCAGAACTACTAATATACCCAAGATACCCATGATAGAAAGAGGTCCCAACGAAAGAAGGTATTCAATCATATCGATTGCGTAAAAAAGCGATTCCTGTGTTTTCATCAGAGTCCACGGGAATATTTTACTGGTTGTTTCCAATATGTAAATCAGTGAAGAAATAGTCAGAGTCACATAGACAACAAACAGGAGAATCTGTTTACCAAGGCCGACGAAAGAAACTCGATCATATAAAAAGGAAAAAAAGACTTTCGCGATAAAAAATACTCCCAAAATATAGTAAATCATGCCCAAACTTGGAGGATGCGATAGCCCCGTTATTAAACCTATAATTATGCCGGCTATTAAATATAAAGGATGGTGAGTTTTAAAAAGATAGATTAATAAAATCAGGCCCAAGGTCAGCCCAATGTGTCCCATCAGAAAATGGGGGATAAAAGTAATCCTTCTTAAAGGATCTGTCTCTGTCCACCAAAAAAGATATTGTCCTATTTCAATTCCCTTATCACCGAAAATAATCTTGGGGAAACTTCCCGAGGCGATAAAGAATATAAAAGACAAAATCCTTTCCCATTTTCTTTTGAGAAAATAACTGATGAAGGCATATCCCGAAAGAAGAAATAATAGTCCTAAGAATGCCCTTGCGAAAAAATATATTTGAATTGCAGATAAAGAAAAAATACTACCAATTCTGCCTAAAACCAGATAAAAGATATGCAAAAGCGCTGGGGTTTGCAACTCGGTAGTAAATTGATCAACTGTTTTAGTTTTTCCTTCCAATCCTTGTCTTATGAAACTGATGTAATAAGGATAGTCGCTAACGCTATTATGAAGAAAAGTATAGTCAGAATTTTTTGGGGTACGAAGATAGAAACTAACAGTCGGAAATAAGCCAATAAAAAGAAACAAGAAAGTTATCAAGAAGACGATATTTTTTTCCTTGCAGATAAAGTGCCTCATCGAGATTATTTTTATCTTGCGCTTTTGGTGGCTTCTTTCTGTTCTATCTGGATTGTCGAGGAGTCGGTAGCCGAATTCTGAATTGTCGATTGTTCTCTCTTTGTATTTTCGGAAAAAAGTAAAAAAATGATGGCGATTGCTACTATTATTCCCCCGATATAAAGAAAAAAATCCAAAAAATGGGCTCTATTTCTGTCATTCATCGAAAAAAATTACTTAGAGATACTTTTGTATCTTAGCATTCTTTTGTATACTCTCAAACCACTTTTCAAACAAATCGACTGTTTTTTGCTGACGCAAGATATTTTCCACCTCAGACTTTATCGAGGCTGGATTGGTAGCATTCTTATATCTTTCTTTATTTTTACTGATATATTCTTCTATTTCTTTTCCAGATACCGTTGCTTCTTTTCCAAAAAGTTTTTCTATAGAAGTTTGTATTTCTATCTGTTTTCTGAAGTCATCGCGAGATAAACCTTGGGTTTTTAAGGCTTGGTTTAAACCTTCCTCTCCCCCTACTCTTTGCTCCACTTGCTTCTCCCGATCCTTTATCTCACTGTCAGTGACAAAAATACCTTTTTGCCTGGACGCTGCCAAAATAAGTCTTTCATTGATAAGAGTATCAAGTACCTGACTACCAAATCTTTTCTCTAGTTCCTTTCCTAATTGCCACCGGGAAATAGGTTGGCCGTTGACGGTAGCGGCAATAAAGACTCCCTTAAATTTCCAAAGAAGAAGCCCGAAGATAAGAACTACAACAAGAATTATATTTCTCCAAGATCGTCCTTTAGAAGGGAAGCGACTATTTGTTTCTATTTTTTCCCCCGTTTGATAATTTAATTTCCTTGTTGGCATTATAATGGTCTAATATACACTAACTGATGACTTTCTGCAATAAGAATAACCGTTTGGTAATTATTCTTGTAATTTTTGTCTTACCAACGATGCCACAACAGAACCGTCTGCTTTCCCTTTTACTTTGGCCATGACCAACCCTATAATTTTCCCCATATTTTTTTCTTCTCCCAAAGTGGAAAATACTTCATCAACAATTTTCTCTAATTCTTCCTTAGATAAGGCTTTAGGAAGAAACTTCATTATGACCGCCATCTGGGCTTTCTCATCAGTCACTAAGTCGCTGCGGTTCCCTTTTTTGAACATTTCGATGGCTTCTCTCCTTTTCTTAATCTCTTTTTGTAAAAGTGAAATCACCTCAGTATCTGTAAGTTCTTTCTGTTTTTCTATCTCCGCATATTTTATCTCCGAGAGTATAAACCTAAGGACTTTTACCTCAAGAGTCTTTCTGGCTTTTAAATAGTTATTAACTGTGTTTTGAATATCATTCTTAAGCATATTTTTCTCTTATTAAAATTGATTAATAACACCACTTGGGGAAGAAAATATTAAATATAAAATATATAATAGAAATGAACCAACCGCAATGGCAAGGATAATAATCATTTTATACCATGAGTTAAAATTGCTCATAATAATATATCATCTCCATTTATTATACGCTCTTTTAAGCTTCTTATTAACTGCCAATAAAAAAGTTTTTAATTATGAATAAATGGTCTTTTTTTCTATTCTTGCTTCTTATTATGGCTTTTTTATATTACTCTCCCAGTCTGCATTTCTATTTCACCAGTGATGATTTCTTCTATATCAATTTCCTCGGTTTAAAAGAGGTTTTTTCTATTCATAAAGATCTCTATCATTATAATCCTATCTTTTGGTTTCTTATGTATATACTCCGTGATATTTTTGGCCCTAACCCCTCCGTTTTCCATTTTATAACCATTATTTTACATCTAATCAATATTATTTTGGTTTTCCAATTAACAAAAATTATTCTAAAAAATTCTAAACTCGCCTTACTTAGCAGTACTCTTTTTGCTTTCTTCTTTGCCAACTATGAGGTAGTCTACTGGGTTACCGGAATTTCCACCTCGCTTATGGTGATCTTCTATCTTCTGAGCGTGATGGTTTTTCTGAGCTACTGTCATAGAACCAACAAAAAAAAGGCTCTTTTATTTACTATCTTTTCCTCTTTGGCCATACTTACTCATGAATATAGCCTTAGTTTAACAATTGTCTGTTCTTTTTACCTACTAGCAATCGAAAAATTTAGACGAAAAAAAGCTGTCATTCTTGTCATCCCCTCTGTCCTCACCTTGCTTCTTTTCCTTTTGAAAAAGTCACTAACCACCACTTCCCTTTTTGTCATTACTCCTTCTTTTCTAAGAGTCATTGCCTCTGTGGTAAAAAGTACCATCTACCTTTTTATACCCTTACCTCAACTTATTGATAGATTGCCCAAATTTTTTCTGCCCCTCTTGTTTATTTTTCTGATAATCTTTTTTCTAGGACAAATTCATAGCAATAAGAAAAGGTTATTTTTATTTGTCTGGATAGTAATAACGATTTTGACATTTTCGCTGACATCGCTTCCGCAGGCGCGCTATTTTTACTTATCCTTCATACCAACTGTGATTTTATTAACCTCAATACTTACTGATAAGCATTTAATCATAAATAGATTTAAGATAAGTATTATTCTTTATTTTATGGTGGTTTTTCTAGGCGGTATCGCTTTTTTAAATACTCAAAAAATGTATTGGACAAAAAGTAGCATAATAATAAAAAAAACTATTGCGCAAATAAAGAGCTCCATCCCAAAAATCAAACCCTCCATAAATATTTATCTTGTCAATTTACCAGATAGCATCAACGGTCCTCCATGGAATGCTTATCTTTTCAGATCGGGTTTGTCACAGGCTTTGGAAATGAATGATGTCAAGAATATAAATCAAATATTTTATGTTAGAACATCGTCTTCTAATAAAATTCTAAGAGAAGACCTTTTTATGGATCAGAAAGATTTGAATAAATTAGAAGATTCCGAAGCATTTATTTTCACCTATGACAGAATAACTGAATCTCTTGTTAGGCAATGAAATATGGTTTTCCAACCTTCTCTTTTTTTATTCTCTCTAACTGTTTTTTATACCACCGTACTCCTGGTGTTATCCCTTATTTGTTATAAAAATAAGATAAGAAGAAATCATATTACTTTTAATTCCCTTACCGCTATCTTTATTATGGCTTTTTTAGTCCGCCTGATACCGGTAGTATTTTTCCCTTTTGGCTCCGGCCACGATTTGAATTCATTTATTGATGCTGGAAAACAGATATCTTCAGGACAAGATATCTATCAAAGTTTAGAAGTACGCCATCGTTATGCCTTTTTACCTACCTACGGAATGGTTTGCGCCTTGTTTCTGGAGTTAAGTCAAACCACAGGTTTAGATATTGTAATTCTGATGAAATTATTTATTGTTTTGTTTGACTCACTCTTGGCCTGTTTGATTTTTTTGATTTCCGGAAATATCAAAATAGGTTATCTCTATGCTTTATCACCTATACCCATTATTCTCAGCGCAATCTATGGACAATTTGACGCTATTCCTCTTTTTTTTACCGTCCTCGGACTTTATCTATTTAGCCGAAAAAAAATATTTAGGGGGATAATCAGTCTCGGTGTTGGTACAGCTTTTAAACCTTGGGTCCTTATGTTTCTGCCACTTCTTTTGTTTTGGGCAAGAGAAAAAAGAGATCAATTAATTATGTTATTGTCTTTTATGCTGCCTATTCTTATATCGATCTCTCTTTATAAATTAATTACCCCTTATGGAAACATCACTATGATGATGGCAGTAATCGCAAGATACGAAAGCGTTATGGGTTGGTGGGGACCGGCTATTTTTTTTCAAAAAATTAGTGAAGCGACACAGTTCTCAAAACTTCTAACCGTACCAACCTTTATATCAAAAATGATTACGATAGGACTGATCATTTTTATCAGTCATAAGTATAAGAGTAAGGATATTTGGAACACGGCAGTACTAATTATACTGACCATCTATATTTTTTCTTTGGGTTTTGGCATCCAATATCTCTTATGGATCTTTCCGTTTATTTTACTAAAAAGAGACCAATCAGTCGCAAAATATTTACTCTTTATTGGATTGTACTTCATTACAATCGGACTCTTCAGGAATCTTACTTATCATTTTTCCCCTCCTGATATTGCGGATTCGGTATATTATTCTTTCAGTTTTTTTGTTTGGGTCTTTTTCGTAATGTTAGGTGTTAGAAGGTTAAGAATCGTTGATAAAAGACTAAAAAATTATTTCTTTTCAAAACCCAGAATCTCCCTTTTCAGAAAATGTTCCCGGCTGCCATAAAGAATAGTCTTGCGCAAGGTCAATACAATACTTAGATATTTTTCTATCTCTTGAGGAAAAAAGTCAACTGTTTGAAAACCTAACTTTTTTATTTCGTCTATAATCTCTAAAAAATATATCTTATTATTCTCAACGAAGGCGGGAAAAACGATGATGATTTTCCCTTTTGATTTTAAAATATCGGCAAATTGCCGGAAGACCTGGATGTATAAGATACCGATTTCGTTGAGGATTTTTTTTATAGTTGGTAAATCCGGTTTTTTATACATAGGCGGCCCCAAGTAAGGTTCTGTCACGATGGTTCCAATTGTTTTTGGTTTCAACATGTGAGAAATCGACCTAGCATCCGCCTGGAAGATTTTAATATTGTACGACAACCTATCTAAATTCCGAAACTCATGAAAAAGCCAGTCTATATTCCTCCTGCTATTTTCTGCTGCCTGACCGCTTCTATCACTACCGAATAGACTCCTCTGTCCCAAAACTATGGCCTCCTGCAAAATAGTGCCTCCCCCGCAAAAAGGATCAAGTAATGTTTCTCCTCTCTCTATTTGAGCTAAATTTAGCATTATTCTTGCCAGTTTGGTTGGCATAATTCCGGATCTTTTGTCTTTCCACGGTCTTAAATAATCTCTTTTACTAAACTCTTCGAATTCCTGGACCGCTAACGTTTTCCCCACCCAAATTACTTTTTGTGATAAAACCAGGACGATCTCTGTGCCTTTCTTCAGAAGATCGTTCTTGACAACCGACACACTGGATAGGACTCTTTCTTTTACTTTCACAAAACCCACTTTAACTCCCCCCTCTTTCAGATTTTCTTTGGCCAAAATATTTAAAGATTTAAGCTTTGAAAAAAGACTGTCAAGATATATTTTTTCTCCCCCACCGTCATAGAGGCTTATACCTAGGTGTAATTTCCTTCCTACTCCACCGGTTGAAGGAAGAAAATTCTTGGTTAAATTATCTGCAGAAAATACTTTTTGGAATTTTTCTTCACTTTCATCAAGATTAATACCATTAATAATTTTTCCAATTTTAATTATCCCGCCAAAAGTTTTCATTAAATCGGAAATATAACCATCATTTGACTCCACATCAATAATGGCTACCTCGTTTGAAGTACTGAAAATTTGGTATTTTATTTTTTTATGGGTGAAAACGGCTATTACTTCCGCCAGTGATAAAGTGGGGTCTCTGCCGAGGATAAAAAAATATCTTGTCATTCTATAGGTTTCGCGTAATCAGAAAGCGCATGAGTGACGTATGCCAGATACCTTTCTGTTGTTCGGCGTTTTACCCGCCGCAACAGAAAGGTGGCAAGCGGCAGGACCCTCTGAGAAAGACTTGAAAAATAACGCAAAAGTCGTGTCATTCAATCACTTCCTCTTCATCATATATTCCTTCTGTATTATCCTGCGTATCTGTTTCCTGATAAGAGTTATTCATCTTCTCTTCTTTCTGTCTGTTGGTAAATTGGAAAGAAGACACAATGATCTCGTTAATTTTATTCCAATAATCGTCTGCAAGATTAGCTTCTATTTGATAGAGGTATCCATCTCTGATGGCACTGGTCACTATTTTAGCTGAGTCAGAGGTAGATAATACCTTAACTGCTTTTTCTCCTCCCAAGTTACTATCGATTGCCCCTTTCACTTTTGTTTCTTTTACCCAAAGGTCAATATCTTCTGCGGCAGTATCTTTCACCCAAACAATCAGATTCCCGGGATATTTGTCTGACGTTAATTCGACATGGGCATAATTTTCCTCGTCTTCCTCATGAGGGTTAAGTTTTAAAGTTTCGGGATACCGGATGCTGAATTGCGTCTGATCCTCGTAAGTCGTCAGCTCTTCCGGAGACTGCGTCACCTGGGCAGCAGAAGACTCTGGAACAGATTTTTGAGAAGATTTTATCTTCAGATATCCTACCAAAACCGCGGTTAGTAAAATGAACGTCACCAAAAGAAGACCAAAAGCCACTTTTCTCTCTTTCATATGTCTTCTAGTATATCAATATAGCTTGCTAAAAGCCAGTCTCAGGGGTAAAATAGGTCTGTGGTAAGAAAATTCATCTTCGTGTTGGCGCTGATTATTTTGACTGGTGCGTTTTCTTTTTCCCCTGTCTGGGCCGCCAAAAAATTTGTGCCAAAAGCGAAAACAACGAAAAGAACGGTGGCTGTCACAAGCGGAATCCCAGCTGTCGTCCGTTACCGGGCAGATAAATTAGGAATTCTTTTTTCTTTTAGTAATTTCAGCGGAATAGATTCAGTTTCTTACTCTTTCACCTATGAAACCAATGGTATGTCGCAGGGAGCGGGAGGCAGTATTACTAATGCAAATAATCCGACTATGGAAAGAGAGCTTCTTTTCGGCACCTGTTCAACCAGCGTCTGCACCTACCACCATAATCTGTCAAATGCCAGACTGGTCTTAACCGCAAAGTACACCAATGGAAGAACTGCCACCAAAGCCTTCCGGATAAAGACTTATCAATAAGCGAAAACATCATCCTGAATTTCCTGAATTTATTTCAGGATCTTTTTGTTTTCTTCTTTTACCTAATTCTCTATAAATCCCTTCTAATGAAATATTTCTGGAAATCATTAGTACTAAAGTCATAAAATATAAGTCTGCTATTTCTTCAATAATTCTTTGGTTGTTGTTTCCCTTCGCAGCAAGAATCACTTCCGTTGCTTCTTCCCCAATTTTTTGTAATATCACATCTTCCCCTTGTCTATAAAGAGAGGCAACATAAGATCCTTTCGGTAGCTCTTTTTTCCTTTTAGTAATTATGGCGTATAAATCTTCCAATCTCATAATTTTATAACCTATGCAAGCGATCGCTTTTATATGTTATAAGATCGTAAAAACAACTCCTTCTGCCTTGATGACATACGGCATTTCCTATTAACTCTACTTGAATCAATAAAGCATCTCGATCACAGTCTCGAAGAATCTTTTTCACTTTCAACTTATTCCCAGATTCTTCTCCTTTCATCCACAATTTTTTTCTTGATCTGCTCAAAAAATAAACAAAACCTTCTCTCCGTGTTTTCTTTAAGGCTGCGCTGTCCATATACCCCAACATCAATACTTCAGATGTTGATTCTTCCTGAATAATAACAGGAACTAGTCCGTCAGATTTATTGAAATTAATCTTCAACATATTAAATTTTGATATAAAGTTATTTAATCTCTAACCGGAATATTTTTCTTTTTTAAATAATTTTTTACATCACCAATCTTTAACTCTCCAAAGTGGAAAAGTGAGGCAACCAGAGCCGCATCCGCTTTTCCAGTTTCAAATACATCAAGAAAATCTTCCATCTTCCCTGCACCCCCTGATGCAATTACGGGAACATCTAGACTTTCAGAAATAATTCTTGTTAACTCAATATCAAACCCTTGCTTTGTCCCATCTCTATCTATACTGGTTAGTAAAATTTCACCAGCACCTCTTTTAGCTGCTTCTTTGGCCCATTTTACCGCATCTAATCCAGTTGGAGTCCTTCCTCCGTTAATAAATACTTCCCAGCTTCTACTTTTCCTCTTAGCATCAATAGCGATTACAACACATTGGCTACCAAACATCTTTGTTACTTCAGTAATTATTTTTGGTTTTTTAATAGCGGTAGTATTAAAAGATACTTTATCTGCGCCAGATAACAGTATTGCTCGAATATCTTCAATTGACTTGATCCCTCCTCCTACAGTAAATGGAATAAAGACTTGTTTTGCCACATTTTTTACGATCTTAATCATAGTCTTTCTATTTTCATAGGAAGCGGTTATATCGAGAAATACAAGCTCGTCAGCACCTACATCATTATAAAATTTAGCTAACTCCACTGGATCACCAGCGTCCTCTATATTTACGAAATTGACGCCTTTTACGACTCTTCCTTTATCGACATCCAAACATGGAATAATGCGTTTAGCTAACATTTATTGCCTCCTTTAAATCAATCTCTCCTTCGTATAAAGCTTTACCGATAATTACTCCTTCTACTCCAATTGATTTCAATTGTTTAATGTCGCTTAAACTCGATACTCCTCCACTTGCAATCACAGGTACTGAAACATTTTTTATCAAATTTGCAATTTCATTATAATTTGGTTCTGTCAACGTGCCATCTTTTACTACATCTGTATAAATAAATCTCTGTATCCCTAAATCTTCAAGCTCCAAAGCGGTTGTCACGTAATTTTTATCGCTATCCTCAAACCATCCTTGTTTCATTAGTTTTCCATTTTTTGTGTCAAGTGCAATTGCTAATTGGAAGGAAAAATCCTTCACGATCTCCTGTAATAATTTTTTATTCTCCAGAGCCACCGTACCCAAAATTACTCTGTCTATACCAAGAGATAATAGCGTTTTTATTGTCTCCTTGTCCCTTATACCTCCACCAATTTGTAAAGGAATTTTAACTTCTTGGGCAATTTCCTTTATTTCTACTAGGTTTGTTAACTTGCCATTTTTAGCTCCATCTAAATCTACAACGTGAAGCACTTTTGCTCCTTCCGTTTTCCATCGCTTGGCCATTTCAACCGGGTTATCACTATAGATAGTTACATGGTTAAAATC
>Ga0233422_10000657_pt1 | contig 16694 bp, 23 predicted proteins | sample Watercolumn_Mata_2_FD_182724 | JGI IMG/M metagenome (GOLD analysis project Ga0233422, IMG submission 182724) | Freshwater microbial communities from Lake Matano, South Sulawesi, Indonesia - Watercolumn_Matano_2014_110_MG | ecosystem: Environmental > Aquatic > Freshwater > Lake | place...
ACGAAAAAATCCCAACTGGAAAGATTGAAATTGAGATTAGTGCTGTCGAAGCATATACTATCTGTCCCCCCCTGCCTTTCGAGCTTGACAAAAATGACATAAGTGAAGAAGTTAGACTGAAATACAGATATCTTGATTTACGGAGGCCTGAAATGCAGAGAAATCTTATTTTAAGAGGCAAAATAATCGAGGTTATCAGAAGTTTTTTCAGTTCTGAAGGATTTACAGAATTTGAAACTCCTCTCTTAGCTAAATCAACTCCAGAGGGAGCAAGGGATTATGTTGTGCCTTCAAGAGTGCATCCGGGAAAATTTTATGCTTTGCCCCAATCACCACAACTTTTCAAACAATTGCTTATGGTTGCCGGCATGGAAAAATATTACCAAATTGCTAGATGTTTAAGAGATGAAGATTTAAGGGCAGATAGGCAGCCAGAATTTACACAACTAGATGTAGAAATGTCTTTCATAGACCAAGAAGATGTATTTGATGTTGTTGAAAGGCTGATGAAATGCATTTACAAAGAAGTTCTTAATGAAAATTTAAAGATTCCTTTCAAGAGGATTCCTTACAAAGACGCGATGGCAAAATACAATTCAGACAAGCCGGATTTAAGAAAAGAGACTAACGAGAAGTATGCTTTTAGTTGGATTGTTGATTTTCCATTGTTTGAGTATTCCAAAGAAGAGAAAAAATATGTTGCGGCCCATCATCCGTTCTGCATGCCTAATGATTTGAGTTTATTTGATAAAGACCCCACTAAAGTTTTTGGCAAGACATATGACCTGGTTTTGAATGGGACAGAACTTTTAAGCGGGAGTATCAGAATTCACAATCCCCAGATACAACAAAAAGTCTTTGACGTATTAGGAATAAGCCTAAAAGAAGCGCAAGAGAAATTTGGATTTTTATTGAATGCTTTGAGTTACGGCGCGCCGCCGCACGGAGGATTTGCTATCGGGTTAGATAGATTTATTCAAATTATTACTGGAGCAAGTTCAATAAGAGAGATAATTGCATTCCCAAAGAATTCAGACGCCAAGGATATCATGTTGGATGCGCCGTCAATCATAGACGCCAAACAGCTTAAAGAAGCGCATATAAAACTAGATATCCCCGCGACTAAAGAAACTCCTAAGAAAAAGAGTTAACCTTAAATAGAATCTATTTTTTATTTGGCGTATGGAAGTAGCTCCGACTGCGGCGGGAGATTTAAAAGGTGATACTTCAGAAGGTTTTGTCGAGCAATTAGTATCAGTATATAGTTTCGCTGTTCCTCATGAAAGAGATATAGGCCAAGAGGACCATATCAGAAGAGGAAGGGAGGTTTATGCCTGGCTTTTGAGGAATAATGTTGTTTCTCCAGGAGAATTAAAAGAAATGCGCACGAGAAAAGACAGATTGACTTCTCAAGAAGTTCAGACTATACAATTTACACCTCAAGACTATTGGTTGATTGCAACTATCGAAGGCATGAATCCAGATCAGCATAGAAGATTTATTCCGCTTGTTCGTAACAGCGATTTTGACAGCGGAGAATATTTCTTACAACAAACTGCCTGGTTTTGGACAGCATTATTAAATCATCTCAACAACTTTGGAAGACTTCCAACATCAGAAGAAGAGAGTGCGCTTTTAAACAGCATTATCGGGCAGTTTAGAACATATTGGGTTTTGAAAAGAGATGTTTTTAAAGAAAGGGTTTTCTATCCCTGGGCGCGCGATTCAAAAAATAGATTAGAAAAAATAGAACAAGAAAAACGCAGAAGCATGGGATATGTCACAGAATGGCAATTATGAGATATAGATAATTCTATTAATTAAACAACAAAAAACAGAATTGTTTTATTCAAGAATTCTGAACAAATATGTACGCGAATCATCAGAATTATCGATAATTTTAAATACTTGTTTACATTTTTCTTTTTATAAGAAAGTGGAACAGATTGATCCAGGTGGTCGTCCCCCGGACGATTACAATTTACAACAAAAACTAGAGAAGGCTAGAGAGATATTACAAAGACATTTTACTCGAGAATATTACACTAATTATGTTAAGCCTGCTCTCGAGGAAGTTAGAGCTAAGCCAGAGTTAATTTGCACTGCACCAAGATTTAGAGATGATAAATGTTACCGGGGTTTTGTTTTTCCGCATACTATGAGCTTAGCGAGAAGATTGATCGCTGAAAAAGCACATTTAAATGGATTGTCTAAAATCGGTTTAATTGATTTTGTTAACGAAGTTCTCGAACCTTTAATTGCTAGGGCATACGCTCATCAACACCCTGAAAAGGTATTATAGTCCAGGACATTAACATTTCCGCACTTTGTCGTTGACTATTTAGAGAGAGACTCTTGTCTTTCACTATAGATTAATCAATGAGTAGTTTTTTAAATTATATCTGTTTGTTTTAAATATGAGAATGCTGGTTATTGGAGATTTCGGCGGAGTTTTTTCTGAAAAACTAAAGAAAAAACTGAAAAAAGAAGAATTTGACTTAATTGTTGGCCTTGGAGACTACGCAGGAATTAAAGAATGGAAGCCCTTTGTCATGTATAATCTGCGTGCTGCAAAAAAAGGAAAACCCCTTTTAAGCCCCGAATCTTTTTTTGGGAAAAAGAGATTTAAGAATCTTCTTAAAAAAGACGAAGAAAGAGCAAAGTATGTTTTAAAGACTTTAGATTCTTTTGGTAAGCCAGTGATTTTCATTTTGGGAAATGGAGATGATGATTGGTATAATTATCCTTTCGCAAGGCTCTGGCCAGTTAGCAAGAAAAAACAGAATTTTTTAAAAAAATTAAAAAATTTTAAAAATATTACTTATGGAAAAAAGAAGTTCATGGAAACATGGTTTGTTGGATTTGGAGGTTATATGGATATTGATGCTTATTTCGACAGAAAAATATGGAAACAAGATAGTTTAAAAAAACATTTGAAAAGATTAAAAAGATACGGAAAGAGCAAAGAAAAATTCTTTTCATTGCTAAAAAAAACAAAAGCTCCAAGAATTTTTGTTTTTCATTATCCACCGAAGGGAGCTTTTGATATCATCAAGGACACCAGAATCAATCCTCTGAATGGGGAAAGTGCTGGAATTGGATTTTTTACAGATGCCATTAAAAAGTACAAGCCGCAACTTGTTTTATGCGGGCATATGCATGAATATTCTGGAATCAAGAGATTATGGGGCGTTCTTGTCGTTAATCCTGGAGATGCTGAAAAAGGAAAATATGCAATTGTTGAGGTGCCTGATTTCGCGAGGGGAGAGAAAGGGAAGATTAAAGTCAAGTTTAGAAAGTAACTACCACAGCTTCTCGCCGTTTTTGTATTCTCCAGATAATAATTTGTCAATCACTTTATTAGCGAAATCTATATCTCCTGCGTCAAGCAAAACATTCGCGAAACCTATATCTCTGCCCGCTCTAAAATAAATAACCTTATCAATAAAATTACCATCAATCTTTTGATATTTTTTATATCCATCAAGCAAAGGATTTTTGAGATGAGGCATTGTTAAAAAACCAGACCTATGCAGTTTAATGAAATCGTATTCTCTAGCATGGGCCGCAGATAACTCAAAATCAAGAACTCCACATATCTTCCATTTGCCATTCACTTTTTTCACTTTCAAATTTCTGTATTCAAAATCGCCGTGGATTAAGGAAGGTTCTTCATCAGAATATACCCTTTCTTTTTCTTCAATGTGCTCTTTTATAATTTTAATTATTTTTTCTTCGGGGATTATGTTTTTTGCTGACATCAAGCCAACGTCATGCAATGATTCAGATAATTCCTTTTCAATGTAAGGATTCGATTTTACCTTTTTCCCGACTTTTTTCATATCAAAGATGTTTCCATCAATGCCATTTGGTAAAATATATCCTACTTGATCGAACTTAATTTTGTGAATTTTTCCGAGAATCATTCCCATTTCAAAACATATTTCAGATTGCTCCTTTTTTGATAGTTTGCTCCAAACATCTGACAAGTCTTCTCCTAATAGTTTTGAAAGAATAACAAATTCGAACGGAAATTTTGATTTTGTGTTGTCATATAAAATAACTCTCGGAACAGGCACGCCTATGCTTTCTAGGATTTTCATTACCCTTACCTCTTTACCGAGACCAAATTTTTCTTTACTCTCATTTGCGAATCTTACTATAACCGATTCTGGGAACTCTTCAGTAAAAACTTCGAACGCATAATGCGAATATCCTGATTTAAGCTCTTTTACTTTTGATGCATTAGGATAAATTAATCGTGCTGCGTAAATGGCATCATTTTTATTGAATTCCATTTTATCCTCCGAGATATCTTGCTAAATCGTTTAAATTTATTTCATTATCTGTTGAAAATCCTGCCGCTGTCTCTCTTCCGACCACTTCCTCTTTATAATGTAAAGAAACTAATCCACCCATTATTCTTGCTTTTCCTTGAGCAGATCTAAAGGCTACTCTCCATTTAGAATCAGGAGTCTGTAATGCCATAACATGAGCATGGTCTGGGTCGTTGTTCATTAATGATGTTACCAAATCATTATACGCACCCAGGGCTATTTCTTTATCATCTGGACTTGAATGTGGAAGAAGATACAATTTTATGTCACCAAAAGATCGCCTTTCAGCTCTTGCCATTAAATTATCAAGAGTTTTTTGTCTGTAATCAACTAATCCGTTTATTTCAGGCGATTCTCTTAAAAATTGTACTGGCAGACCACTTTGGTCAAGACCAATCAATAAACCTGTCGAGTCAAGCATTGCACTTCCTGAACCAAAATTTATTGCCCTTCCGTATTTGGTAAGGCTTTTTCTTGTTTCTTCGTCTACATCTGGAGAACCAAATTTTTCAGCAGCAGAACCCTTGCCATCATTTACTAAACCGAGAATGGCAAGTTGTATTGCTTTTTGTCTATTACTTGTAGAATTTAAATGTCCTTGTTTGCCTGCAATTTCATAGGCAACTGTAGCTGTGCAATTGCCTCTATCGTCTTTTTGAAAATATACCTTTGCTTGAACAGGCAAGATTGATGCATCTCTAGTGTGATGGTCATAAAATTCAATATCTGCTCCAGAATCTGCAAGTTTTTCTAAATCTTGCCTGTTTGATTCTGCATCTAAATCAAATACAGCAACTTTTTTTCCAGCTAAAGAAGCAGCTGGAAAATTATCAGATACTCTTTGGATTAGAGCTCTATCAAATTTTCTTCGATTTGTGATTGACAAATACTCTCCAGGATTCCCAATAAGCCATATGGCTGCTGCTCCAACTCCATCCCCGTCGCCATCATGGACTAATGCTCCTGCATTTTCAGGAATTGCTAATCCAGGTCTGTATATTTTTGTTTGTATCATTTTGTTATTCTCCTTATTCGTATCTCAATGCTTACTTTATAGTAGTTACAGATATTAAGAGTATTTATATCTATGCCACCACAGTAGAGGTGGCAATAGATATATTTTTATAGTGTGCTTGTTTTAACATAAAATGAATGAAGACATTGAAATCCTCAAAGAGCTAGGCTTGGCGCAAAATGAAGGAAAAGTCTATAGAGCATTACTAGAATTCGGCAAATTAAGCGCAGGAGAGGTAAGCGCCAAGAGCGGCGTTTCTTACAGTAAGATATACAATGTCCTTGATTCTCTGATCGGGAAGGGATTGGTTGAAATAATTCCCGAGAAAACTAAAAAGTTTTCTCCTGCTGATCCAGAAACATTTGTTAAACTTATTGAAGAAAAAGAAGAAAGATTAAAAAAAGCAAAAGAAAAAATTACTCAATTAAAGAGATTTTATGAAGTAAAAGAAAAGCAGCCAGTTGTAGTTAGCGTTGGAAGAAAAGGATTTTACAAGATAATTAATGAGATGACAGAAGCCAAACATTATGGTTATGATATAAAATGGACTGCAGAGATTAGACTAGAATGGATTCGAAGCAGAAAAGATGATTTAAAAGAAAAAATAAAACGGCTAGATTTAGTTAGATATGATAACGAAACTGAAAAAAATGTTAAAGAATGGCTTAGGATAGATAAAAATATAAGGAAGATAAATAATGAGGGAATTGCAATGTCTATTATCGATGATTGCGAGGTTATGATTGCTTTGATAAAATCCGATGTCACTCTTCTTATTAAAGACAAACCTTTTGCAAAAATCATGAAAAAAATGTTTGAAGAGACTTACAAATCTGCCGAGGAGATTAAATGAAAAAAGAAACAATTGGGACTTTTGAGATAATTATTGCGACAATTCTATTTGGATTTATTCCAGTATTAGTAAGATTCGGAAGTGGTCTCGGGGCGTATAATCTATCTTTTTTCAGAATTCTTGTTGCAGCATTGTTTCTGTTCTTGTTATCTATGATATTTAAGCGCTCATACAAAATCAAGCCTCTAAAACAATATAGGAAAAAAATAATCTTCTTTGGCGCCATTCATGGTTTTATAATATTAGCATATTTTTTTGCGATTCAGTATCTACAAGTTGCACAAGCATCACTTTTGATATATTCTTCTGCAATTTGGATGACTCTTTTTTCAAGTTTGATTCTTAAGGAGAAAATAACTCGCAGAACTTTTATTGCCTTGATTCTCTCGATTACGGGTGTTGTTTTAGTATTATCAACAGGAAATCTCTTTTCAGGTTTGACTTTTGTGGGGGTTTTATCGGGATTGTTTGCAGGAGTGAGCTCTGGTTTAGTCTGGGTTTTATCAAAAACTATCAAGAGGTATGACCGAGTTTCCCTAACATTTTGGCAGAATTTGATTGCTATTCCGTTTTTATTGCCTTTAGTATTTATTAAAATGCCTCATTTTAATTTATCTAACTTGACTGCTGTTATCTTGTTAGGTGTATTCTGCACAGTTATTCCATTTGTTCTTGTGTTTAAGGGACTGCAGAAGGTAAAAGGTCAAACCGGAGGGATCTTGCTCTTGTTAGATATTGTTTTTTCTATTTTCTTCGCTTTTGTTATTCTTGGAGAATCCCCTGCTTTAAAGACGATTATTGGGGGGATTTTAATTATTATTGGTTCGTATCTTGCTTCTCAATAGCTTTATAAATTCCTATTTCTTTTTTATAACATGAATGAGATAAATGAACAAAAAAGAGCTGAAATTCAAAAGCAGGCAAGGCAGATTTTAGAGAGTTTCAGCAAGGCACTTGCAAAAGTCAAACTTGAAAAGAAAGAATTTAAGAAGGAAACTGGCGGTTTCAGGGAAGAAGAGCAAGGTTTAAAAAGCGATGCAGGTTTCAGAGAAAGAATGTTTGAAAATGCTCCGAACAAATCAGGAGATAATATCGTAGCTGAAAAGAAAAAATGGTAACAAAGAAAAAAACAAAAGAAAAAAAGGCAAAAAAAGCCAAGAAAGATGAAAATTCTGGGATGTCTTTAGATGATGCTTTCGCAGATGATGAAGATGTTGAGTATGGCGAGAGCAAACCTCGAAAACAGAAAAAAAAGAGAAATGAAGATTTAGAAGAAGAAGTTGAAGATGCAGAAGAAGATGTCGCAGAATTAGAAAAAATTGAAAATGAAGGCGAAGAAATAACAAATGAGGCGACTATCAAAGCTTCTAAGCCTATTTCCGCTATAAAAAAAGGCGATAAGATAAAAATCGATGATAAAGAGTATGAAGTTGATGCCCATTATGTAATGATAGACCACAAAAAAACGAAAGAAATGGCTATAGAATTATTCGACCTAAAAACTGATAAAGATTTTCAATTAAGATATTTTACAGACCAAGTAGAAACAAGCTTAGAATTTTACGAATTGCAAGAGATACTCTATGTTAAAAAAAGAATAAATCAGATAGAGTGGTAATTTGTTATCATTCCGCAGTTCATACAATTAGATAAATTTAAATATATTCTCTTTTCGCAGATTTTATGAGAAAACAATCTTGGCAGCTACAACTTAAAGATCTAGTACCCTACTTGGGATTAAAAACTTACAAAGAGAGGCTGAGTAATTATGAATGGAATTGGGATTTTAGGAGATTCACATTTAGAGATGATAATGGAATTGTTCATAATGATGATTTTTACCAAGACGCCGAAACTGAAAAAATAAATAGAGGGATTACTTTATTAAAAGTATGGAATTTTAGCATTGCGCTGGGTTCTCTTGCGTTCCTCACATATAAAGTTGGTCTTTTGGAAAAGATATGTCACTAATCCTTATAAATAAACCCGGCAAATTTAAAAACCTTATACTCTTAAGATAAACATGAACATAAAAAGAGCACTTGGTTTTGGTGCGTTATTATGGATTTTCATATTTTTTGAAGTCAGTATTCTCATGTTTGGATTCGGCTTAAAAACAGGTGGCGCTTATTATATTGTTCATTATATCTTAGCCGCAGTTTTAATAGGAATTGCATCTGCGCTTTATTTTAATGATAAAAAAGCTAGGGCGGGCTTCAAAGAGGGGTTGTTTGTTGGCGCGATTTTTATAGCAACAGGAATCATTCTAGACGCAGTTATTACAGTACCTTTGTTTATCAAAGATTACAGAGCTTTTTTCAATTTGAGTATGCTATTTGGTTATCTAGAAACAGTTATTATCGCCGGGCTCATCGGGGCAGTTAAAAAAAAGTAATAAATCATTCTGCTCAGGGTTTGAGGCAAATCTTTAATAAGTGTTTTTGTTTTAAACTTTTATGGGAATAGTAGAAGAAAAAGTTAAAAAATACTTAGAAAAAATTAAAAAAGAAAACCAAAAAATCAATGCTATTTTGCATATTAATAAAAATGCGCTAGAAGAAGCAAAATCTTTAGATACAAAACAAAAAAAAGGAAGGCTTTATGGCTATGTTATTGCTGTGAAGAGTAATATTAATGTAAAAGGACTGATTTGCAACTGTGCATCTAAGACTCTTCAAAACTATAAAGCAGCATTTGATGCGACGGTTATTTCAAAGATAAAAGCAGAGGATGGTTTAATTATTGGGATGTGCAACATGGATGAGTTTGCTTGCGGTGTTTCAGGAGAGTCAAGTGCATTCGGCCCAACAGGAAATCATTCTGCTCCTGGAAAAGTTCCCGGGGGGAGTAGCAGCGGGAGTGCTGCTGCAGTCGCAGCTGATTTTTGCGATGTTGCTCTTGGCAGCGATACTGGGGGGAGCATAAGAAATCCTGCAAGTAACTGCGGCGTTGTTGGAGTCAAACCTTCTTATGGTTTAGTTTCTAGATATGGATTAATTTACTTATCCATGTCTCTTGACCAAATAGGTCCTCTTGCTAAAAATGTTTCAGATGCTGCTCTAGTTTTAGACATTATCAGAGGAAAAGATGAAAAAGACACAAAGAGCTTTGAATCAGAACAGATTAAAATAGAAGAAACTGGGAAAATAAAAATAGGTATCTTAAAAATTAAGGGTGTTGATAACAGGATACAAAAAATAATAAACGAGCAAGTGCAACAAGCTGTGAAAAAGTATGAATGGAAATGCGATGAAGTTAAAATCGAGCATATAAATCTCGCGGTACAAGCATATTATCTTTTAGTTTATGCGGAATTCTTTTCAGCAACTAGGCGCTTTGACGGCAGGCGCTATGGTTTTAAAATTGAAGAAGTCTGCGGCGAAGAGGTATTAAGAAGAATTTTAGGAGGGAGTGAAATCACTAAAGCTGAATTTGCTGGCAGATATTATCAAAAAGCTTTAGAAGTTAAAGAAGTTATTAAAAAAGAATTTGAAAAAGTTTTTGAAGAATATGATACAATTTTATTGCCGACTGTTCCTGTTCTGCCTTGGAATATCAAAGAAGGCCTGCAAATGAAGCCAGAAGAGCTTTATGCTTGTGATGCTCTAACAATACCGGCGAATCTCGCAGAGATTTGTGCAATTTCAATCCCCGCCGGCAAAGTTGAAGGAATTCCTGTTGGTTTACAGGTGTTTTGCGCAAAAGGACAAGAAGCTAAAATGCTTAGCATTGCTAAAATGATCGAGGGATTGTGATTATTTCTTTCATATTTTTAACTATAAACTGGATTCTACTTCTATGGTTCAGAATAAAATTAGTTGTTATCTAAATCCTTTTTGAAAGAATTGTTTATTCCAACTTTAATACAATTATTTAAAAAAACACAACCCCTGCAGATATCTTTTACATCTTTCGAATTAATATTATCTATAGAAAGATTAAAAATATTTTTTGCTTTGTGCGTAGAGTTATCTTCAAGTTTTAATTTATTTAAAACTTTGGTGTCTTGCCTAAGAATCCAATAATTTAACTTTGGAGTTTTCTTACAAATATTATCTCTTTTATGCGGGCATTTTTTACAAATGTCATCGCATTCTTTTGATACTTTTATTGTTATATTCGGATTTTTTCTTATAAAAAAACAAATTCTTTTTAAGTTTTTACCAAATTCTTTGTTATATCCGCCGCCATAAAATCTTGGAATGCATAAAAGATGGTGCGGTCTTAATTTTATTATTTCTTTCATAGAAGACCAATGAAAAATCTACTTAAAAATTTACCTGAAGAATGTTTTTCAGGTTTAAGCCAAGACCTCATGATATTTACTTACAGACAATTCTGTTGATTTTATTATACTTAAACAGAATTCTCTATAATATCACCACTAAGCTTATAAGGTCTTAAGGCTTTTTAAAAAAATGGAAGTGAATGGTGTTAAAATAGACTTTCTTGGCCACTCTGGTTTTCTTATTAGCAATGGTGGCGGGAAAAAAATTGCAATTGATCCGTATAACGTTTCAGATAAAGTAGAAAAAGTAGATTTAATCCTAGTAACTCATAGCCATTATGATCATTGCAGTATAAAAGATTTAGTTAAGTTAGCAAAACAAGGAACTACTTTAGTTGTGCCGCCAGATGTTCAGAGTAAGATTGCCAAATTGGAAGGGGTTGAGATGCAAGTAATTGCTATCGGAGATGAAATAACCTTCGGAAAAGTAAAAATTGAAGCTGTGCCCGCTTATAATATTGACAAAGATTTTCATACGAAAGCAGATGATTGGCTTGGCTTTCTTATAAAATTTGAAAATGTTATTGTTTATCATGCGGGAGATACTGATTTAATTCCAGAGATGAAAAAACTTAGCGGTTACGGAAAACATGGAAATAATTTTATAGCTTTGCTTCCGGTTTCTGGAACGTATGTTATGAATGCTTCAGAAGCTGCTGAAGCAGCCTCTTTAATAAATGTAGATGTTGCAATCCCAATGCATTATGGGGCAGATGTTGCAGGAACTGCAGAAGATGCTAAAAAATTTGTCGAAATCTGCAATAAAGAAGGCATTCATGCTGAAATTTTAGAAAAAATATGATAAAAATTCTATATTTTTTATTATAGTCAAATATAAATACTAGTTCTTTCTATTTTTTTCAATAAATGAAAGGAGGTAAAAATAAATGGTACTTGATTTTGCAAAAGAGGCAATCCAAAACGCTGCTACTCACAGCATTAATTTCGACGAATTAAGGGCAGGAAAAGCTAACATCAAAGTTTTTGGTGCTGGTGGTGCAGGATGTAATACTATTACTTGGTTGTTTAACAAAGGCATTAATGGCGCTACTATTTATGGAGTCAATACAGATGCTTTGCACTTAAGTATTACTAAAGCTGATGAGAAAGTCCTTATTGGAAAAGAACTGACTCGCGGTCTAGGATGTGGCGGTTTTCCTGCAAGAGGAAGAGAAGCTGCAAAAGAATCGCTGTCAGAGCTTAAGAAATCTGCAAGTGGAGCAGATATGGTTTTCATAGTTGCGGGTATGGGCGGAGGTACTGGCACTGGTGCCGCGCCTGTTGTTGCGCAACTAGCAAAAGAATCTGGAGCAGTAGTTATTGGAGTTGTTACAATGCCTTTTGAATGCGAAAAAGCTAGACAAGACAAGGCTGAATTTGGTCTTCAGGAACTAACAGAAGTTGTAGATACTGTTATAGTTATTGATAACAATCGACTTGTAGACATCGCAGGTAATTTGCCAATGGAGCAGGCATTCGCAGTAGCAAACGAGCTAGTAAGTACAATGATCAAAGGCATAGTGGAAACTATTACCTTGCCATCATTGATTAACTTAGATTATGCTGACGTTTCAGCTATTATGAAAAACGGCGACGTTGCAGTTATCGGTGTTGGAGAGTCTGATACAACAGACAGAGTTAATGAGGCTGTAAGACAAGCCCTAACACATCCTTTATTGGATGTAGATTACAAAGGAGCAACTGGAGCTCTGATTCACATTACTTGCGGACCAGACTTTAAGCTTGATGAATTCTCAGGCGTAGGCGAGCTTGTAACTGAAAATATAAGCCCGGATGCACAGGTTATTATTGGAGCCAGAATTAACAAGGAGTTCCAGAACAGGGTAAGAGTTATCACCATTATGACTGGAGTTAAATCTCCATACGTGCTTGGAAAGAGGTCTTACCGCGAAGAAGCTCCCATGAAATCTGAAATGTCTGATCTAGGCATCGAAGTCTTTAGATAATTAAAAGTAAGAGGTAATTTTTATTTTATTTTTTCTCTTCTTTTTTTTCTTTATGTTTTATCTTAGTAATTCTTAAGAATTCATTTATAATTATTTTTTGAATGTGATCGTCAAAAGAAACGATTTTCTTATTATAATTCCTTAAACATGCCAAGCATATTGAAGAAAAAATCAATGCTCTTGTTAACTGAATTTTTTTACCTTCGGCGCCTATTCCGTGAGCAGTAAATGTCAATGGAAAACCAGAATTTAAATAAACTCTTCGAATCAAATATAAAAAAGATAGAAAGCGCAACAATGGGTGTGGATATAATATTTCCATGCTCTAAAATTCCTTTTTAATCAGCTTTGGAAAATAGCTAAAAAACAATAAAAACTTAAATCCTCACAATTTCCTCATTCTATATCTGCCCAATTCCAATATTGTAAGCGAACCAACTAATGATGATGGTTCGATTATCTTAAAAAAATCACTAAGATGCTCAAAAATTTGAAAGGCTGAAAAAGAAAAAGGAAGGCGAATAATAAGAAGCCCATAATGCAAGCCTTTTGGATATAAAATAAGATTTCCAAAATCCAAGTCTTTTGTGATTAAAACAGCTTTTTGCTCTTTTGCATATCTGGCAATCGTGCTGTCTGAAGCACCAACAAGATTTGTATTTCTTACATGCCCCGCTGAATGACCGAGAGAAGATAATAAAGATGCTATTGAAAGAGGAATATTCTCATCAAGAAAAAATTTCATGTTTTCTGAATTTGATAAATTTGCTCGCCTCGAACAAGAGACGCAAGATAACGAATAACTGCAAGCACATCTTCCTTTGTCAAGCCATATTCTTCCTGAATTTCTTTATAAGTCATGCCACTTTCAAGCATACCTATCACTTCTTCTACTGTTATTCTGGTTCCCTCTATTATTGGTTTTCCATGCCTAATTTTTTGCTCAATTATAATCTTCTTCATAAGTGCATAGGTTTTCCAATATTTATAACCTTTTCGAATCTGAATTTTAAGTGAGATTTTTTTCTGGTGCATTTTGAAAATCTTTATTCATTTTACTTTTGCTTTGTAGCTTAACAAATCCAAAAGAACTTCATAATCTGGCAAACGAGCCCTTAATATTAAACGGAACTTCTTTCGGTTTGTATAAACTTCCCCTATATCTGTTTCTGCGATTTCTTCATAACCAAGATTTCTTATAGAATATACGCCAGCCGTTGTTGTAAGTACAAACGCAGGATTTAAGACTATCCATTGTTTTTGCTGTTTAAATAAACCGGGCATTGAGCGATGAAGCGGCGCATGTTTTTCTACTGTCTGGAAAGTTCCAATTACTGGTTCTGAATCACGTATCACTAAAATTTCTTGCCCCGCTTTTAGTTCTATTTTACTCATTAAGTCTATCAGCTTCGATTCTCCAGATTTCGCTCTCATCATTCAAGCTTTTGTTCTATTTTTTATTAAGTTTTATTGTATAATTTTCAGACAAAATAGCAAGATTTATAAATAAGAATGCATATATGTTTAAATGTATGAATTAGATTTATTGGATAGAAAAATAATTTACGAATTAGGCAAAGACGCCCGCCTAAGCTATAGAAAATTGGCTAAAAAAATTAGTTCGAAAAAAGAGGTTGTTGCATACAGGATAAATTCGCTTATTAAAAAGGGAATTGTCTCAAAATTTGTTCCCGTGTTTGCTTTATCTCGATTGGGAATTTTTTCAGGAAAAATTTATTTCAATTTAAAGGGAATGAAGAATGAACACGAGATCACAGATTGGCTCGTTAAAAATAATGATGTTGCATGGGTCGCAAAATCAGTCGGCAGATGGGACTTATTAATTGGATTTTATTATAAAGATATCCTAGAATTTGCAAGGATAAAAAAAGAGGTATTATCTAGACTGAGCAGTTATATACAAGATTATGAAATCGCATTTATTGAAGACGGATTAGTATTAAATAGGGAGTATTTGATTGCGAAAAAGAATTTTACCAGAGAGGAGTTTGTTTTTGGGGGAGAACCAGAAAAAGTTAAATTGGATGAAATTGATGAAAAAATAATCTGTTTGATAAAAAATGATGGAAGATTTGAATACTTCGATGTCGCTAAGAAATTAAACTTAGACGCAAGAACTGTTTTGTCAAGAATAAGAGGATTAAAGGAAAAAGGAATTTTACAGGGATTTACAATATTTATTGATTTAAATAAGATTGGTTACACGCTTTACAAAATCTGTATCTACTTGACCTCTCCCAATAACGATTCAAATGAAAAAGTTATAGAATTATTAAAGAGAAATCCAAATGTTATTCATTTGGTAAAATCAATAAGTGCGTGGGAACTTGAGGCAGAAATTGAATATGAGAACATAGAAAAAATTTATGATTACATTAACTGCCTAAAAAATGAATTATCGGATATAATCAGGAAAATCGAGCTAGTTTCGATTAATAATGAAATCAAACTTGATTTTTTTCCAGAAAATTTGATTTAACATCTTATTTCAACACAATAGCGTTTTCTATATTCCTGAAATGATTGTCTTTTGTTACGATCTGTGCTTTTTCAGTATTTGCAGTTAGAAGTACAATTGTATCTGCAAAACCAAAACTGCTTTCTTTTTTGCGCGTTTCATTATATAATCTTCCAAATTCAATTATTGACGACTCTTTAATCCCAATTATTTGAGATTTAATCTTAATAAAATTCAAATAATCTTTAATATCCCATTTTTCTTTATCTGCTTTATAGCTTAATTCGAGCAAAGTAATAACTGAAGTAATTATTTCATTATCTTCCAAATATTGATTTACTTCTTCCCCTCTTGCGGAGCCCAAAAAATATTCTATCCATGCAGAGGTGTCTAATAGTATTTTCATTAATTTCTATTTTTCCAAAGCTCTTCCCTTTCTTTGGAAGAAAATGATTTTGCTTTTCCTTTAAGAGAGCCAAATAAAGATTTTGGCACTTTTTCTTTTTCGATTATCATTTCAATTACTAGACTTTCAAACGAATTTACTTTCTTTGCTTCTTTCATTTTTTGCAGCAAGTTGAATGTTCTTTCACTTAAAGCTATTGTTTTCATATAAATTATAATTTATAAGTTATATATAAATCTTTCTTTTTTTGTTAACATAAATTTACAATTTAATGCAATCTGCCAGCTACTTTGTATTTGAAATCAATCATTGTTTTAAGAGTTCTATATATCCCTCTTTGTTCTAAAGTAGACAAGCAGTTAAATCCCGCTAAAACAGATTCGTCTGCGTGTACTAGTAATTCTCTTCTTATTTCTCTTCTTAATGCAGGGCAGTCTCTTTCTTGTCTAATTCTTACGGTTTGATAAGTGTTTGCACCTTCAGCTAAATCATCATCTAATTCGTACCAATGGTCCAATAATTCACAATATTCGCCCATTCTTCTTGCAGATTCTCTAATTTTAGGATATTCTTCTCCTCTTACAATTTCTGTTAAAACAGCTGTACTCTCAGCGCAACACGCGCCGGTCGTTTTTGCAATTCTAAGTAATTCTTCATGATTTTTTTCACTAAACTGTCTTTTTATTACTTCAACTAGCTCATCAAAAATTTTCTCAACCTTTCTATCTCTGTCTCTAGATAAAAGATCAGAATAAACTGCTCTCGCCAAAACATAAGACGCTTCTTCCCCAAAATTTTCGCTTGTGTTAGATGAATAGCCAAATAAATCGGATTTTACGCCATCTAAAAATTTAAATTTCTCTTCTAATGACATCGTTCCGCGGTCAACTATACCATCTACTACAACAGTCAGCAATACAACTCCTGAAGCTGTTCTTCCGACCAATTTCCTCTCCCGAGGAACTTTTTTATCGCCAACAGCCATATCATAAAACATCAATCCCGATAAACCCATTGCAGAGCTTGCATAGAATCTTTTTGCAGCGAGATAACGGGGAATCTGTTGATTTGAGGAAATTCGCCCGAGTGAATCTGCGAAATCCCTTATGTTACTTATTAATTCAATTGCGTATTTTAATCCATATCTTGCAACCTGCGACATAATAATCGTAATTTTTATCTCTATTTAAACGTTACCACTGATAAGTTTATACTTTTTGTCCTTAGATATTGTAAGTATAAGGCATCGTCGTAGTGCGCTTTGTGAGCAGATAAACTAAAGAACGGCAGAATAATATTATCAACGATAAAAATTAGCAGTATTCGGCTAATTTTTATCGTTGATAATA
>Ga0233422_10000659_pt1 | contig 16681 bp, 9 predicted proteins | sample Watercolumn_Mata_2_FD_182724 | JGI IMG/M metagenome (GOLD analysis project Ga0233422, IMG submission 182724) | Freshwater microbial communities from Lake Matano, South Sulawesi, Indonesia - Watercolumn_Matano_2014_110_MG | ecosystem: Environmental > Aquatic > Freshwater > Lake | place...
GATTTGAGTCGACGTCCACCTTCCCAACCTTCAGCTTTCCCTGAAAGTCGCTCGCGAGCTGCTCGACAACAGGCGCGATCATCTTGCAGGGACCGCACCACTCAGCCCAGAAATCGACCAGCACAGGGATCGGAGATTCCAGAACCTCCTTCTTGAAGTTAGCATCCGTCACTTCAACAGGCTTCATTCGTGCATTTCCTTTCACACATTAACCTTGGAGCCGGACCGAGGAAGATCCGAGCAGCTGTTTTACGAGCCCAATAAACTGCGGATTGGGATCGACCGTCATATTTCTCACCAAATATACAAACTTCTTGGCTAATCCGCCACCGTTGACGCTGATATAGCACGAGCACTTACCCCGGTGGCGTTCCATGATTCCACGAAGCTGCTGTATGGTATCCTCGCTCGCCACGTCCAGGTTCAGGGTAAGAGTGATGCTCTTTGTGTAGCGCTCGCGCACCGACTCGAGGGGAATCACCTCATTCACGAGAATCTTCAACAGATCTCCCGTGGGTTCACCTTTGCCTATCACCATGACCATCGAATCGGCGACGAGGATCTTCGCATACTTCTGAAACGCATCCGAGAACACGATGCAATCCGCTTTCCCTGTGAAATCTTCGATGGCGACGAACGCCATCGTGTTTCCCTTCTTGTCGATCTTGCGTTTTACCCCGGCGACAATGCCGCACGCTCTGACTGTCGAATTCGGTTTCACGCTCGATGCAGCACCGAGCTGGACGTTCGCGAATGCTTCGATTTCCTCGCGATAACGGTCGAGCGGATGTCCTGAGAGGTAAAAACCGAGCACGGCTTTCTCACGTGCCAGAATCTCTGTTTCCTTCCAGGGAGTTGCGCCGGGTAACGTCTGCCGCATGTCGATTTTTACAGAGCCTGATTCAAACAGACTCGACTGTCCTTTTCCCGAATGTTCCTGAGCATTCTGTCCATAGAGAAGCGCTTTTTCGACACCTTCGAAGAGTTGAGCCCGGTTTTCGTGCACAGAGTCGAATGCACCTGCCTGGATGAGGCTTTCAAGCGTTTTCTTATTCGCGAGTCGTAGATCTACGCGAGCACAAAAATCGAAAATATCGCGGAATGACGCCGAGGCATTCCGGGCCCGTACAATTCCTTCGACAGCGCTTACTCCAACGTTCTTTATGGCACTGAGCCCAAAGCGAATCCCTTTCGGATTTACCACGAAAGTCACGTCGCTCTCGTTCACATCGGGCGGCAGGAGGCCGATTCCAAGCTTGCGGCAATCGTCGATAAGCCCGACGATCTTGTCCGTGTCCGAGATTTCGCTTGTGAGCGTTGCGGCCATATACTCGGCCGGATAGTGGGCCTTCAGATATGCCGTTTGGTAGGCCAGTACCGAGTACGCGACGCTATGGGACTTGTTGAATCCGTACGACGCGAATTTCTCAATCAAATCGAAGATATCGCCTGCGGTTTTGCGATCAACGCCATTCTTCACAGCGCCATCAACGAATTCCTTCTTCTGTTTGGCCATGAGCTCCTTATCTTTCTTGCCCATGGCGCGTCGAAGCAGATCTGCTTGGGCGAGACTCAAGCCGCCAATCTCGCTCGCGATCTTCATGACCTGTTCCTGGTAGACAATGACACCGTACGTCTCTTTCAGGATCGGCTCCAACCTCGGATGGATGTACTCGATCTTCTTGCGGCCGTGCTTCCGATCGATGAAGTCCGGAATGTTCTCCATGGGACCGGGCCGGTAGAGAGCGTTCATGGCGACGAGATCATGGATCGATGTTGGCTTCAGTTTGCGGAGATAGTCCGCCATGCCCGAACTTTCAAACTGAAACACGGCGACAGTCTGGCCATTGCAGAAGAGCTCGAGTGTCTTCGCATCATCCGCCGGGATTGTGTCGAGATCAAGATCGACACCATGGTTTTCTCTGATCTGTTGTAGTGCATTTTCGATCACCGTCAGAGTACGCAGTCCCAGGAAATCCATCTTGAGGAGCCCGGCCGCCTCAAGATCCTTCATGTTGTACTGCGTCATCAGTTCTGTCTGCGGCGTTTTGTACATCGGGACGTAGTCGCTGATCTCGCCGGGCGCAATAACGATGCCTGCGGCGTGTGTCGATACGTTCCGGTTCATCCCTTCCAGAACAAGTCCCGTGTCGATCATCAGCTTGATCTTGTCGTCACCCGTTTCCTTGACAGCGCGAAGTTCGGGGACCGACTCGAGCGCTTCCGCAAGGGGGGTAACTTTTCCAAGCACCACTGGGATTTGCTTTGTCAGCGGCTCGATGGTACTTAGCGGCACACCCAGAACGCGGCCGACATCTTTCAGAACAGCGCGCGTCGAGAGCGTGCCAAATGTGATGATCTGAGAAACGGAGCTTTCTCCGTACTTCTGCCTCACGTAAGCAATGACCTGATCGCGCTTGTCGTCCGAAAAGTCGACATCGATATCAGGCATGCTGACACGGTCCGGATTCAGGAATCGTTCGAAGAGTAGATCGAAATGCAGCGGATCGACATCTGTGATTCCGAGCGCATATGACACGATGCTCCCCGCGGCGCTTCCACGCCCCGGCCCCACACGGATTCCACGCTCTCGGGCTGCATTGATGAAGTCCTGGACGATGAGAAAATACCCGGCATATCCCATGCGCTTGATCACGTTCAGCTCGTGTTCAAGTCGTGACGTTATCTGAGGTGTCACATCGTCATACCGCCTCGTCAGTCCTTCCCGAGAGAGCTTATCGAGGTATTCTTCGAGCGAATTGACCCCGGCATTGGGCGGGATGGGGAACATCGGCATGTGATTGGTCTTGAGATCGAGCGTCAGATTGCACTTCTCAGCGATCTCGAGCGTCGTGGTCACTGCTTCAGGGTGGTCCCTGAACGCTTTGGCCATCTCAGTCGCCGATTTGAAGTACAGCTGGTCCGATCCGTATCGCAGGGTCTTGTAGTCCGGTACGTAGGTGCTCGTTGCATCGGGTATGCACAGCATGATGTTGTGTGCCATCGCATGCTGTGCGTTGATGTAGTGGCAATCGTTCGTTCCCACAATCTTGGCCCCGAGCGCGCGAGCGATTTTCGGAGCATCCCTCAGAATCGCAAGCTCGGTTTCTATGCCATGATTCTGAATCTCGATATAGAAATCCTCACCGAAGATCTCCTTGTAGATGCCTGCGATTGAAACTGCTTCGTCATAGTTGCCGCTCACGAGTTGCGAGCCAACAATGCCCCCGGGGCAAGCGGTCGTGACGACGAGTCCCTGCTTGTACTGTTGAAGGAGTTCGACGTCAATGCGGGGCTTGTAGTAATATCCCTCCGTGTGACCGAGCGTGACGAGCTTCAGGAGGTTTTTGTAGCCGGTAAGGTCTTTCGCAAGGAGGAGGATGTGGTGATAGATCCCTCTCCCCTGTCCCTGATTTGATTTTTCAGACTGAAGAGTCTTGTCGAAGCGGCTTCCCTTTGTCACAATGTACGCTTCACAGCCGACGATGGGCTTGATCCCTGCCTTCGTCGCCTTCTTGTAGAATTCAAGTGCGCCGAAGAGTACGCCATGGTCTGTGAGCGCCACAGCCGGCATCTTGTTTTGCACGGCCGCGCCGATGAGGTTCTCGACGGTCGCAGCCCCGTCGAGCAGACTGTAATGTGAATGATTGTGCAGATGGATGAACTCAGGCATAGAATGCGGTCGAGATCGGATCGACAATGCAACGCTGGTGCATGAAAAGAATACAAACTCGAAAGATGGAAATCAAGAAATGCGGAAGGTCTAGCCGCCCAAGGCAAGCAACTTTGGTTCGGTCATTTCCTCCATGGCGTACCGTACTCCTTCCCTGCCGAATCCCGAGCTTTTGATTCCGCCGTAGGGCATGTTGTCTACCCGGAAAGCAGGGATGTCATTGACAATGACTGCCCCAACATCCAGTTTGGAATACGCGAGCAGGATGTTTGAATAGTCATTTGAGAAGACACCAGCCTGGAGGCCGAATTCGGAGTCATTGACACACTCGATCGCTTCTTGAAATGATTTGAACCGGTGCAACGTTGCAACTGGACCAAATACTTCAGAGCAAAAGACCTTCGACTCCCTGGGCACGTTGACAAGCGCCGTCGGATGGATAACATTTCCTTCGTGCGTGCCTCCAACAAGCAGGCTAGCACCTTTGGATTTGGCCTCATCGATCCAGGTTAGAATTCGTTCCCGGGCTTCTTTGTTAATGACCGGTCCGACGAATACATCTTCACGCGAAGGATCCCCCGAAACGAGGTCTTGTGCCGCCCGGACGAATCTTCGCTGAAACTCATCAAACAGCTCGTCGTGGACGTATATCCTCTGCACCTTAATGCACACCTGTCCGGCGTAGACATAGGATCCCGCGATGCATTTGCTCACTGCAAGCGAAAGATCGGCGGAACGGTCAACGATGACTCCCGCATTACCTCCGAGCTCGAGAACGACTTTCTTGCGGCCTGCCGTGGATTTCAACATCCAGCCGACCGCAGGGCTGCCGGTGAAGCTCAACATAGCAATGCGAGGATCGCTGACGAGCTGCTCGGCGAACTCGTTCCGGCATGGTATGACGCTGAACGCACCCTTCGGCAAAGACGTTGAGTCTATGATGGAGGCCAGTCTCAGACTCGTGAGCGTCCCTTGCGGCGATGGCTTCAGGATTACTGTGTTTCCAGTAGCAAGTGCAGGTGCGACCTTGTGGGCAACCAGGTTGAGCGGGAAGTTAAACGGTGTGATAGCCAGGACAACCCCTCTCGGGAACCGGCGAACGACGCCGAACTTGTCCTGGCCGGCGCGTGTAATATCGAGAGGCACAACCTCTCCCCCGAATCTCCGAACCTCTTCTGCGGCGAGCTGAAATGTGGTGATAGATCTCTCCACTTCCAGCCGTGCCGCGCTCAACGGTTTGCCAACCTCCGCAGCTATGAGCGCCGCAATTTCTTCCTTCTGCTCACGCAGGCCGGCGGAGATGGCGTTCAGGAATTCATACCGTTCGTAACCGTGAGACGCTTTCGTCTTTGCGAATGCTGCTGTGGCCCGTTCGACGGCAAGTCTGAGATCCGGAGTCGACGCCAACGCGACGGTGCCGAGCAGATTGTCGTTAAACGGATTTCGGATCTCGAGTGGCTGCTCATGTGGCGACGCGTTTCGCCATTCACCAGCGAGATAGAATGGAGAAGGGGGTCCCGGCATGATTGCCTATGCAGATAACAGTGTTTGAACCGTCGTGAGAATGGACTCCCTGGCGACCATCGAACGCTCACCGGTCCGTCGGATTTTGATTTCGACCTGGTTGTTCTTGAGCCCCTTCTCCCCCACGATGACCTGAATCGGCATCCCGAGAAGGTCAGCGTCTTTAAACTTGAATCCTGGGGATACATTGGCCCGATCATCGAGGATGGTCTCTATTCCTGCTTCATTCAAAAGCTTGTAGATTTCATCTGCAGCGAGGACGATATCCTTGTTGCTCATGTTGATGGCGATGAGATGGACATCATAGGGGGCGAGAGCTTTGTCCCAGATGATGCCATTCGCATCATGGCTCTGTTCAATGGCGCAGGCAAGGATCCGCTCAATGCCAATACCGTAGCTTCCCATGACCACCGGCTTCGATTGACCGTTTTCGTCCAGGAATGTCACATTAAGCGATTCGGAGTACTTGGTGCCCAGTTTGAAGATGTGGCCGAGCTCAATTGCATTCACGATTCGCAACGGCGACGAACAATGTGTGCACGTTTCGTCTGGCTCGACCGTTCGCAAATCATAGTACGCGTCCACCTTGGTGTCACGTGAGAGATCGATATTGCCGAGGTGGTAATCGTTCCGATTGGCACCGCTGATGAGGTTGTTCGCACCTTCAAGCCGTTTGTCGGCGATGATACGAAATCCCTTCAACCCTAGCGGCCCGATAGATCCCGCATCGGCTCCGGTGAGTGCTTTCAGCTCATCGGCGTCCATAGCCCGAAACTCGCCTCCGAGGGCGCCACTCAGTTTGGATTCGTTGAGTTGATCATTGCCACACATCAAAATGAGCAAAGGTTTGCCATCATGGCGATACACAAGCGACTTCGCAAGTCTCGTGTGGTCGACCTTGAGAAACGCAGCAAGCTCATCAATAGTCTTTACATTTGGCGTATGGAGATCCTCGACAGGTTTGCTCTCCGGAGTCCGTTGCACCGGAGGGACAGCGGAGGTCGCTACTTCAAGATTCGCAGCATAGCCGCATTTTGGGCAGAGGACCACCGTATCTTCGCCGGACTCGGACTCCACCATGAATTCTTGAGAACCGGTTCCGCCCATCGCCCCGCTTGAGGCCCCGACTACAAAAAACTTCAGACCACACCGATTGAAGATGTTCCGATATGCCTGAGCGTGATACTCGTATCCGACATCCAACCCTTCGTACGACGTGTCAAGCGTATACGAATCCTTCATGATGAACTGCCTGCCGCGCAGTACACCGGACCGCGGACGAGGTTCATTGCGGAATTTCGTCTGAATCTGGTACCAGATTTGCGGAAGATCCTTGTACGATTGGATATGCATCGCTGCAATCCATGCGATCACCTCTTCATGCGTTGGGGCAAGAACGAGATCGCGTTCCTTCACACTCAGGATGAAGTTCGGGATGTTCCGGCGACCCGTTTGAATCCAGAGCGATTCAGGATTCAGGGCTGGCAGATAGAATTCCTGCCCGCCTATGGCGTTCATTTCCTCTCTGACAATCTGCATTGCCTTCAGCATTGCCCTGTTCCCGAGCGGAAGGAACGCATACACGCCGGCGGTGAGCTGCCTCATCAAGCCAGCACGAAGCATGAGCTGATGGCTCGGAATGACAGCATCTGAAGGAGTTTCCTTTAACGTTGGGATGAAGGCTTGTGAGAGTCGCATGTAGACGATTCGCTTACACAGTGAGTGAATACGACATCATGGATTGGGTGGCGTCTGGTTCGCAGGGGCGCTTATGCGACGATACCCCAGGTGATTTGAGCACCTGGGGATTCTCTGCAGTGCCGTTAAGATAGTGAAGAAACTGCAGACTTCCAGATCCTGGTGATCAATTGCCACTCGGCAATTCTTCGAATCCGAAATCGGCAATCGATCCCGCCAGAAAACGGCGGGATGCGAACAACGCACAATCGAAAATTGCGATGTGCCCCCGAGACGATTTCCGCCAGAACGCATGGCGGATAAACTCCCGTCCGACCAACGGCCGCTCCACTTCTCTGCCGGATCGGACCAGCCACGTTCTGTACGTGCTCAGGGTGCGAAATCGGCAATCGGAAATCGATCCCGCCGGAAAACGGCGAGATGCGAACGACGCACAATCGAAAATCGGCAATCGATCCCGCCAGAAAACGGCGGGATGCGAACAACGCACAATCGAAAATCGGCAATCGATCCCGCCGGAAAACGGCGGGATGCGAACAACGCACAATCGAAAATCGGCAATCGACAATCGAAAATTGCAATGTGCCCCCGAGACGATTCGAACGTCCGACCAACGGTTTAGGAAACCGCTGCTCTATCCATACTGAGCTACGGGGGCGATGAACTGATCTAATATAACATAGATTACAGTAATATGGAAGGAATCGGAATTCGAAGACTTCTAGCCCTTCGAAGAATAGGAAACGTGCGTTCCGATTGCGAAGCGTCGCGGGATATAAAAAAAAAGCCCCGGTGTCACCGGGGCTCAGAATGAAGACTAGATTCACCTACTTAAGCAGCATCAGTTTCTTCTGCGAAACAAGGTCACCGGCACGCAGCCGGTAGATGTACATTCCGCTGGAGAGGGAGCTCGCATCCCATGTTGTGCTGTGTCTGCCGGCCTGCAGATTTCCTGACAGCAACACCCCTATCTCGCGTCCCAACATATCGTACACCGTGAGTGTGACAAAACCGGCTTTGGGAACAGAGAACCGGATTGTTGTGCTCGGGTTAAAAGGATTCGGATAGTTTTGAGATAATTCAAAACTTCCCGGCAGCAATTGATCCGCGGCGCGATCAACCTGAACAGCCGCACCCCCCACCACATTTGTAGACGCCAAAGTAGTCGTTGTAGCAGTGGTTGTTCGTATCCGAGTCCATAACTCGGTGTGTGGAACTGTTCCGTCTTCGCCCGTATTCCCAAGGATCGTGTACGAGTACGAGTCCGTACCAACAGGATACGGCAATGGAACAGACAGACTTGTCGTTCCAACAAAAAGGTAATATCCAGACCTGATCTGAATTGTGACTTCTAGAAAGCCCTCGGGCCTCAGTACATTCGCCGGTGTTCCGACGACGTCGTCCTTGGAAAGCCAACTATCAACGATCCGCGAATACGTGTAATCCTGAAAGATCGTCAGCTCAACGGGATTTGTTCCTGTGGAAACCGAGAACTGAATACCTTTGTCAGGCGAAGTGATGGGGAGAACCGGATTAGATACGCTGTAGGAATCGTATGTACCGTTGGTCGTGTTGATCACCCACGAGACCTGGTCGACTGGTCCGAGACTCTGGCCATCGGGCAATTTCACCTTCAGCTCGAGCACAGACCTTTCCCAGAAGCTTCTTACCTCATGATCATACTCCGTACCTGTGCTGGCAGTAATTGCCGCATAGTCATAAGAGTTGAAGGTATATGTCATATCACCGGGTTGGAGCTGCGTTGTAGTAAGCTGCATTGCCTGAACAGCGATACTTTTGGCGTTGTTGGATTCGGTCAATTCCGGGGGATTCGAGCCGCTGATGGTAACGGTGTAGGTGTGCGTGCCCGGCGCGGCAGCGGAAACATCGCTGAAATCCACAGTCACCATCGCTCCTGAGGCAACGAAAATGCCGGGTTTCGTCGATATGACGGATGCTCCCTCCTGCAGAATGATTGTCGCAGTTGCTGACAATGTGCCAGTGATCTCTCCAACGACGGCTTGTACGGTGAACGACTCACCTGCAAGAACTTGCTGCGGAGCGATGATGCTCTTCACAGTCAGGTCCGGCTGCGAAATAACTTGACAATCAGCTTCGAGTATTTCATCATGCCAGCCATTTGCTTTCACATGCAGGCGCAGATGGAACTGTTGTAGCGACTGGAATCCGGGCAGAGAGAACTCTGCCCTTCCAGAAACCATAGAGAGATTTTTCAAAGTGACTTTTTTGAGAGCGCCCTTGCCTTTTTGTAGCGGCTCGGCAGTCGCCTCCTTGATCAAGTACGGAAGAAGATATCTTTGGGGATTGATGCTGGTGATGTTGACGACGACATCTACACCGCTGGTCCCTAAGGAGGCGGTCGCCGTCATGGTGTAAGGATTTTTCACCACGCCGCCTGATTGGGCCAGAGCACTTTGGGCAGATCCAAGAAAGATTGCAGCGATAACGAAGTAGAGCATATAGCGAAACTGAATCATATCAAGCCCTTTCTCAACGTGTGATGTCGAGGATTGCCGCCAAGCAGAAAACTCCCGCGGAGCGATCGCTCGATGCTTGGCGGCGCACTACCTGTGTAGAACGCAATCGAGCAAGTTCTTAGTTCCCATGTTATCTGACGTCTATCTTAAAGTCAACCTTAAGTTCTGCGATTATTGTGTTTTCTGCAAAGATTCTTGCGGGAGGCTGCTTCACAGTATCACCATTTCTTCAGTCCTGATCGGTAGGTGACCTGCATTGCCCTGGTTGCGAGGCTCGCGGAGCACCTATTTTCTCAAAATGAGAACTTGCGGCTTGATGTGGAAACCGACTAGGAAGAAGCCAGCAGCGGAAGCAGGACTATGTCGAGCAGAATCGAGGCAACCAGCTCAACGGGGATTGGTATGCCAATTCCATCAGGGAAAAGCTCAGCCTCCTTGTAACGCCTCAGCAATATCATCGAGAGGAAGCAGCCAAGAATTCTGAAGACGACCTGCGGAAGCGGCAAGGGGAGGAAGTTAACAAGGTATGGCGTGCCTGCGATGACCGTGCACGATGTGGGTGTAATCTTGATCGAACGAGGCGGCAGGCGAAGAAGTAAAGCAGCGTTCTTACTACCAGCGGAAGAAACGCAACAACGACAATTGTCACAATGTCAGTCTTCACCGTATCTCGGCCTCAAATCCCCGTGCACGAAGCATCTCCCTGGCGTTCAGATCTCCTAGACGGGCCGCTTTCTTGAGATGGCTGATGCCCTCGTCAATCCGATTTGAATCCAACAGGAGAGCTCCCAGGTTCGTGAATGCCTTGGCAAAGGTCGAATCGGTCCTAATTGCCTTTTCGAATGCGGATTGTGCTTCTGCCAGACTCCCCTTTGCGCGAAGCGCTTCTCCCGTTCCGTTGAGCGATTCTGCCGAAGCCGGATCAAGATCCAGAGCCGAGCGAAACATTTCGAGTGCATCGTCATACTTGGCAAGCCTCAGATCAAGTCGACCTGCACGTACATAGCCGATTGGATCGTCAGGGGCTACATCCAACACTCCCCTGTATGCTTCTGCAGCCTTCTCATACTCTCCCCTGCGTTCGTAGATGTCAGCTAAACCGTAGTAGCTGTGTTTGTCTGAGGGATCTGCTTTGAGCGCAAGTAGATAAAGATCGAGGGCCTCCGTTTCCTTCCCCCGCCGGCTGAGGAGACGCGCATAGCTCCGCATTGCCACAACATTCCTCGGTGCCAGGTCAATAGTTCTCTGATATGCAACCTGCGCGGCCGGGTAATTCCCCAAAGCCTCATACGCGAGCGCCTTGTTAAACCAGGGTGTATCCCAGTTCGGCATCCCTGAAATGGCGGCACCAAAGTAGTCAAGCGCGTGTGCATACAATCCCCGTGACATCTCAACCTCACCGAGCCCGTTCAGAGCTTCGGCTGCGTCGCTGGCAAAGGATCTCGGATTGCTGTTCGCCACCGATATCTGCTGATGTTCCCTGGAACTGGAAAGAGCGGCGGAAAACGCCGCCTGCGCACTGTCTACTTGACCGAGCGCAAAGCAGGCATGCCCCATAGTGTTCAGAGCTGGTACAAATCCGGGCTCCATCGCCCGCACCAGCCGGCAGAGATACGCAGCAGTATCAGGATTCCCGAGATCAATATTCACTGCAGCAAGGCGCTCTATGGCAAGCACATTGAGGGGGTCCTTTTCCAGCGTCTTTTCAAAGGCGAATTGCGCTTCCTCCAGATAGCCGATCTCGTAGTACGCCATTGCCAGTCCGAAATATGCCTCCGGTCGGTTTTTGTTCTCTTCAATGGCCATATAGTACATTCTGATGGCATCATTGAACGCGCCTGATACGAAGTACTTTTCAGCGGCCTGAAAATACGGATCATACAGCGACACTCGGCATGCTAGGGCCAGCGTCGTCCACAGTAGTATCCACGCGATCTTCTTCACAGCGTCAGTCATTCAAAGAAGGTCGTTTCATGTTGCTCAGACCGATCGAGTCGATAAGATCCCGATAGGTCAACAGCCTGATATCTCTGCGTTTCAGAATCTCGCGCACAGGCTGGGAAAGAAGCGAGCGCAATTCTGATTCCCGATGTTTGCTCATGTACTTCAGCCCGGAAGCGTTGAGATCCTCCAGAGCATCCATCTCTGGCGTCTGCAAGCCAATATGAAAGACGAAGAGGTTGATCTGTCCGGCTGGAACTTCTGAGAGTTTTGTGACGAGAGAGTCGACTTTGTTTATCGGATCGGTGGCGTAGATGCCGACCGCATCCACCTCGCCGAAGTATCTGGAGATCGCGAGCCCATACTCCTTGGCCAGGGCTTCGACAATCTGTCTTGTCTCCAGTGTCTGTACTGCTGCCCCCATATGATAGTCGAGATAGTCGATTTTGACTCCACTCTTCATCGCTCTTTCGATTTGAGCTCGGAGCTCAAGTTCAATCTCTTTCAGTTGAGGTTTGTTCGCGAAGAGAGCGCTCCGCGACGGGAAGAAATTCCCCTGACTATCCACGAGCGAAGGTACTGTGGATGTTCCAGTGATTGGTCCCCAACGATAGTTCTTCCATTCGGAATTGAGCGTCAGGTGCACTCCGACAGAAGCGTGAGGAAATCGCTTCAGAATCTCAACAGCTTCAGGATACCACGGACAGGCAAACATTACAGAGAACGACACGGGTAGTCTGGTCTCAAGGAGTTGAACTGCAGCGATGTTGACGGCATGACACATCCCCAGATCATCACATCGGATCAGGATCGTCTTCTGTGCCTGAGAGTTATCAGCGGTTTGGCTGCAGAGGTGAGCGAAGAAACTGACCAAAAAGATGAATGTTGCGGCGAGTCGTCTCATGATGTGTCCGAAAATTCGGTGGGAACAAGTTCTGAATTCTGGCAAAATTTATCACAATTCCCATGCATTTCCAATCTGCATCCGACCAGATTGGCCTCGCGGATGTTTCGTATCGCTCCTCCACAAGACTATTGCTGACCTCACTGGATTGAAACGAAAATTCATCAGCGGCCTTCAGATAGGCTTGAGGGCTGTATACGGTGGGAATCCTTGATTTTACTGGTCTCTTTGAGTACACTCAGCGAGAGTTGACGCACCTCAAGAACTGCCAAAGAGCGATCATCCCGGTGCCCACCCTGATACCACACGAACTGCATCAAAAGTACCGTCAGCTGTTCCCTCACACTGAACAGGGGCTGATCTACCTCAACCATGCGGCGGTTAGCCCGCTTTCGACGCGTGTGCTCAAGGCGCAGATCGCCCATCTGCAGGACCGATCAAGCGGGAAAATCGAAACATATCCCGATGACGTGAAGCAGAGCGAAAGAACCAAAGGGTGCATCGACCGCCTCATAAATGCAGAGTCATGGGAAAGGATTGCGTTCACCGGCAACACATCGGATGCTCTGAACATCGTCGCAGGAGGCCTCGACTGGAAACCAGGAGATCGGATTCTGCTCAACGATCTTGAATTCCCGGCGAATGTCTATCCGTACACGCACCTGAAGACCCATGGCATCGAGATCGACCTTATCCATTCAATCGACGGCCGCATCAGTCCTGAGATGATCTACGCGGCGCTCCGACCCCGAACACGCCTCCTTGCTCTCAGCGCCGTGCAATATCTCTCAGGATACCGCTCGGATCTTGCTCTTCTTGGAGAGTTGTGTAGATCGCGCCGAATTCTGTTCGTCGTCGATGCAATGCAAGCTGCCGGATGTGTCAGGATCGATGTGCAAGAGATGAAGATCGACGCCGTCGCTGCAGGAGCGCCGAAATGGCTGATGGGTCCCCAAGGGATCGGTTTTCTGTATCTCACTGAAGAGTTGCAGGCGCGGATTCATCAGAAGAATTTCGGTTGGTTATCAGTCGAAATCCCCTGGGATTTCTTCAACTTTGACCAAGGCCCTGCCGCCACTGCGCGACGGTATGAAGGGGGAACCGTAAACATCCCGGGCATGTGGGGATTCCATGCATCGTTGACAACGCTTCTCGAAGTCGGCCTGGATAACATCGAGTCTCATATTCTGACCCTGACCGAAGAGATGACAACGAAGTTCCAGGAAGCCGGTCTGAGGATGTACTCACCAACCGACAGCCGGGAAAGGGCCGGCATCGTCACTATCTGGCCGCCCGAAGGCCTCGACGCAACGGCAGTATTCAACGAGTTGACAAAGGAGCACGTCCTTGCGTCGATGCGTGGCGGGAGAATTCGATACTCTCCTCACTTCTACAACTCGATAGGAGAAATCCATGAGGCGGTTGACCGAACGATAGCGATCTTTGAAAGGCTGTCATCACAGTAGTTCTGTTCGGTGAGACCAATCGGTTCCCTCGCCTCGCGCAGAGATCAAACGATTCATTGTCGCAGCATGCACCCTGGTCCGTCCTTCACCATCATCAGAGAGTGAACTGGTGAGGCAACTCCACACATTGTGTCCTCTTTTGTCCAGAGCATTTGGAATCTTTTTTCACCTGCTCCTTGTTCTCACCTGCTGCACACCAGCAGCTGCGCAGGAGCGAATTACGCTCCGTCTCACGGATTGGGCAGATCTGGACGAGATCCCCCTCGACCAACAGGCCCTCGCCGAGTTCAAGAAACTGTATCCTCACATCGATGTGCTGTATGAGCCCAACCCCGGACGCCAGTACGAAGAGAAGATCCTCACCGCACTTGCCGCTGACGAAGCGCCCGATGTTGTCCTCCTGGATTCTAAACTCATCCCAACCTTCACAAACAAAAAAGTTCTTCTCGATCTCACTCCATACGTCGCCAGCCTGAGCATTGACACCACTCAGTGGTTCACCAATGTTCTCCAGATCGCCCGGCGTGGAAGTGCACTCTACGCATTTCCGAAAGGCTTCACGCCGCTCATGATGTTCTACAACAAAACGCTCTTCGACCGTGCAGGACTTAGATACCCGGCCGCTAATTGGACGTGGGATGAGTATCTTTCTCTGGCGAAGAAACTGACGATGGATTTGGATGGCGACGGCGCAAGTGATCAATATGGGACAGCGTTTTCGAACTACTACTATTTTTGGATCGCGTGGGTTTGGTCTGCGGGTGGCGATGTCATCGATTCATCGGGAACGCGGGCCAGCGGCGTTCTGAATTCTCCGGCAACGGAGTCAGCCCTCAGCTATCTGATCGACCTGCAGAAACGATACCGCGTCGCCCCGAACACCGGAAGCTGGGTCCAGTCAGAGAAGACGGGCATGAATGTCCAGTTGTTCATGAACGGAAAGATTGCCATGATCGTCGATGGTCACTGGCGATTGCCAAGATTCCTCAGACAGATCGAGGAGGGCAAACTCAGTCTTGGCGTAGTTCCTCTACCCCGCCGGCCGGGGAGCCGCCGAACAAATGTCATCTACGAGTCCGGCTGGAGTGTGCCGGTGAGTTCAAAGCATCCGCGGGAAGCCGCGCTCCTCGCTGCTTTCATGGCGGGAGAATCGGCGAACAGGATACGGGCTTCGAGGCGGCTTGAGATCCCCTCCGTTCGCACGGTCGCAGAGGAGCTTGTCAGGCTCGATACGCTCGGACTGGAGCAGCCGTTCATCGAGGAGGTTCCAAACGGTCGTCAGCCATGGGGATCGATCGTCGAGAGGTTCAGCGAAGTCGAATGGACATTGCAGGATGCGGTAGACGAGGTAATGGTAAACGGCCAGCCGATGCATGCAACGATGACGGCGTACGCCGTACGCGTCGACCGTCAGCTTGCGAACATCCGGGAACACGAGACTTTCGAGTTCAAACCGATCCGGCAACATGCCGAGATCGTGGAGTTTCTCGGTGCTGTGGTGCTGATCATCCTGATCGTGACGGGTGCTCTCTACATGCGAACGCGACGGCGCGACCGGCATTCGACAGCGAGTGCTGTTGGCTTCCTTGCACCTTCCATGCTGCATCTTGCCGTGTTTGTGTTTACTCCCATCGCTTTCTCCGCGTATCTCAGTCTCCATCGGTGGGATGTCGTTGTCCCGGACAAACCGTTTGTGGGATTGGATAATTTCCTCCAAATGGGTTCGGATCCATACTTCTGGAACGCGTTGAAGAATACCTTCATTTACATTCTCAATGTCCCGGTCGGCATGACCATTTCTCTGGTTGTGGCGCTTCTCATGAACAACCGTCTCAAAGGAATCGCTCTGCTGCGGGCGCTATATTTTCTGCCGAGCGTTACCTCCTTTGTTGCGGTCGCGCTCGTGTGGATGTGGATCTACCATCCCACGTTTGGGGCAGCGAACGCTCTGTTGGGCCTCGTTGGATTACCTCCTCTGCCCTGGCTCAATGCCACGGAGACGGCGATGCTCTCGGTCATCATATTTTCCATCTGGCTTGGAATCGGGTACCAGATGGTCGTCTTTTTGGCTGGCCTCCAAGGAATTCCCGAGCACTTGCTCGAGGCGGCACGCATCGACGGAGCGAATGCGTGGCAGCGGTTTTGGCGAGTGACCTTTCCCCTTCTGAAACCGACAACCTTCTTTATCCTGGTGACATCCCTGATCAGCTCGTTTCAGGTATTCACTTCGATTTATATCATGACTGCCGGCGGGCCGGTTCGCAGCACAGACGTGATCGTCTATCATATCTATCAGGCAGCATGGGAAGAACTTCGCATGGGATATGCATCTGCGATGTCATGGGTTCTGTTTGTCATGATTATGTTCATAACATTGATCCAATTCAGACTCCTCGGCCGCGAGGTCGACATCAGCTAGCAAAGCGGAGGATATCTATGAGCACCAAACTCATTCGCAAAGTCGCAATCAACACAGGTGGCGGGGACGCGCCGGGCCTCAATGCCGTCATCCGCGCAGCAACGATCGCCGCACTTAACAGAGGCTGGGAGTGTGTGGGAATCAAGGATGGCTACAACGGCCTCCTCATGCCGGAGCAGTATAAGGGTGGCGGCCTGATTCCTCTCACCCGCGCGGCGGTACGAGGGATCACACATCTCGGCGGCACGATTCTCGGGACCACAAACAAAGGGAATCCCCTGAAGTACCCGACAAAGGGAAAGGACGGAAAGCTCTACGAGAAAGACCGATCAGATGAATTGATACGCCTCTTCAAAAAGGCCAAGATCGATGCGCTCATATCCGTCGGAGGTGACGGTTCGCTCACGATTTCGAACGTGCTCGCACAGAAGGGATTGCGGGTTGTCGGAGTGCCAAAGACGATAGACAACGACCTCGAACAGACCGTCATCACGTTCGGTTTTGACACGGCGGTCTCGTTCGCTACAGCCTGCCTCGACCGGCTGCATTCAACAGCCG
>Ga0233422_10000661_pt1 | contig 16668 bp, 12 predicted proteins | sample Watercolumn_Mata_2_FD_182724 | JGI IMG/M metagenome (GOLD analysis project Ga0233422, IMG submission 182724) | Freshwater microbial communities from Lake Matano, South Sulawesi, Indonesia - Watercolumn_Matano_2014_110_MG | ecosystem: Environmental > Aquatic > Freshwater > Lake | place...
ACGTGGACCTCGAGGCCCAGCTCATCACCCCCATCGCGATGGAGAAGGAGCTCCGGTTCGCGATCCGCGAAGGCGGCAGTACCGTCGGCGCCGGCGTCGTCTCCGAAATACTGGAGTAGGATCGGGAGAAGCAATAAGTCTGGTTCGTGGAGCAAATAGCGCGGAGTGACGTAACCGGCACGGGAGGATAATCATGCGGGATATTGTGACCCTGGCCTGCACGGAATGCAAAAGACGGAATTATACGACGACCAAGAACAAGAAGAGCACTCCCGACAAGCTCCAGTTCAAGAAGTATTGCAGGTTCTGTCGCCAGCATACGCTCCACCGGGAGACCAGGTAGGGAAGGCCGGCCCGTGGATTCAGCGCTAGGCCAGTAGCTCAACGGTTAGAGCACCGGTCTCCAAAACCGGGGGTTGGGGGTTCGAATCCCTCCTGGCCTGCCAACACCCTCAGAGGCTAGCCGAGTGGCACGCGGCCATTCTGGAAGATAAGGACGATGGAGATAAGAACACTCTCCAAAGATACCGGGCAGTTTTTCCGGGAAGTGAAGGTGGAACTCCAGAAGGTGACCTTCCCAACCCGCCAGGAGACAGTAGGAAATACCGTGGTGGTCTTGGTGCTCACCGTCATTATGGCCTTGTACCTGGGACTGAGCGATTGGGTTTTGGCCCAGGTAGTCAAAATGGTCTTGCAAGTAGGTCACTAATTTTGTAACGGAGGGATCACAAAGAGGAGGCCTCGGGTGGCTCTTCGATGGTATGTCGTTCACACCTATTCCGGGTATGAGAACAAGGTCAAGTCAGCCCTGGAGGAAAAGATACGGGGGCTTGCACTGGGCGATAGGATCACCGACGTGCTCATACCGTCAGAATCGGTAGTGGAACTGGTGAAGGGGGAACGGAAGACTTCCAGCCGGAAGTTCTTTCCGGGATACGTATTGGTCCAGATGGAACTGGACGATCAGACGTGGCATGTGGTCAAAAGCACGCCCAAAGTGACCGGTTTCATTGGATCCAGAAGCGAGCCGGCCGTCATCCCTGACGATGAGGTTGAGAAGATCAAGTCTCAGATGGCGGAAGGGAAGGAGAAGCCCAAGCCGAAGTATTCTTTTGAAAAAGGCGATTCGGTCCGTGTTGTGGACGGCCCCTTTGTGAACTTCAACGGCACTGTAGAGGAAGTCAGACCGGAAAAAGGCAAACTTCGGGTGCTCGTCAGCATATTTGGCAGACCGACACCGGTCGAGTTGGACTTCATTCAGGTGACAAAGAACTAGGTGTGGACCGGAAAGGACTCCCGAGGCCGAGAAGCGGGGGGTGTTGATCGGAGTGCTTCGGGTTGGTTCTTTCGGCGCGGAGAAGGCACATGGCAAAGAAAATAATGGCGTACGTAAAACTGCAGATACCGGGCGGCGAGGCAAAACCGTCACCCCCCGTAGGTCCTGCCCTGGGTCAGCACGGCGTAAACATCATGGAGTTCTGCAAAGCATTCAACGCCCAGACCCAGAGCCAAGCCGGCGTGATTATACCCGTGCTCATAACCATTTACCAGGATCGGTCTTTCACCTTCGAGTTGAAGACCCCTCCTGCGTCATATCTGCTGAAAAAAGCGGCCGGGATTGAGAAGGGATCGAAGCAACCGAATCGTGATAAGGTCGCCAAATTGACCCGGCAACAGATCGAGGAGATCGCCCGATTGAAAATGCCCGACCTCAACGCCAAAGACTTGGAAGGCGCGGTGCGTACGATAATGGGCTCCGCCGAGAGTCTGGGGATTGAGGTCGTCTAGAGGAGCCGCATGCCTGCAATAAGCAAGAAAAAGAAGGAGGCCAGGGAAAAGATCGACCGGCCCCGTCGGTATTCTCTTGATGAAGGGTTACAGACGGCCCTTTCAGCCTCGTACACCAGGTTCGACGAGTCAGTGGACATAGCGGTCAAGCTCGGCGTGGATCCCCGGCACGCGGACCAGATGGTCCGTGGGACTTGCGTCCTGCCTCATGGCACGGGCAAGACCGTCAGAGTGCTCGCGTTCGCCAAGGGCGAGAAGGAAAAGGAGGCCCTGGATGCCGGCGCGGATTACGCCGGTGGGGAGGATCTTGCCAAGAAAATCCAGGAAGGGTGGCTCGAGTTCGATAAAGCCGTGGCCACTCCCGACATGATGGGTGTGGTCGGCAAGCTGGGCAAAATCCTGGGACCCCGTGGCATGATGCCAAACCCGAAGGTAGGGACGGTAACGTTTGACATCGGGCGAGCAGTAAACGAACTCAAAGGCGGAAAAGTGGAATTCAGAGTGGAGAAGGCCGGCATCGTCCATGTGCCTCTTGGCAGGGTTTCGTTCGGGGTGGAAAAACTGGCGGAGAACCTCAGGGCCGTCATGGAGACGGTCATCCGACTGAAACCTGCGGCCTCCAAAGGGGTCTATTTAAGAAGTGTCTCGATTTCTACGACAATGGGTCCCGGCATAAAACTGGACCCTCAGGAAATCAGAGGTCTGGTGAAATAGCTCCCCGAATTGAGTCGGGGAGTTCCTAGAAGAGAGGTAGAAGCAAGAGCGCGAGCGAATAACTCAAGCTCAACAACAAGGCCGAGTCGAAGACAGCGGGTGTGCCGGGAGGCACTTAAAGAGGCCAGCCGAGACAGGGCCGGAACGTGGAGAAAGGAGGTTGTCCGTCCACATTCCTCGATCCGCTGTTTTCCCTCAGAGCGAAAGGGGGAACCCCGGGTTTGACGAGAAAAGAAAAAGAGAAAGAAGTAGCCTGGCTCCGTGAGGAATTCCGGACGGTGAGGGGTCTTTTTCTTACCGATTTCCAGGGGCTGACCGTAGGCGAGATGAACGCACTCAGGACTGCGCTGCGACAAACGGGCGCAAAGTACAAAGTTCTGAAGAACACCTTAGCGCGTATGGCCTACGAGGACACTGCTGTATCCGTTTTGGCCAAGGATATAGCCGGACCGCGGGCAGCCGCTTGGATCGATGTCGAAGAAAAGATCCCCGTTATAGCAAAAGTTCTGGTCGATTTTGCCAAGACCAATCCTAAGCTACAACTGGTTCGAGGCATGATCGACCGTCAGGTGATCGACCCGGCGGAGATGGACGCTCTGTCCAAGCTTCCCAGCCGGGAGGAACTGCGGGCCCGCCTATTGGGGGCAATGATAGCTCCGGTCACCGCTTTAGTCAATACTTTTGCTGCCGTTCCCAGGTCTTTTCTCAACGTGCTGAAGGCTATCGAAGAGCAAAAGGACGCGGCGCAGGGATCGACGGCGTCGTAAGCGCCGCTCGCGAGGCGTCCTGACCCGAAGTGAAACAGCGAATCGAGGAGGAAATCATGGCGGAAGTGACCAAAGAAGAAGTCAAGGAATTCATCAGGAACATGTCGGTCCTGGAGCTGAGCCGACTCGTCAAGGAACTGGAAGAGGAATTTGGCGTCACAGCGAGCGCCCCTATGGCTTTTGCGCCGGGAGTGGCGATGGGCGCTGGCGCTGAAGCGGCTCCGGCTGAAGAAAAGACGGAATTCGATGTGATCCTGAAGGATTTCGGCGACAAGAAGATCCAGGTCATTAAGGTGGTCCGCTCCCTTACTGACCTGGGCCTCAAGGAAGCAAAGGATCTGGTGGAAGGCGTTCCCAAGCCGGTGAAACAAGGGGTCTCCAAGGAAGAGGCCGAAAAGGCCAAGAAAGAGCTTGAAGAAGTAGGCGCTACCGTAGAGATAGCCTGACGCCCTTTGTTGGCATTCACCACAATGTCGGGTCCGAGGATGACGCCCTTGTGGAGCGTCTTCGGACCCGGTCCCCGCGGAACTCATCGCCACCGATCCCCATGGCTTACTAATCAGATACCAGAGGGAGACCATGAGTCTTTTTGCCGTGCACTCTCAGAGGCTGAGGAAGAATTTTGCCCGTATCCCCCAAATAGCAGGCATCCCCAATCTCATAGAGATACAGAAACAATCGTATGACCGGTTCCTCCAGGCTGACGTCGCACCCGAGGCCAGAGAGGAAATAGGCTTACAAGCGGTCTTTAGGTCGGTGTTTCCTATCAGAGACTTCTCCGACACGTCGTCGCTGGAGTTCATCAAGTATTCCCTTGGCGAAGAAAAGTACAACGTCGAGGAATGTCTCCAGAAAGGCGTCACGTATGCGGTCCCCCTGAAGATTACCGTACAGCTTATCGTCTGGGATGTGGACCAGGAAACGAATTCCCGTACTATTCGAGACGTCAAGGAGCAAGAGGTTTACTTCGGCGAGATCCCCGTGATGACCGAGAACGGCACATTCATCATAAACGGCACTGAGCGCGTCATTGTTTCCCAACTCCATCGGTCACCGGGTATCTTCTTTGACCATGACAAGGGTAAGACTCATGCCAGCGGCAAATTGCTCTATTCATCACGTATAATCCCTCTCAGGGGGTCGTGGATCGACTTCGAGTTCGATCCCAAGGATCGCCTCTACGTGCGCATCGACAGGAGACGGAAACTCCTGGTGACGGTCTTTCTCAAAGCGCTGGGGTTCTCTAGCCAGGAAATCCTGAATTACTTCTACGAGCGCCAGACAATTATGATCTCTCCGGAGGGACTCTCCAGGAAGATGGATATTCGTCTTCTCGTGGGCACATCCGCGCCTACCGACATAATGGTGGAAGGCACGGGCGAGGTCGTGGTGCGAAAGCACAAAAAGATTACCAAAGGTGCCCTCAAACGGCTTGCGAACCGACCTATCGCTCCTCTGGCAATGAAGAGGGAGGAATTGGCCGGGAAGGTCGTGGCCTACGATATTATCGACGAAGCCACCGGAGAAGTGATCGCGCCGTGCAACAAGGAGATCACGGCGGGTGAGGTAGACGACTTCATCGATGGGTTGCTCAAACGAAACATCACGAGTTTCGAAGCGCTGTTCATTGAAGAAAGGGTCGTTTCCCCGGCGTTGCGGGACACCCTCCTGGAAGACAAAATCGACGACCGCCCCTCCCGGGTCATCGAAGAGTTTCGCAAAACGCATCCGGACGAGCCGACGAGCAACGAGACGCTCAATGCCCAAATCGAGATCTACCGCCGGCTGCGGCCGTCTAATCCGGCAACCGTTGAGATAAGCAAGACGTTCTTCAACAATCTGTTTTTCGACACTTCGTACTATGATCTCTCGCGAGTGGGGCGCCTAAAACTGAACAGAAAGTTGGCGATCCCCATGGAGGAAGCCCCGCTCAGCCTGAGGACGCTCAGGCGGGAAGACATCATGCTCGCGGTCAAGTACTTGCTGGAGCTCAAGGAGGGCAAGCCGGGTCGGGAAATCGACGACATCGACCACATGGGCAATCGTAGAGTCCGTTCGGTAGGGGAGCTGCTCGAGAACCAGTACAGAATCGGTCTTGTGCGAATGGAACGGGCGATCAAGGAGCGTATGAGCCTCCAGGATGTAGAGACGCTGATGCCTCACGATCTGATCAACGCCAAGCCCGTAACCGCTGTGGTCAAGGAGTTCTTCGGGTCTTCCCAATTATCCCAATTCATGGACCAGACTAACCCCCTGAGCGAAATCACCCATAAGAGGCGGCTGTCGGCCCTTGGTCCAGGGGGCCTGACGCGGGAGAGAGCAGGGTTCGAGGTGCGTGACGTTCATCCCACGCACTACGGCAGGATTTGCCCCATTGAGACGCCTGAAGGACCGAACATCGGACTGATTGTCTCCCTTTCCACGTACGCGCGTGTGAACGAATTCGGTTTCATTGAGACGCCGTACAGGACGGTGGAAGAAAAGAAGGTCTCCAAGGATATTCAGTTCCTCACCGCGCTGGACGAGATCGGGCACGTCATCGTCCAGGCAAACGCGCCGATAGATAAAAGAGGCTACCTGGCCAGCGATCTCGTTTCCGTGCGCCACAAGGAAGGCGAGTACGCCATGGTGAACAGCACGGAGGCCGATCTTATGGACGTTTCTCCGAACCAACTGGTCTCGGTGGCAGCGTCGCTCATTCCCTTCCTCGAGAACGACGACGCTAACCGGGCGCTCATGGGATCGAACATGCAGCGTCAGGCGGTGCCGCTCTTGACTACCCAGGCGCCTCTGGTCGGCACGGGTATGGAACGAGTCGTGGCCACGGATTCCGGCGTTACCGTAGTGGCTAAACGGGAAGGGATAGTCGATTCGGTGGACGCAACGCGCGTCGTGATCAAAGCCACGGATTTCGCAGAAGGAGACCTCGATCCGGGCGTCGATATTTACAACATGATCAAGTATCACCGGTCCAATCAAAACACCTGTATCAATCAGCGTCCGATCGTCAGGAAAGGCGACCGGGTTCTCAAGGGACAGGTGATAGCTGACGGCCCCGCCACGGACCGAGGGGAGCTGGCACTGGGCCGAAACGTGCTGGTGGCATTTATGGCCTGGGGTGGGTACAACTACGAGGACTCCATCTTGGTCAGCGAAAAGGTCGTCCGCGAGGACATCTTCACGTCAATTCATATTGAAGAGTTCGAAGTGATGTCCCGAGATACCAAACTCGGCAAAGAGGAAATCACTCGGGACATCCCCAACGTCGGGGAAGAAGCCCTGCGAAATCTCGACGAGTCCGGTGTCATCCGCATCGGGGCCGAAGTCAAACCCGGCGATATTCTGGTAGGCAAGATCACCCCCAAGGGCGAAAACCAGCTCAGTCCGGAGGAGAAGCTCCTTCGAGCCATCTTCGGTGAGAAGGCGGGCGATGTGAAGGACACCTCCTTGAGGGTACCTCCCGGAGTAGAGGGCACGGTGATCGGCGCGCGCATCTTCTCCCGGAAGGGAACCGAGAAGGACAGCCGTTCCATCTCCATAGAGAACGAGGAGATCGCAAAGCTGAGCAAAGACCGGGAGGACGAGCTTCGCATCGTGGAGGAAGGGGCGCGGGAGCGCATACGCACCATGTTGGTGGGAAAAGTGGCTGTTTCCGCCCTTTCAGATCCCACCACGGGTAAGACGGCCATCAAGAAGGGACAGACGATCACGGACCAGATCATGGACACCATCTCCCTGGAGTTGCTCCGCGAGCTCTCCCTCAAGGGAGATCCGACCACGGAAGACGAAGTGGTGAAAATCCTGGAGAGGCTCGGCGATCAGAAGCACTTCTGGAAAATGCATTACGACGAGAGGATAAGCCGCCTCAAGAAAGGCGATGAACTGCCTCCGGGCGTCATCAAGCTCGTCAAGGTCTATGTGGCCATAAAAAGGAAACTCTCCGTGGGAGACAAGATGGCGGGACGTCACGGAAACAAGGGCGTGCTTTCCCGTATCCTTCCCGAAGAGGACATGCCGTATTTCGAAGATGGCACTCCGGTCGACATCGTGCTCAACCCTCTGGGCGTGCCTTCCCGAATGAACGTAGGCCAGATACTGGAAACTCATCTTGGATGGGCCGCCAAGGGCACGGGCGAGGTACTCAACCGAATGCTGCGCGAGAACTTCTCGACAGAAAAACTGCGAGAGAAACTGTTAAATATTTTCGACAGCCACGAATCCGGCAGACGCAAGAGGGCCCAGCAGGTCATCGAGGAGATGGACGATGATCAGGTGAAGCGCTTCGCGGCCTCTCTCCATGACGGAGTCCCAGTCTCCACACCGGTGTTCGACGGCGCCCGTGAAGGCGAGATCAAATCCTTCCTGGACGAGGCGGGATTTCCCAGCAACGGGCAGACGATCCTCCATGACGGCCGCACCGGCGAACCGTTCGACACGAGGGTTACGGTGGGCGTTATCTACATGATGAAGCTCCACCATCTCGTCGACGACAAGATCCACGCGAGGGCCATCGGCCCCTATTCCCTTGTCACCCAGCAGCCTCTGGGTGGTAAGGCTCAATTTGGAGGGCAGCGCCTCGGGGAGATGGAGGTCTGGGCCATGGAAGCGTATGGCGCAGCCTACTCTCTGCAGGAGTTTCTCACCGTGAAGTCCGACGACGTAACGGGCCGTACGAGGATGTACGAGAGCATCGTCAAAGGCACCAACGTCCTTGAGCCCGGACTACCCGAATCGTTCAACGTCCTGGTCAAGGAAATGAAATCCCTCGGACTTGACGTGGAGTTGCTTGAAAGCGAGGCGGCTGTAGCAAGCTAAAACAAAGCAGTCAATCCGGTCTGCGTCCCAGGGGCGGACCGGTCCTATCCCTCGGTCGGGCCGACCTTGAGCCGGGCCGACCATATTCCAAGGAGGGAAACTTTGGAAGACGTATATTTCAGTTTTTTCGAGAAGCCGAAAGACCCCGTGACCTTCAGCGCGGTGAAGATCTCGCTGGCATCGCCGGAGAAAATACGCTCCTGGTCTCATGGGGAAGTGAAGAAGCCTGAGACGATCAATTACCGGACCTTTAAACCGGAACGTGACGGGCTATTCTGCGCAAAAATATTCGGCCCCGTCAAAGACTACGAGTGTAATTGCGGCAAGTATAAGCGCATGAAACACCGAGGCACCATTTGCGAGAAATGCGGCGTTGAAGTGATCCAGTCGAAGGTGCGCCGAGAGAGAATGGGCCACATCGAACTGGCCACCCCGGTGGCGCACATCTGGTTCCTGAAAAGCCTGCCCAGCAGGATCGGTACGCTCTTGGACCTGACGCTCAAAGAGGTCGAGCGGGTCCTCTACTTCGAGTCTTTCCTCGTGCTCAATCAGGGCAAAACTAACCTGGAGCGCGGCACCCTGGTGAACGAAGAAAAATACCGTGAGATCCTCGAGACGGAAGGGGGCGATTCTTTTGAAGCTCGCATGGGAGGAGAAGCCGTCCGAGATATGCTCGAGCGCCTGGATCTCGTCAAGGAAAGCGCCAGGTTGCGGGACGAGATGAGGGATTCCACTTCCGAAGCCAAGCGGAAGAAATTGTCCAAGAGGCTGCGTGTCCTCGAAGCGCTCAAGGGCATTGAGCCGCAGGCCCTCGTGGAAGAGCTCACCACACTGTACCAGACCCTCGACCCGGAGTCGGAAAACGGCCGGTTCATGGAGGAAACCATCAAGACCTGCCGCGAGATTCAGGCCAGATGGGAGGAAAACGAAGCCTGGGAGGTCCGAAAGCAACTGGCGTTTGTTGAGATCAACAATGTCATCGACCGCCTCACGCGGTCGCGGCTGATCAGGGTAGAGGACCTGGCAAAGTTCAGGCAGTGGCAGAATCCCGCGTGGATGATTCTGACGACCATCCCTGTGATCCCACCCGACTTGCGGCCGCTGGTGCCGCTTGACGGCGGCCGCTTCGCCACATCGGACCTCAATGATCTTTACCGACGGGTCATAAATCGGAACAACCGCCTCAAGAGGCTCAAGGAACTCAACGCGCCCGAGATCATTCTGCGCAACGAGAAAAGAATGCTTCAGGAAGCGGTCGATGTCCTTTTTGACAACGGCAGAAGGGGCCGGGTCATCACCGGCCCGAGCAAGCGACCGCTGAAGTCACTTTCCGACATGCTCAAGGGCAAGCAAGGACGATTCCGCCAGAACCTGTTAGGTAAGCGTGTCGATTACTCGGGCCGCTCCGTCATCGTCGTGGGTCCTGACCTTCGCCTGCACCAATGCGGCCTTCCCAAGAGAATGGCGCTGGAGCTGTTCAAACCGTTCATCTACAACAAACTGGAAGAGCGAGGGTTCGTCACCACGATCAAGAGTGCTAAAAGACTGGTTGAAAAGGAAACTCCCGAGGTTTGGGACATCCTGGAAGACGTGGTCAAAGAGTATCCTGTGCTCCTGAATCGGGCGCCGACGCTCCATAGGCTCGGCATTCAGGCATTCGAGCCGGTGTTGATTGAGGGAAAGGCCATTCAGCTTCATCCGCTCGTCTGTACCGCGTTCAATGCAGACTTTGACGGGGACCAGATGGCAGTGCACATCCCGCTGTCCGTCGAAGCCCAGGTAGAAGCCCGTGTGCTCATGATGAGCACCAACAACATTCTTTCGCCGGCACATGGCAAGCCGATCATCGTGCCCACACAGGATATCGTGCTCGGTCTGTACTATCTCACCCGCGAATCGGTCGACCCTGAACTGGAACAGCGGCAGCGTGTGTTCAGCGATCCGTCGGAAGTTCGTGTCGCGTACGACTCCAAGGTAGTGGACCTTCACGAGAAGATTGTTGTCAGGGACGGCGACGAGAAGATCCAGTCAACTGTTGGGCGCATCCTGCTGCGAGAGATCGTTCCCCCGGAGATCCCCTTCAGCGTGATCAACCGGGTGATGAAAAAGAAGGAACTCGCCAACCTCATTGATGAAGCCTACCGCAGATGCGGGGACAAGCAAACCGTCATTTTGGCGGACCGCCTGAAAGACCTCGGGTACTTTTATGCAACCAAAGCCGGTCTATCCATCTGCGTTGATGACATGACGATTCCCGAATCGAAACAGGACATCATCGAGAAGGCCAGAGAAGAGGTCCTGGAGATCCAAAACCAGTACAAAGAAGGTTTGATCACCGATGGTGAACGGTACAACAAGGTGATCGACATCTGGGCCCGGGCAAATGAAGACATCTCCGAGAAGATGATGAATGGGCTCAGGACTATGACACTCACGCTGAAGGACGGGACCCACAAGAACGTCGAAAGCTTCAATCCCATCTACATGATGGCCGACTCCGGGGCGCGAGGAAGCACCCAGCAGATTCGGCAACTCGCGGGAATGCGGGGCCTCATGGCCAAACCTACCGGCGAGATCATCGAGACGCCCATTGAAGCCAATTTCCGGGAGGGGCTCTCCGTGTTGCAGTACTTCATCTCCACCCACGGCGCACGGAAAGGTCTGGCTGACACGGCCTTGAAAACAGCCAACTCCGGCTATCTCACCCGACGTCTTGTAGATGTGGCACAGGAGGCCATTGTCATCGAACCTGATTGCGGGACCCTCGATGGAGTGGAAATGGCCTCTCTCGAAGAAGGCGGCGAAATCATCGAGCACGTTGCGGATCGAGTCCTTGGCAGGGTGGCGCTGGAGGACATCGAGCATCCGTTCACCGGAGAGATCATTGTCAAGGCCAATGAAGAGATCACGGAAGAGCACAGGGATCTGATCCAGGACGCGGGTATCGACAGGGTTAAGATCCGCTCGGTGCTCACTTGCCAGTCGAGGAGAGGCATTTGCGGCCTCTGCTACGGTCGCGACCTCGCACATGGCCGCATGGTCAACATTGGGGAAGCGGTTGGAATCATCGCCGCGCAGTCGATTGGAGAGCCGGGCACACAACTGACGATGAGGACTTTTCATATCGGCGGCACCGCGTCCTTGAAGCGGAACATCCAGTCGGCCCGAAAGCGGGGAAGGGTCTCCTTCGAACGAGACAAAGATAAGGTCAAGGCGATCATTGTCTCGCAGGAGTTCACCATCGACGCATCCGAAGTCGGCAAATGGCTGATCTCCAACGGAGGCACGCTGCGGGAGAATTCCTTCTTGTACGAAGGCCCGAAGCATCAAATCCATGAAGCGGAAAAGATCGGCGGCAAGATCGATATCGCCCTGGATCGTAAATCGTTTACCGTAACGAGCGATGAAGGCGAGAAGAAGAAGTACCAGATACCGTCGGACTCGCGCTTCATTGTGAAGCATGCGGACCGTCTGTCCCCCAACTCCTTCATCTACGAAACCCTGAAGGGCACAGGCCGTATGACCGAGGCTGAGAAGCGCGGCGGCATATTCGAGCTCCGCGGCGAAAAAGGCGGCAAGATTCGATTCCGTCTCCTCGAACGATACCCGGTGCTCGATTACATGAACGTTAAGGTCCAGGAGGGGGACAGGATCGAATCCGAGGGTCAGGTGATTCTCGAGTGGCTGGGTTCGGGCTCGTCGGAGTTGTTCTCCCGCAATGAAGGCCACGTCAAGTTTATCGATCTCAAAACGGTCGAAAACCGGGACGGCCTCCAGGTTGTGATGAACCGTAACGGCTCAATCGCCATTACCGACGAAAAGGGCAGGGAAAGGGAGCGCAACAAAGTTATCTACGGCGCTCGGCTCAGAGTGACGGACGATCAGATGGTGAATAGGGAGTCTCTCTTGGCCGAATGGGACCCCTACACGATCCCGATCATCACCGAGGTGTCCGGACGCGTCAAATTCGGCGACATCATCGAAGGTCTCACCATGACCGAGCAGGTCGACGAAGTGACCGGTCTGTCCCGTAAAGTGATCGTGGAATACAAAGACAAGGACACCGAGATCCGGCCTCGAGTGTCCATCAAGGACGAACAGGGGAAGACGATCAAGGTCGGTGACTCCGATGCCCGCTATCTGCTGCCCGTGGGCGCAAACATCATGGTCAAGGAGGGCGAGGAAATCCGCGCCGGTGACGTCATCGCCAAGATCCCCAGAGGGACCACCAAGACCAAAGACATAACCGGCGGGCTTCCGCGAGTCGCTGAATTGTTCGAAGCGCGCAAGCCCAAAGAATTCGCCATTATTTCGGAGATTGACGGTCTCGTCAGCTTCGGCAAGGACACCAAGGGGAAACGGAAAGTGATCGTCACCCCGGAAGTGGGCGAACCCAAGGAATACCTGATCCCCAAGGGCAAACACATCTCCGTACACCCCGGGGACTGGGTCCAGGCAGGTGAAGCGCTCATGGAAGGATCGACGAATCCGCACGACCTGCTGGGTATCAAGGGCGAAAAAGACCTGGCCAAGTACCTGGTGGACGAAGTTCAGGAGGTCTACCGCCTGCAGGGCGTGAAGATTAACGACAAGCACATCGAAGTCATCGTCAGGCAGATGCTGCGACGCGTCCGAGTCAAAGAGGCGGGCGATTCCGACTTCCTCGTCGGAGAGCAGATCGAGCGGAACGTCTTTGATGAGGAGAACAGACGCGTTCTCAAGGCAGGAGGCAAGCCGGCCGTTGGTGAGCCCCTCTTGCTGGGTATCACCAAGGCGTCTCTCTCGACCGACTCTTTCATCAGCGCGGCGAGCTTCCAGGAGACAACCAAGGTGCTGACGGAAGCCTCCTTGTCCGGCAAGATCGATTATTTGCGTGGATTGAAGGAAAACGTGATCATGGGGAGGCTGATCCCTGCCGGAACAGGTTTTTCGAGATACAAGAATCTGAGACTGTTCCACGCAGGTGACGAAGAGGAGTACGTTGAAGAAATGGCGGAGGAAATGGCCGCGGGGAGCGGTGAATTGGCAGAATCGGCGTAAGAGGAACGGGCCTCAATGGGCTCGTGTGGGGCCGGGTGACGAACCCGGCCCCGCTGCTTACTGAAAAAAGGTTGACATCGATACCGCCATGTGATCATAATGAGCGGATACTTATTCGGAGGTCGTGGCGAATGCCAACTATCAGCCAGATGGTCAGGAAGGGAAGACAAAAGCCAAGGAGAAAGACCTCGGCACCTGCACTGACCAACTGTCCCCAGCGTCGGGGGGTCTGCGTGAGGGTCTACACCACAACGCCCAAAAAGCCCAACTCCGCGCTGAGGAAGGTCGCCAGGGTACGCCTTACCAACGGGTACGAAGTTACCTCCTATATCCCCGGAATCGGTCATAACCTGCAAGAACACTCCGTGGTTCTCATTCGAGGCGGGCGTGTCAAAGACCTGCCCGGCGTTCGCTACCATATCATCAGAGGCACCCAGGACGCCTACGGAGTTCAGGACCGAAAACAGGGGAGATCCAAGTACGGCACGAAGAGACCGAAGTAATCCTTTCTGATCGTGTCGCCCAGGGTGTCTCTGATTGAGCTTGTTCGGCCCCGACTGATAGTGACGGGGAGAGCGCCCTGACCCAATGATCGGGGGATTCGACATCACGGGGTCCTGGTAAACCGTCCACTGTGACGGGGAAGGTTCAGAAGGACAAAGCCGAGGCTGGCAAGCCTCACAGCGAAAACAACTTTCGCTCAGCTTTTCTGGACCTGTCTATCCGGGACAACCACAGGCGGAGCTTGTCCTTCCGCCCTTGAATGTGTACCTGATCGCGAGAACGCGAAGCGGAGCAGAACGCAATGCCCAGAAAAGGTAAAGTCCCCAGGCGTGATGTGTTGCCGGATCCGAAGTTCCACAGCAAGCTGATCACGAAATTCATCGACGCGATTATGTGGGACGGCAAGAAATCCACGTCGGAATCCATTCTTTACGACGCCCTGGAGATTGTCGGCCAGCAGACCAAGGACGATCCGCTCAAGGTGTTCGAACGCGCCGTGGATAACGTCAGACCCGTGCTCGAAGTGCGTTCGCGCCGCGTCGGTGGGAGCACGTACCAGGTCCCTGTCGAGATTCGTGCGGAGCGTCGTCAATCGCTCGCTATCCGATGGTTGATAAACTACTCTCGCTCCAGAAGCGAAAAAAGCATGAAAGAGAAGCTCGCTGCGGAATTGCTTGATGCGGCCAACAACAGGGGCAGCGCAGTAAAGAAGAAGGAAGAAACGCACCGAATGGCCGAAGCCAACAAGGCCTTCGCTCATTATCGTTGGTAGGGTGCGCCGGAAAGATTTATCCAGATGAAAGGAGATTCGCTCGCTCAAACCCGAAACATCGGGATCACGGCCCATATCGACGCGGGGAAAACGACCACCACGGAACGCATCCTCTATTACACGGGCGTGTCTCACAAGATGGGCGAGGTCCATGAAGGTAAAGCCGTCATGGACTGGATGGAACAGGAGCAGGAAAGAGGGATCACGATCACCTCAGCTGCAACAGCGTGTTTGTGGCGAGGGCACAAAATCAACATTATCGACACGCCTGGACATGTGGATTTCACCATCGAGGTGGAACGGTGTCTCAGGATTCTTGACGGCGCGGTAGCAGTGTTCTGTGCTGTAGGCGGGGTTGAGCCCCAGTCGGAAACCGTCTGGAAACAAGCCGATCGCTACGGGATCCCCAGAATCGCGTTCATCAATAAGATGGACCGTTCAGGAGCGGACTTCAACCGAGTCATTGAAATGATGAAAACGAGACTGCATACCAACCCGGTTCTTCTCCAACTCCCTCTCGGCGAGGAGGAGGGCTTCCGTGGCGTCATCGACCTGGTCGCCATGAAGGCCGTCCTCTTTGACGAAGGGTCGCTGGGCATGCGGTACGACGTCGTGGATCCTCCCGCGGAATACCGGGAGAACATCGCGACCTGGCGCCGGCGACTCGTGGAAAGCGTGTGCGAACTGGACGACGAGCTTCTGGAAGCCTACCTCGAAGGTGACTCGGATATTCCCTCGCCACGTCTCAATGAGGCGATTCGCAAAGGGACCCTCAGCCTCAAAATCACACCCGTGCTCATGGGTACGGCCTTCAAGAACAAGGGGATCCAGCAACTGTTGGATGCGGTGGTCGACTTCCTGCCGTCCCCTCTGGATATCCCTCCCGTCGAGGGGAAAGACCCCAAGGGACGGACGGTTACCAGAGCAGTTGACGGGCCGCTGGCGGCATTGGCTTTCAAGATCATGAGCGATCCTTTCGCGGGGACCCTTACCTTCCTACGGGTTTACTCCGGTAGTCTGTCATCGGGAACCTCTGTGTACAATGTCGGCGCGGAAAAGAAGGAGCGTATCGGCCGACTGGTGAAGATGCACGCGGACCAGCGGGAAGACGTCAAGGAGGTCCACGCGGGCGACATCGTCGCAGCCGTAGGGCTCAAGCACACGAGAACGGGGGATACGCTGGCCGACGAGGGCAACCCGCTCCTTCTGGAATCGATGGAGATTCCGGAACCTGTGATCTCGGTCGCGGTAGAACCTCGCACTCGCGATGATGTCGACCGACTGTCAAAGTCACTGGCGAGGATGCTTCAAGAAGACCCGTCGTTACGCGTGAAGGTCGATCAAGAGACAGGTCAGACGATCTTGTCGGGCATGGGTGAACTCCACCTCGAGATCGTCGTGGACAGGCTTTTGCGGGAATTCCAGGTAGCGGCGTCGGTCGGGAGACCGGAGGTGGCTTACCGGGAGACGATCACCGCGCCTTCAAAAGTCCACTATCGTCACGTTAAGCAGACTGGAGGCAAGGGCCAATTCGCCGAAGTGGTCATCGAAGTGGAACCCGCAAAAGCGGGCTCCGGCCTGGAGTTCGTTGACAAGATTACTCGTGGGGTCATCCCAAAGGAATTCATCAAGCCGGTGGAAGAGGGGATCCGAGCGGCAATGGAATCCGGTGTCCTCGCAGGATATCCTGTTGTAAATATGAAGGCCACCCTCGTAGACGGGAAGTATCACGAGGTCGATTCGTCGGAGATGGCATTCCGGACCGCGGGCTTCAGGGCATTCAAGGAGGCTTCCCGAAAAGGCCGTTGCATCCTACTGGAACCCATTATGGATGTGGAAGTGGTCACCCCTGGCGAATTCCTCGGGGACGTGCTGGGAGACCTTACCGCACGGCGGGGAAAGATCCTGGGCATGGAAAGCCGCGCAGGCATTCAGACCGTCGGAGTTCGGGTACCGCTTGAACGGATGTTCGGCTATGCAACGGACCTGCGAAGCTTGACACAAGGTCGCGCAACGTTTACCATGCGTTTTTCCCATTACGAACCCACCCCTCAGTCCGTAGCAGAAAAGCTCGTTGAGGCAAAGCAAGGCGGAGGATCTCATGGCGAAGGCGAAGTTTGAGCGGAAGAAGCCGCACGTGAACGTAGTGACGATAGGTCACATCGATCACGTGAAGACGACGTTGACTGCGGCGATCACGCTGGTGTTGTCGAAGGAGGGCCTGGCGCACTATGTGCCGTTTGAGGAGATCGACAAGGCGCCGGAGGA
>Ga0233422_10000662_pt1 | contig 16662 bp, 12 predicted proteins | sample Watercolumn_Mata_2_FD_182724 | JGI IMG/M metagenome (GOLD analysis project Ga0233422, IMG submission 182724) | Freshwater microbial communities from Lake Matano, South Sulawesi, Indonesia - Watercolumn_Matano_2014_110_MG | ecosystem: Environmental > Aquatic > Freshwater > Lake | place...
CGTTCCAATTACAGATTTAACAATTAAGAATGAAGATTTAATTGTTGCAACACAAGGTAGATCTTTTTGGATGATTGATGATATAACACCGCTTAGAAATATTATTACCGATGTAATGAAAAGTAAATTCTGGTTATATCAGCCAAGAGGAACTTATAGAATCGGGGGAAGCGGAAGGAGTGGCGGATTAACAAGCGGAGTGAATTTGCAATCCGGAGTTTTGTTCAATTATTATTTTAAAGATATGCCGGATAGTAATTCTGTTGAATTGAAAATTTATGATGATTCTGAAAACATTATAAGAACATTTAAACCAAAAACAAAAGAACGTGGCGATCGCCTACCCATTAAAAAAGGATTGAATAGAATTACATGGAACATGCGTTACCCGGATGCAGAAAGATTTGACGGAATGATTTTGTGGGGCGGCGGCGGAATGACTGGTCCGCTTGCTATTCCTGGAAATTATAAAGCTATATTAATTTATAATAAAGATAGTTTGAGTGTTCCATTTACAATTTTAAAGGATCCTCGCTCGTCTTCTTCAATTATGGATTTACAAAGCCAATTTGATTTTTTGATTTCCGTCCGAAATAAACTAACTGAAACTCATAAAGCAATTAAGCAGATAAGAAATATCCGCAAACAAATAAAAGATGTTGGTGAACGGATAAAAGAACAAAAAAATATTGAACCAATTAAAAAGTTGAGCGATGAGATTAATAAAAAAATTGCAGCTATAGAAGAATCTCTATATCAAACTAAAAATAAAAGTCCGCAAGACCCGTTAAATTATCCGGTTCGGTTGAATGATAAATTGTCGTCGCTTGGTGGTTCTGCTTCAAGCGGAGATTTCAGACCAACCGATCAGGCAGTTGAATTGAAAAAAGAACTTATTTCAAAAATTGATGCTGAATTAATTAAGCTCAAAGAAATTGTTGATTCTGAAATTCCGAAATTCAATAAATTGGTAGCCGAAGCAAATGTTCCGGCGGTAATTCTTCAGCAAGAAGAAAAGAAATAATTATATCGGAGATAGAAATGAAATCAAAAATCATTTGTGTTTTTTTCATTCTTACATTTGTAATTATTGCACAAACAAAAAAAGATTATCCAATTCAACCCGTTCCATTTACTAAAGTTCATATGACCGAAGGATTCTGGTATAATAGAATGGAAGTAAACCGCACAGTTACAATCCCATCGTCAATTAAGCTGTTGGAAGAAACGGGACGAATGAAAAATTTTGAAATTGCTGCCAAACGGGCAACTGGGGACTTCTGTTCACCTTACTACTTTGATGATTCTGATGCATACAAAGTTATCGAAGCCGCATGTTATACTTTAATGCTTAAACCCGATGCGGAATTAGAATCTAAATTGGATAAAATGATTGAAGTGATTGGTGCAGCTCAAGAAAACGATGGATATCTATACACTCCAAGAACAATTGGAACAAAGAGGTTTCTAAAAGTTATTGGCGATAAAAGATGGCTGAACGAAGAAGGCAGTCACGAACTTTATACTGTCGGACATATGTACGAAGCGGCAGTTGCACATTATTTAGCAACAGGCAAGAAAAATTTATTGAACATAGCATTAAAAAGTGCTGAGCTTGTTAATTCGGTATTCGGTCCTGGAAAACTTCAGCTTCCAACCGGGCATCAGGAAATAGAAATTGGATTGGTAAAACTTTATAGATTAACCGGTGAAGAAAAATATTTAAAACTCGCAAAGTTCTTTCTTGATATGCGCGGGCAATATCTTGATGGAAGAAAATCATGGGGCGAATATAATCAAGATCATAAACCGGTTGTAGAGCAGACGGAGGCCGTTGGACATGCAGTTCGTGCAGCTTATATGTACAGCGGAATGGCAGATGTTGCAGCATTAACAGGAGATAAAAGTTATATCAATGCATTGGATAAGTTATGGGAAAATGTTGTTAGTAAAAAACTTTATTTAACCGGAGGAATTGGTGCAACAGGTTCATGGGAAGGATTTGGTCCTGTTTATGATTTACCGAATGCAAGTGCATATAACGAAACCTGTGCTTCCATTGCAAATGTTCTTTGGAATCATAGAATGTTTCTTCAAAAAGGAGATTCGAAGTACCTCGATATTTTAGAACGAACACTTTATAATGCGCTTCTATCAGGCATAGGAATGAGCGGGGATTTATTTTTCTATCCAAATGTTCTTGAATCATTCGGCACACACGAACGCGCTAAATGGTTCCCATGTGCTTGCTGCCCGCCAAATGTTGCACGCTTAATTGCATCAATTGGAAATTATCTTTATGCAATTAAGAACAACGAGTTGTATATAAACTTATTTACTAGCAACAAAGTTGATGTGGAGTTAAAAGGAGGAAAACTTTCACTTCTTCAGGAAACAAATTATCCGTGGGATGGAAAAATAAAATTTACAGTCAATCCGGGTAAAGCAAATCAAAATTTTGTTTTAAAGATTCGTTTTCCGGGATGGTCACAAAATAAAGCAATGCCGAGCGATCTTTATTCATTTTTAGATAATCCGAAAGAAGAAAAACATGTCGCTATTCTAAACGTGAATGGAAAAGTTCTGCCGCTTAATCTTCAAAAAGGATTTATTACAATCAAAAGAAATTGGAAAGCAAATGATGTTGTTGAGTTATTTCTTCCAATGGATATTCGACGGGTTGTAGCAAACGAAAAAGTTGAAGCCGATAGAGGTCGTACAGCAATTCAATACGGACCATTGGTATATGCGGCAGAATGGAAAGATAATAAAGATAACTTTGTAAGGAACATTTTACTTCCAGCTGAAACAAACCTTAAAACAAAATTTGAACCTGAATTATTAAATGGAGTTCAAGTAATCGAAGGAAAAGCTTTTGGATATAAAGTTGGGGAGAATAATAATCTTATCATGACAGAACAAGAATTCAAAGCAATTCCTTATTATGCATGGGCTCACCGCGGTAAAGGGGAAATGAGTGTCTGGCTTGCATCAGATGAAAAGGCTGTTCGTCCGTTTGCTGGACCTTCAATACTAACCGATGCAAAAATTTCAGCATCACATGGCAAGAATCCGGAAATAATTAAAGATCAGATTGAACCGAAAAATTCAAATGATCATTCCGTACCGTACTTTCATTGGTGGCCAAGTAAAGGAGAAAAAGAATGGGTACAAATAGATTTTTCTAAACCAACAGAAATTTCTGCCGCAATGATATATTGGTTTGATGATACTGGCGAAGGCGAATGCCGTGTACCACAATCATGGAAAGTTTTTTATAAAGAAGAAAATGGAAACTGGCGTGCAGTTTGGCCGACAATTGAAAAACCATATGGAGTAGAAAAAGATAAATACAATAACGTTGAGTTTGAAACATTAAAAACAAGTGCATTAAAAATTGAAATTGAATCTCAAAAAGAATTTGCCGGCGGTATTTACGAACTGAAACTTAAATGACATCGAAGAGGTTACTCTGAGAGTCTCTATAAATACATAGGAAAAAAAATGTTTAGAACAATCAATGATTTTTTGGAAACATGGAAACATGAAAGCGAAGCTACGTTAAAAATATTTGGCAATCTGACGGATAGTTCACTTAAACAAAAAGTTACAGCAGAAGGTCGTTCGCTTGGTTTTCTTGCATGGCACATCACTCAAACTATTGGAGAAATGATGTCTAAAACCGGGTTGTCATTTCCGGAGTTTGATGAGAATGCTCCTGCACCCGATAATGCTGAAAAAATTAAGAACGAGTATGAAAGACTTTCAGCAATTATGTCTTTACAAGTTGAAAAGAATTGGAAGGATTCAATGCTTAATGATGATATTAACATGTACGGCCAAGTTTGGAAACGGGCAAGTGTTTTGTCAAGTTTAGTTACACATCAAATACATCACCGCGGACAGATTACTGTGCTAATGCGGCAAGCAGGGTTGAGAGTTCCGGGGATATACGGTCCTTCAAAAGAAGAGTGGGCAGAATACGGAATGCCGACTCAAGAATAATTATTAATAAAAGAGTATTTAGAAAGTGTGGTTTATTAGTTGGTTGAGGCTACACGATAGGTAAATTATATTTTTAATGAAAATGAAAATTTACTTCCTTTTCCGGCAGAACTTTTTACTTCAACTTTTGATCCATGCGCTTCAATAATATGTTTTACAATAGCAAGACCTAAGCCTGTGCCTCCGCTTTTTCTTGAGCGCTCTTTATCAATCCTATAAAATCTCTCGAATATTCTAGGAAGATGCTCTTGTGGAATTCCAACACCATTATCCTCAACAAAAATATATAATAACGAGTCTTCAAGTTTGTAATCAATTTTTACAATTGTGTCTTGAGGATTGTATTTAATTGCATTATCAATAAGATTAAACAAAACCTGAAAGAGTCTTTCTTTATCGCCGTAAACTTTTATATCGGCAATTTCATCGGTACAATTGTGGATTAATTTAACGTTATTTTTTCCGGCAGAAGGTGAAATTTCTTTCAGAACCGAATCAATTAAATCTTTCACTGTAAAATATCTAAAACTGAGTTTTAGTTCGCCGGATTCAATGCGCGCAATATCAATTAAATCGGTAAGCAATAAATTAAGCCGTTCTGTTTGTTCAAAAGTCTTTTGTAAATATTCTTTATTTACTTTCTTGTCGTTAATAGCTCCGTTTAATAATGTTTCGAGAATAGCTTGAATTGAAAAAATTGGTGTTCTTAGTTCGTGTGAGACATTGGCAAGAAATTGCGATCTAACCTGTGATAATTTATTTAATTCTTGAATTTCATAATTTATTTTTTCAACCAACTGATTAATAGAGTTAGCCAATATTTTTATTTCATCATCGGAAGATGCTATTAATACATGATTATAATTTCCCTTGGCAATAATATTTAGGTCCCGTACAATATTCATAATTGGAGAAGAAATTTTTTTAGATATCACTATACTAAGCGCTAAAACAAGCACTAGAACAATTATGCCAGAAATAAAAATTTTCCATCTCATTTCTGTTATTTGAATCTGAAGATTAGCAAGAGATATGCTGGTTCTAATAAAACTTAGATTAGCTAAGAAGTTTTTATCGGAATGAATTAAAACTTTTTGGGCAACATAAAAATATTCAATACCGGTGCTTTTACTTTTTCTTTCATCGAATCCGACAGAATCCTTCATTGAGGAAATTATCTCCGGACGATTAATGTGGTTTTCTAAAGTATTAATATTTTTAAGGTCAATATCCGAATCGATCAGAACTTCGCCGGTGTTATCAATTAACGTAATTCTAATCTTCAATTTTTTGGCAATTATTTTGAGATCGTTATCGAGGGATTCGTTGGAAGTTGTTGAGATATCTTCAAGATATTTTTCTAAGAATTGGATATAATTTACAAGATTATTTTTAATGTCGCTTTTTATCTTGCTTTCAAATTCAAAATTAATAATTAAAGCCACTGTAAACAGAATTACAAGTGCGAAAAGAATATAGGTTATGGAAATTTTTGTTTGAATGCGTTTTAATTTCATTTTTTAAATCTATATCCGATACCTTTTATTGTTTCAATCAGTTCGCTTTTTTTGCCGAGTTTTTCTCTTATCTTTCTTATGTGTACGTCAATAGTTCTTGCACCAACAACAATATTTTCTCCCCAAATATTATTTAAAATCATTTCGCGATTAACAATTTTTCCGCGATTCCGAATTAAATATACAAGCGATTCAAATTCTTTCTTAGTAAAAGGAATTTCACTTTTATGAATCTTCACCGTATAATTATTTAAGTCGAGTTCTAATTCTTCTACATTAATAATTTCTTGTTTCAAATCATGTCTTATCTCTCTGCGGAATACTGTACGGATTCGGGCGAGCAGTTTACTAATTCTTATAGGTTTAACAATATAATCCTCAGCGCCAATTCCCAAACCGTTAATTTCATCTTGTTCGGTATCTTTGGCAGTTAGAAAAATAATCGGTATGTGCATTGTTTGCGGATTAGATTTTAAAGCTTTACAAATTTCAAAACCATTCATTTCAGGAATCATAACATCAAGAATCGCCAAATCAATTTTGGATAAATTTTTCTTAAAAACTTCTTTGCCTGTTAAAGCGGTTTCTACTTTGTAACCTTCTTTATTTAGATTGTAGGTCAATACTTCTAAAATATCTTCTTCGTCGTCAACTATTAATATTGTCTTTTTCATACGGATATTATTAAACCTTGATTTTTTCTTGACTTTAATTTACGGCTTAATTCTTTTGGATTAAAGGAAGTATTTATTACGAGTAATTCTTAACAATATTTTAACACTAAACTCACATTTAGATAATATTTGATATTAATATTTGCATACACAAACAGGAGAAAGTTATGTTTGGTCTTTGGTATTCCTTGCTTGGTCTGATAGTAGGAAGCATCTGTTCTTATTTAGCTTACAAAAAAAACAGAGCATCAAAAGACTGGTTCATACTTGGTTTTATTTTTTCATTTTTAGCAGTCTTCATATTGTATCTATTGCCATCATATTCCAGTGATAAGCTTGTAAATAATTTAACCGAAGATAATGATTTTTACATTCATGCTAAGTACAACTAATTAGCTATAATTAAAAGATGTCAACAATTAATTATGAAATAGCGCTATACAACTCACCTTCCTTTGAAGAACTTGTCAGTGAGCTTTATAGAATCAGCAGGTATAAGAGAAACATATATAGAAAAATAAAAAACGAAGATGAGTATAAACAAAAGCTATCGTTTGAAGAAAGATTAATATTAAAAGACCTTTCCGAAAAAGAAAATAATATTTTATTAGAAATTCTAGTTAACAAATACTTTTTGGATTTACCTCAAGATTCTTTCAATTTCATTTCACAACAATTAAAGAATAAATATAACCCTGATTAATAAAATCCAGATTAACTTTCTGATTTTGTTCTTTCGATTATAATATGAATGAAAAATCAAATATAAATGATATTATTGATTTTAAGTTGCCTAAGAGTTGGTATTTCAATAATCCATTTGTTAAAAGGTTAATAACAAAAATATTTAGAAGAATTTTATACCTTGAAACAATTAATAATTTTCTCTCCTCTCATTCTCATCTTGATGAAAGACAATTTGTTCATGAAATATTTGACTACTTAAATTTTTCATTTACTATCTCAGATAGAGATTCTCATAAAATACCATCTGAAGGGAGAGTAATATGTGTTTCAAACCATCCTATTGGAAGTTTAGACTCTTTATCAGTGATGAAAGCATTTTTAGATGTAAGAAGGGATGTTAAGATTGTCGCTAATGATTTTTTATATAGCATTAAAAATTTAAGACCTCTTTTTATACCATTTAAATTAGATACAAGTTTTTCTCAGAAGACAAGTATTCTGGAAATTCAGAAAGCTTTAGAAGATGATAAAGCAGTTATTTTTTTCCCCGCTGCATCTGTATCAAGACTTAAAGGAATTAAAATTGTTGACGCCCCTTGGCACAAAGGTGCAGTACATTTTGCTAGAAAAACACATTCTCCAATTTTACCTATTTTTATTAATGGGAAGAATTCTTTCTTATTTTATGCGGTATCAATCATAAGTAAGAAATTCTCAACATATTTATTAGCTCACGAACTTTTTAATAAGAAAAATAAATCAATAGAAATTAAAGTTGGTGATATAATTCCATCAAAAGTATTTACACAAGCAACAATCGAAGAAAATTATCAGACAAAACTTTTAAGAAAACACTCATATTTAATTGGTAAAAATAAAAAGGGAATATTTATTACGGAAAAAAATGTAATTCGACCATCAGATAGAAGATTATTAAGAGCAGAATTAAACAAAGCTGAATTATTAGGGAATACAAAAGAAGGGATGAAAATATTCCTTACTACAAAAAGACAGTCTCCGGAAATTCTTAATGAGATTGCTCGATTACGAGAAATTACATTCAGAAAAGTGGGCGAAGGAACAGGAAAAAAATTTGACCTTGATAAATATGATGAATATTACAAACATTTAATTGTATGGGATGATAATGAGTTGGAAATTGTAGGAGCATATCGTATTGGAATTGGAATTGAATTGTTGCAAAAGTTTGGAGAGCCCGGATTTTATACTTCATCACTGTTTAAATTCAGCCATAAATTTGTGAATGAATATTTACATCAATCTATTGAACTTGGAAGAAGTTTCGTCCAAAAAAAATATTGGAATACGAATGCTTTAAATTATTTATGGCAGGGGATAGGAACATTTTTATATCATAATCCTTCTGTTAAATATATGTTTGGAGGCGTTAGTATAAGTAACAACTATTCCAATTCCGCTCAAGAATGTATTATTTATTATTTCAAGAAATGGTACCCCAGTATTCAAAATCTCGCAGAATCAAAAAGAAAATTCATAGTTTCTGAAAAAAGCAAAAGTGAATTGGAAATGATCTTTAAAGGAAAAAGTGCAAAAGAAGATTATAAGATTTTAAAAAAATTACTTATACCTTTAGGATGTACTGTCCCGATACTTTATAAACATTATTCAGAATTAAGCGATTCCGGTGGTGTAAAATTTTTGGATTTTGGAGTTGACCCGGAATTTGAAAACTGCACTGATGGCTTAATTCTTGTCACTATTAACTTGATTAGTGATGAGAAAAGACAAAAATTTATGAGTTCATCATTTAATGCTGATTATAAAGCTACAGCTTGATCAACTGTCCTTTGAATTACGAATAAACTAAAATTACCTTGTTGGAATAATTGAGGATATTTAATAAATGAAAGCATGGGTTGTAACAGCAGATATGGGTTATGGTCATCAGAGGGCAGTACACCCGTTGAAAGATATTGCTGAAGGTAACATTTTAACTGTAGGCTCAAATCCTCAGGCTTCAAAAAAAGAGAAAAAGTTGTGGAAAAGAGTTTTAGGTACTTATGAATTCTTGTCTCGCGCAAAAAGTATTCCAATAGTTGGAAATCCAATTTTTAATTTATTTGACTTTATAATGAGAATTCCTTCCTCATATCCAATTAGAGATTTATCCAATTCAACATTCCAGGTAGATTTTTTGAAATCAAGTATTAAAAAAGGATTGTGTAATGATATGTTAGGGACAATCTCACAAAAGAATCTTCCAGTAATAACATCATTCTATGCATCTGCTATAGCAGCTGATATGTTTTCAAGCAATGATGTATATTGTATTATTTGCGATGCGGATATTAATAGAGCTTGGGTTGCAAAAGAACCCTGGGAAAGTAAGATAGTTTATTTTGCTCCATGCGGAAAGGCTGCTCAAAGATTGAAAGCATATGGGGTTCCGGATGAACGAATCATAATCTCTGGATTTCCATTACCCTTGGGGTTAACCGGTGATAGCAGTTTATCAATCTTGAAAGACAATCTTAAAAAGAGATTAATCAAACTTGATCCCAATTCAACTTTTATGCAGAGACATGGAGTTAATGTAAAATATTATTTAGGTGATAATTTTGAATCAATAAAAGATACTTCAAAACTTACAATTACCTTTGCGGTAGGCGGTGCCGGTGCTCAGAAGGAAATAGGCGGTAAAATTGCGATGAGTCTCAAAAATAAAATACTGAATAATCAGGTAAAATTAATTTTAATTGCCGGGACAAAACATTTAGTAAGAGATTATTTCCTATCTATAAAAGAAAAAATAACGCGTGATAAATCTAAAATTGAGATAGTTTACGAAGAGACACTTGAAAGTTACTTCACAAAATTCAATGAGAAGATAGCTGAAACAGATATATTATGGACCAAGCCAAGTGAGTTATCTTTCTACTCAGCTTTAGGAATCCCTATAATAATGGCACAACCCATTGGTTCTCAGGAAAAATTTAATGCAAAATGGTTATTTGAGATTCAAGCAGGAATAAAACAAGAAAATCCAGCTTTTACAGATCAATGGCTTTTTGAAATGCTCAAGAAAGGAAGATTTGCAGAAGCGGCATGGTCAGGATTTCTTAAAGCAAGAAAGCTTGGTACTCATAAGATAATAGAATATTTATCCACAGGAAAAACAAACCCCGAAACATCATTTGTCCTTCGTTAATAAAGTATGATGAAAGATAAAAAGAAATATTTGTTCTTGTATTTGAGAACCGGAGGTGGTCATCTTGCACCCGCAAAGGCAATTGCAGATTATTATAATAAGCATCATGCTCAAGAAATTGAACCGATTCTTTATGACGGTTTTGAAACAAGCCACAAATTAATCAAGTATATCATAATAGATGGTTATAGAATTCTTCAAAATAAACATAGATTTATTTTCAAATTAATATATGCTTATCATAAAATTAGATTAGTATCTCATTCAGCTTCATTTCTTGTTAATCTCTTCTTAGAAAAGCAACTCGAAAAAAAAATCATTGAAACAAATCCGGATAAAATAATCATAGTTCATTTTTTTCTAATTAAAGCTGTTTATAAAATACTTAAAAATAAAAAATTGAAGATTCCGGTTTTAACAATTGTAACAGATCCATTTACTTCTCATCCACTGTGGTTTTTAAATAAAAAACAAAATTTTATCATTTTCAGCGAGATTTTAAAAGAACATATTGTCAGAAAAGGAATAGATCCTTATCAAATAAAAATATTACCTTTTCCTCTAAGTGAAAAATTTTCAACTATTCCTTCAGGTGAAGAAAAAAAGGAATTCAAAAAAGAATTGGGTTTTAAAACAGAAAGAATTCTTTTATTACTTGGTGGCGGTGATGGAATTCCAAAAGGCATTCAGATATTAAAAAATCTTTGTAAAAACCCTATTGACTATGAGATTGCATTAGTATGTGGAAATAATAAAGAACTTTACAATGACGTTTTGAAATGGAGAGACAAAAATAAAATAACCTCAATTAAAGTATTTGGTTACACAGATAAAATATTTGAGTTGATAAATATATCAGATGCTGTAATTACAAAATGCGGTGCTTCTACAATAATGGAAATTTTAATCTTGAAAAAGATCCCCGTGGTAAATAGTTATATATGGGAACAAGAGAAAGGTAACGTTGAATTTCTTGTTAAAAACAAGCTTGGCTTTTATGAAACCAAAATCTCGAAACTGCCTAATTTAATCCGGAAAATATTTAATGAGGATAAAATACTTGCAGAAAATAAAATGATAATTCAAAATGGCACAGACCAAATTGCAAAGTATATATCAGACTTTACTTAGTTTAGAATGTATTTTGTATCTATCCACCAGTCTTTCTAACACTATTGTTTGATTAAGTAAAGCTTCGGAAGACTTGGCAATTTGATTTATGACTTGTGTTGTTTCCTGAGTAACATTATTAATACTCTTAATATTTTTGTTTATTTGTTTTGCTTTCAGAGATTGTTCTTCGCTAGCTGTGGCTACATTAGCTACCATGCCTACCAGTTCTTCTGCCGCAATTATAATTTTATGAAGTGCTTCCCCAGCTTTACTTGCCGTAGTTTTTCCTTTTTCGACTTCTAAACTACCAGTTTCCATTGAATTTACAGCACTGATAGTATCTTGTTGTATATGATTTATCATTATCGCAATCTCTTTGGTAGCCTTTGTAGTACGTTCAGCTAATTTTTTAACCTCGTCAGCCACAACTGCAAAGCCGCGTCCTTGTTCACCGGCACGGGCAGCTTCTATTGCAGCATTCAATGCAAGCAAATTTGTCTGATCTGCTATTTCCTCGATAACTTGTACGATCATACTAATTTGTTCACTGTTTTTCCCCAGCTTGTGTACGATACCAGCAGAAGCTTTAACTACATTAGCTACTTGGTTCATTCCAAAAATGGTTTGAAACAACTTCACCGCCTTCACGCGCTATTATGCCTGCTCTCTTTACAGCATTTGCCGCTTTTATAGCATTTTCAGAATTATTCAAAATCCTGCTGGTCATTTCATCTACGGCATGAAGTATTTCTTCTGATTGAACGCTTTGCTCAATTGAACCTGCAGCCATTTCTTCACTGCTGCTGGAAATAAAGTTGCTCGCATTAGTTGTTGCCTGTACGGCAATTGTAACTTCTTCAATTGTTTGCATATACGAATCAGCCAGTCGGTTAATGTTATCTTTAATGATAGCCAACTCACCATTATAATCACCACTCATTCTATTTGTCAAATCCCCGGTTGCCAAATGCTCTACAACTATTGTAGTTTCGTTTATAGGTTTTACAATTGCATCAAGAGTTGAATTAAAATCATTTATTAAAAGCTTGTAACTTCCCTCATAAATAGCTGGATTTATCCTTACAGATAAGTTGCCATTTTTACTTTCCTTTGTAATTCGTATTAGATCACTAAGAAGGTTGTTTAGAATTTCAATAACTTTCAATAAACTCATTGAAAGGGAATCATACTTTGATTTGATTTTTACATCTACATTTAATTCACCTAAAGAAATTTGTTTTGCAACATATTCATGGTGTTTCATAGAAACTAGCATTTCTTGAAATGATGTTTGAAGAACTCCAATTTCATCAAGTGATTTAACATGAATATCAATATTTGTATTGCCTGCTGCTATTTGATGTGCTGTTTCAGTAAGCTCAAGTATTGGATTATAGATAATCTTCTTGATTACTATTACAAATAAATATATACCAAAAGAAATTAATAAAATTCCTACTACAACAAGAATTATAATACTATCACGTAAAGAACTAATAAATTGCTCTTTAGAGATAGCGACTTCAATTCTTCCTACTTTTTCATTATTTAATTCAATTGGAATACAAGTAATGAGATTTCGATTAAACTCTATAAACTCTTTTTCATTAATTATTATTCCGCTTTTTATGAAATCATTTGCAGCTTCTTTCTTAAAAATACTAAAGGTTTGTCCTTGTGAGTTTTTAACTATAAAGAAAGATAGTTCATCAATATTAGGTACTTTGCTCAATCTAAAGAATGACGCTTTAATCGAGTTGCTATCCTCAAAGGCAACATAAGTGCAAAAACTATGAGCTAGTATAGAGCCAGTAATAACAGCTTCATTTTTAAGACTTTTTTCCATTTCATCTGTAAGTAAGAATGGAAAAAAACCAAAGCCTGTGATTGCAATAATAAATAGAAATGAACCTACAATTAAAGATAGTTTCTTCCGGATCCCCATATTCTGGATTTTTTTCATCTGAACTCCAAACAGTAGTAGTTTTTGATTCTGAATAATATCGAGACAAGTATCTCATTTAACTATATTCTGAAACACTATCGTTATTTGAGGCGGATTGTTTACTAATGTTTAAGTTAAAAAAATGTTAAGTATTGAAAACATTATTGGGCAAAGTAATCAATATCTTCTAAAAGCAGCAATACTTATACGTTTACAAAGTCTTAACAATTTCTTCATCTTTACTTAATACACATAAGCCGTGTTATTCCGATAATTGAGTATGAAAATAACAGACTTCAGAATGGAGAATCGGAAATTATGCACAGACTTCAGAATGGAGAATCGGAAATTATGCAAAGTACGATGCTGACAACCACCCTCGGTCTTGATTCAACGGTTGAAGATCTTGAATTGACATCAGTTTCAATTAATTACAACGATAATTTAATAGAAGTATACAAACTGTTCGACAACAATCCTTCGCTGACTGGAATAATTGTTTTGAAGAACCAACAGTATTATAAACTGCTTTCGAAAAATCGGTTTTTCAAATTTATGAGTAATCAATTTATGTACGACCTATACCTAAAAAGGTCTGTAGGGTTTTACTTAGAAGATCACGTCGATGAAAAAGTCCTGGAAATCCCTCGTTATACCATTATACTTGATGCAGCAAATCTAGCACTCAAACGCCCGGAGAACCAGCAGAAAGATCCTCTTGTAATTATCTATGAAAATGGTGAAGTGAAACTACTTGATGTTTATCATTTACTGCTTGCACAGATTCATGTGCATTCTATTACTTTGGAGTCCCTTAAAAAAGCTAACGAATTCAAAAATGAAGTTCTGGAAATGATTGCTCACGACTTAAGAACTCCAATTGGAAGTATTATGGGTTTTTCAGAAGAATTAAAGGAGATAATCTATGATGAACAATCGATCAAATTTTTGAACTACATAAATACTTCCGCGAAACAGATAAATGAGATGGTGAGCGATCTTTTAAGATCTGTAATTAATGATTCAACACAATTTGAATTAAATATAACTTCATTTAAGCTGAATGAATTGATTGAATCTGTGATTTTTTCTTTAGCGAAAAGCTTAAGCATTAAAGAACAGAAAATTCTTGTTAAAACTTTGAGCGAGCCAGTTGAAATTGAAGCCGACAAAATTAAAATAAAAGAAGTACTGGAAAATCTTTTGACAAATGCAATAAAGTATTCAGGTTTCGGTAGTACAACAGTAATAGAAATAATAGAGATAAGTACAAAAGTAGTTATCAAAGTTATTGATCAAGGGCAAGGATTTAGCGAGGCTGACCTAAAGAAAATTTTTGGGAAGTTTCAAAGGCTAAGTGCTAAACCAACTAATAGAGAATCCTCTACCGGGCTTGGATTGTATTTAACAAAACAAATAGTAGAACAACACTTCGGAACTATAGCAGTTACAAGCCAAGTCTGTATTGGAACCACGTTTATTGTCACACTTCCTAAATCACACAAACAATTTTGAGGTAAATCAAAAATGAATAAAAAAGAAATTGTATTTAATCATCTCTCAGACATGATCTTTTTTGTTAGAAGAACAAATGAAAAAGAGTATAAAATTATTTTTACAAATGAAATATTTGAACTTATAGTTTGCCGGATTGTGAATAAAGAAAGTTCGATTTGTATTTATGATGTTTTTGATAATATCACCTGTTCTGTTCTTGTTGAAGCTATAGACTTTTCTCATCTTAATAGCGAGAAAACTGTAGTAGAAATATCTATCGAACAAAACACTTACGAAGCTAGTATTATTCCAATAAAAGAAGAGAAACCAGAAGACATTGTATTGGTTTCATGTCATAATGTAACAAATAGGAAGAAATACGAGGAAAGAATAAAACGTGTTCAGCAAGAAGCGGAAGAATCAAGTAGACTCAAAGATTCGTTGTTGCTAAATATTAATCATGAATTTAGGACCCCGCTACATAGTATTTTGGGCATATCGGAAATGCTTGGTGAGGAGGCAAGCGACGCAACCCAAAAACTAATGTTAAAAAGAATTACAAATTCTGGCAGAAGATTGCTTAACACTCTTGTTTCTATTATCGAGCTTTCAAGGCTGGAATCCTTAGAGAAAAAAATATACTCAACTAAAGTATTTCTGTCGGAGGTTATCATTAGTGTGGTTGAAAAGTACAAACTTGAGGCGGAACAAATAGGACTTGTTTTGCAATGCGATATATTGGATGAAAATATAGCCGCACACGTTGATGAATCTCTTATACGTTTAGCAATTACAAATCTAATAGACAACGCAGTTAAATTTACAAAAAAGGGAAAAATTGTTGTTATTTTATCAAAAGATTTAAACAGAAGTGGTTTTGGTGTAATTCAAGTTACTGACACAGGGATAGGAATTTCTAAAAAGAATATAGAAAAAATTTTTAACGCTTTTACGCAAGAAAGCGAAGGAGTTGGGCGCTCTCATGAAGGAATTGGAGTAGGCTTAACACTTGTTAAACAAATTACGAGAATGATGGGAGGAGAAGTTTCTGTTGAAAGCGAAAAAAATATTGGAAGCACTTTTACTCTTAGGTTTCCATCAATTAACGATGAGAAGCTGCCATTCCATAAAGAGGATGTCCAAAATAAATCGCGTGTTGCAATAAACGGAAGTGATTTACCCTACATATTAATTGTGGAAGATAATGAAATGAGCAGCACATTAACAAAAACTTATTTACGTGGAAAATACTTTGTTGATATTGCCGAAAATGCTGTTGATGCACTGAAGCTAATAAGTCAGAAAAACTACTCACTTGTACTTCTAGATATAAATTTGGGCAGTGGAATGAATGGTGTGGATTTGCTGGGGGAAATCAGAAGCAATTTCAACTATATAAACACACCAATACTTGCCATGACTGGATATGCCTTTAACTCCGATAAGGTAAACTTTTTGAATAGCGGTTTCAATAACTATATTGCAAAACCGTTCAGTAAACAACAATTACTAATATTACTAGACGAAACGTTGAACATTTTAGTATAAATACGCTGGAACTACAAAAAGAAGCACATTGCTTGAACAATGTGCTTCTTTCATTAAACAACTCGATTAGTTAAACATATATCTTACACCAATCTGCGTTTTCCAACGAGCAAATATACCCGGTCATCTTGAAAAATATTTTTCAAATTATTATTGAACTTAAACACAGGTGTGCCTCAAGAATTAAATTTAACAAACTGCAATGGAGAAGTTGCAGAAGAAAAAGCAACTTGGCATACACCCCAATTGGAATTTAATAGGTTTGCCACGTTCAGAATATCTATGCTTAGTTGAATAGTCTCTTTATTGATGCCTAGAACGAAGGGGTAATCTTGAAATAGTCTCAAATCTATATTACAATAACTGAGATAGTCGTGCTATAATGTGATAATTTTTATATAGATCAATTGCAGACAATTATTCTATTCAATTGTTCTTTAATTCCTTTAACTCAAAAGAAAATTCTTTATAACCCAATAAATCTCT
>Ga0233422_10000663_pt1 | contig 16560 bp, 24 predicted proteins | sample Watercolumn_Mata_2_FD_182724 | JGI IMG/M metagenome (GOLD analysis project Ga0233422, IMG submission 182724) | Freshwater microbial communities from Lake Matano, South Sulawesi, Indonesia - Watercolumn_Matano_2014_110_MG | ecosystem: Environmental > Aquatic > Freshwater > Lake | place...
AGATTTATCCCCATCAATAATTATTATTTTTTTTGACTCCACGTTATTAGCAATAGAGTATAATCCTCCACCAATATCTACAATAATCTTTTTATTATCTGAAGTTATTAGTTCTTTCATTATTTTATATCTCTCTTTGTCTGAAGGATGCATTTTATTTCTTTTTCCCACACTTACAATTTTCTTCGTTTGTGCATTTGCATTCTTTTCTATTTTCAATAAAAAAATTTTCCATTTCTTTCTCAACATTCTTTAACTCGTTATTTAATTTTGCTTTATTTTCTTCTATTTTTTTAATTTGTTCTTCAATAAGTTCTTTTGTTTCAGGAATATTTTTTTCAATTAAATTTTTATCACCAATATCCACGAGCAAATTATCAGATATAATTTTTGCTTTAACAAAAATCCCTCTTCCTATTGGTGCAAAAATTTCTTTTTCTTTTATTTCATCTAATCCATCTTTTAGTGAGGACAAGTCTGTAATTGTTTGTTCAATTAAACTAATTTGTTCTTGAATATACATTATTTGTTGTTCAAAAATTTGAAATTTGATTTGCAATTCTTTTTCATTCATTTTAATAAACCTTAATCCATTTTTTTAATATTGAACTGAAAATTATTGAAGCAATTAAGTAAAACCAAAACCAGCCCAAAAATCCAAAAATTTTAATGTTTCCGTTGCTGATAAAATAATCATTAAACCATCTAAATAGTAAAATAAACGGAACACCTGTATAAACAATTGAAACCATGTTTAATTTAAATTGCTTTGGAAATCCTGCCCATTGTTTTTTTTGCAATTCCATTATTTTTTGGGGGTTATTTTTGTTTTCTTTAATCTGTTTTTGAATTTCTTTTTGTTCGTCTCGGAGCTCTTTCAATGTTTTTTGATCAGTTGTATATTTTTGAATTATTGTTGTTAGTATTGTTATTATTAAAACAATAATAGACATGCCAATTGCAAGGTTCCAATTTAATAAAAATCCTGCAGAAGGATCTAAAATATAATGAACAGAATTTTTTATAGCAGGAAATTTGTCCCATAGCGAAGCGATTCCCAATGACAAAAGCATAATCAATAAAACCCATCTCATGCGAATTTGTTTAACCATTTTAAATTAAGTTCTAAATAGTTTTTAAAAGTGTGTTTTTGATTTTCCTATATTCTATTGAAGGATGAGTTTGTATAAAATTTTATAATTGACTTATAATATACTAGATAAATTAATAGAAGAATTTACAAGTTTTCTGTTCTTGTTTAAATTATAGAAGAAAGAAATTGGCTTAAACAATCTGAAATAGATTTGAGAGTGTCTAAAAATAAATTTATTTTTATTACATGTTACTCATAAATTTTTTCAACGCAGGACTCATATCTTCTGCATGTTGTTTAGCAATGCTTTGGTAGAATTGATACATAATCATAATAACTAACAAAATTGCAGTCCCAGAAACTAATGCTCCAAGTAAATCAGTGAATGCAGCAAGCAAACCAATTGCAACCCCCCCCATAATTGTTAAAGGCATAATGTATCTATCTAAAATACTTTCTAAGATTCTTGGGTCTTGCCTAAATCCTGAAACTTGCAATCCTGATGAAGTTATTCTTTTTGCCTGGCTCTTCGCGTCCATTCCAGATGTTTTAACCCAAAATGTAGCAAATAATGCGCAAAGTGCAGCAAATGCAATTAAATGTGTCAATCCCTGTAAAAGATAAATTGGTAAAAATCCCCCTTGGATAATTAAACTAAGCAAATTTGTTGAGCCAAACCAAAATGCTAATCCTGAAACAGCTTGTCCATTTACAAAATGCCCTAAAAATGTTGAATGTCCAAGCCAGTTTTCAAGCATGCCCCCAAATAATTGAATATTTGCAATCAAAGCCGCAGTTAAAATTACAGGAATTACAGACGAATAAAAAAAAGCCAAAGGCCATTTAACCCCATATCCTCTGATTCTCTCATACGACAAAGGAATTTCAACTTTTAATGATTGAACCCAAACAACTAATAAGAAAATTAAAACCGTCACAACAATTGCACTCACCGACGATAAAAGTTCTGTTGAATATTTATTTGTGATTGATTGAATTAAAAGCAAAACCTTACCAGAGCACGCTGTTTGAGAAAAATTCATTAAGCAATTTTTACCCTGTTCATTTACAAATTGGAAGGCGCTTGTAATTAATTTCCAACTTACCCCTGCTCCAATAAACAAACTTACACCAGAGCCAAATCCCCACTTTTCACAAACTTCATTCATATAGTAAATTGCTAATCCCCCGAGAATTAATTGGAAGATAAGAATACCAACAAATCCCTGCGCTGCTTCAAGCCCTTTCATTAAAACATAAACAGCTGATTCAAAAACTATGAAAAACAAGACTAAAATTTTCTGCATGCCCTGAAATAACTTTTTTCCTTCAGGAGTATTTGTATTGATGTTTAAAATTCCAGAACCAGTTAATAATTGAAGAATAATCGACGCCATAACTATTGGCCCAATACCAAGAGAGATTATTGAACCAAAATCTGTTCCTAAAATTATTGCCAAATATTTAAATCTATCAAGAGCATTATTCGACAAGCCGAACAAAGGAATATTCGCTAAAATAAAAAATAATATTAAAACAATAAGAGTCCATTTTAATTTAACATTAAAACTCAGTTTTTTCTCATCAGGTTTTTTCACTTCAGGAATTAATGCAAAGATTTTCTGTAAATCCATATTTAATTATCGAGAATATTGTTTTTAAAGTTTATTAGTCGAAAAATAAAGTGATTTATTTTTCCATGTAAATTTTATTTATCTCTCTTAATCCAAAAAAATATAAACTTATTTTTAGATTTATTTTAATGATAAATTTGAATGAGATGAAACAATTAAAGAAAATTGAAGAACTTTTAGATTTTGGAGTTTTAAATATTGATAAACCTTCTGGCCCAACTTCTTTTAATATTTCTGATTATATCCGCAAAAAATTGAATCTAAAAAAAACTTCCCACTTTGGAACATTGGACCCAAAAGTTACAGGGGTTTTGCCAATTGCATTAGGACGCGCTTGCAGATTAACTGGTTTTTTTCTTGGAAAAAACAAATCTTATATCGGTATTATGCGTTTTCACGACGATGTTGAAATAGAAAAAGTTAAAAAAATAATACGAGAAAAATTTTTAGGAGAAATTTTGCAAAAACCTCCAGTAAAATCTCGTGTTAAAAGAATTGAAAGAACAAGAAATGTTTTTAGATTTGAAATCTTGGAAAAAAAAGAAAAAGATTTTTTATTTTTTACAGAAGTTCAAGGCGGGACTTATATTCGGAAATTAATTGATGATTTAGGAAAAGAGATTGGAATTGGGGCGCATATGCTGGAATTAAGAAGAACACAAGCAGGAATATTTGACGAGGATTCAAAAAATTATCCTTTAATCAATCTTTATGATTTTGATAAAGCAGTAGAAGAATATAAAAAAGGAAGTGAAGATTTATTGAGAGATTTTATTGTTCCTGGAGAGATTATATCTGAATTGCATCCAATTGTTGAGATAAAAAAAGATAATTTAAAACAAATTTTCACAGGAAAGCCAATTCATAAAAAAGATTTAAAGAAACAAGAAAGTTTTAGAAAAGATGAGATACTTTGTGTTTTTTGTGAGAATAAATTTGTTGGAATCTACAAAGTTGTCAATCAAAAAGATATTTTTGCAAAAGCAGAATTTGTTATGCAACCGATACAATAATTTTTATAAACTGGGGTTATATTCAAAAATTATGAAAGAATTTATTTCCATAACTAAAAGCAATAATCTTATAACTTCTTTTTTCTTGAATATTTTATGGTTAGACACTTCATTTATTTTTCATCAAAAGCAGTAACTTCTGGAAAAGCATTGGCGTCGCAAGATTTAATGAAAGCAGGGAGAATGGATATTGCAATTCATTCATTTATTCAAGGGGTTTTTTTATCCCATGGAATTAGGGAAGATGTTGTGTTTCATTTTATATTTTATGGTATGCCAGATCCTCCAAAACACATTGAAATTCAAATAAATTCAGAATTAGAAATTTCAAAAAAAGATATTGGAAATTTAATAAAAAAGATTTTGTATAAATATAAATCTGGGCAGAAAAATGAAGTTTTTCCAGGTTGTTTCGTCGAGAAAAAAAGTTTTTTAAATGTTGTGCAAGAACTTTTAGATAAGGGAGTTCAGATTTTTCTTTTAGATGAAAAAGGACAGGATATTCGGCAGACAAAAATAAATAAAAATTGTGCTTTTATATTCGGTGATCAGAACGGATTACCTCAAAAAGAAATGAAAAGGTTAAAAAGAAGTTTTCAATTAATTTCTGTTGGACCTAAAACATACTTTGCTTCACAAACAATTGCAGTCGTAAATAATGAGTTGGATAGGAGAAACATTTAATAATTTTAAATTTCTATTATTAAAATGAAAAAATCAGTTCGAGTTTATATTTCAGGTTTAGTTCAAGGCATGTTTTTTCGTGTTTTTATAAAAGAGAATGCAGACAAAATTGGAGTAAATGGTTTTGTTAGAAATTTAGAAGATGGCAGAGTTGAAGTATTTATTGAAGGCGACAGCGACTCTGTTAATAAAATGATTGAAATTTGCAAAAAAGGTCCAAGACACGCAGATGTGAAAGGCGTAGAAATTAAATCAGAGAAGTTCCAAAATTTTAGGAACTTCAAGGTATTGCATATTTAAAATGAGCTTAATACATATAAACAAAAGAAAGAGATTTCATAAAAATTTAGAACCCTATCCCCATCCCATTAAATGGAAAAGGCATTTAGATAAATTAATTTATGTTGCAGGTTTTTTAGGTCCGATTTTAACATTTCCACAAATTTATATTATTTTCGCAACTAAAAGTTCAGAAGGAATTTCTTTAATTTCTTGGTTTTCTTATTTGCTGAGTTCAATAGTGTTTTTTTTCTACGCAGTTGTACATAAAACAAAACCTTTAATTCTAATCTATGGTTTTTGGATTCTTGTTCATATTATCATGGTTTTAGGAATTATTATTTATAGTTAAAATGTTTTTTGTAAATTCTGACGGAGGAGCAAGAGGAAATCCTGGTCCATCTGCAATTGGAATTGTTATAAGAGAAGAAGAAAATATCTTGGAAAAATATTCCGAGAAACTAAAAGGAAACATAACAAATAATGTTGCAGAATACACTGCTTTGATAAAAGCACTAGAATTAGCAAAAAAGTACACTAAAGATGAATTAACTTGTCTTTTAGACTCAGAACTCGTCGTAAAACAAATGCTCGGAGAATATAGTGTTAATGATAAAAAATTAATTCCTTTATTTTTAATTGTGCAAAAACTTCAAGAAAATTTCAAAAAAATATATTACAAGCATGTTCCTCGTTCAGATAAGTTTCAAAAAATAGCAGATTATATTTTAAATAAGGAATTGGATAAAAAATGAGTGATTTTAAAGAAATTAATCCTTTAATTTTAGAAATTGCTTATGAATCAATGGGCTTTAACTCAGATCACAAAATTGTTAATCCTTATGGGTTTTTTGAAAGAATTTTCAATCCACCAAAAGATGAATTTGGAAGATCTTTAAAATTTAAAAAAGATAATCTGAAAAATAAGCCGGTTTATCGTATGATCTCTGAAGATGATTGGAATTATGTTTTAAAAATAGGAAGATTCAGAAAATCCTTTCCATTAAATCAAGATGAAAAAACTTTAGAAAATTTAAAGAGAACAAACCCCTTAGAATATAAAAGAATTATTTATTCTCAGAACTCACGAAATTTTACAAGAGTAACCCCCAATAGAGAATATAGTTCAAATTTTAATAATTCAAAAAATCCCTTACTTATTGAATTTAAACCTATTTCAAAAAAATTATTCCCAAGCACAGAGTTGGGAGGAAATGACGAGTTATTCGCAAAAAATTTATCTTTAAAAGATGTTTTAGTTGTAAGAGATAAAAGTGGAAAGATTATCTATGATTCTCGAGAAAGTAATTTAAGTTCTGAAATAGAAGATCAAATAAAAGAAGTTTATTTAAATTATCGCTCTTCAGCAAATTCAAGACAAGGATCTAAAAAAGAGGTAAAAGAGTTTAGGGAGTATTTGAAATGTCATCCAATAAAGTATTCTTGTTTTAATCCAAATTCCCTCGAGAAAAAATTATTTTCTGCAATATTTCTTGCATTCTTTATTTCAGGATTATTCTTTTCTCTACCAACTTTAACTGGAAATGTGATTGGAAGTTTTGGGACAGGAAATAAACTTTTAGGAATTGTTTTAATTTTTTTTGGAATTGGAGGATTTTTTATTTATAACTTATTTAAGAAAGATAAATTATAAAAACTTGCTTTTCTCTAATTTAATATGTCACGTGAAGAGCAGATTATAAATGAAAGATTAAAAAAAATAAAAGAACTTCGAGATAAAGGAATAAATCCATACCCTTACAAATATGAATTTAAAGATTATTCTGCGGACTTGCATGAAAAATATAAAAAACTTAAACCAGAAGAAAAATTAAAAGCAAAAGCAAAAATTGCAGGAAGGTTGATGTCTGTTCGTGATATTGGAAAGATAATTTTTGCAGTAATTCAAGACACAAAAGGAAAGATTCAAATTGTTTTGCAAGATAAAGAAACTTCTGAAAAAGAGATTGAAATTTTTAAAAATAATCTAGACATCGGGGATTTTATTGGTGTAGAAGGAATAATTTTTAAAACAAAAAAAGGGGAATTATCTATCTTAGTAAAAAATTTAGAAGTTCTTTCAAAATCAATTTTACCTCTTCCAGAAAAATGGCATGGATTGAAAGACAAAGAAGAAAGATACAGAAAAAGATATTTAGACTTAATTATGAATCCAGAAATTAGGGAAGTTTTTAATAAAAGAGAGAAGATTATCGACGCTATAAGGGAATTTTTGAAGAAAAAAGGATTTAATGAAGTTGATACACCTTATTTACAAACCATTTATGGAGGTGCATCAGCAAAACCATTTAAAACTCATTTGAATGCATTAGACATAGAATTATTTTTAGCAATTTCTCCAGAACTTTATTTAAAAAGATTAATTGTCGGAGGTTATGACAAGGTTTTTACAATTGCCAGAAATTTCAGAAATGAAGGAATTGACAGATGGCACAATCCAGAATTCACAATGATGGAAATTTATCAAGCTTACGCAGATTATACAGATATGATGAAATTATTTGAAGAAATTTACGAATATGTTGCAAAAAAGATTAACAAATCAACAAAAATTGTCTTTAGAGGAAAAGAAATTGATTTTAAAACTCCTTGGAAGAGAATAACTATGTCAGATGTCATAAAAAAATTTGCAGATATTGAAGTAGATAAAATGAATGTTTCTGAATTAGATAAATTTTGCAAACAAAAAAACATAAAATACAAAGAAAAAAATTGGGGTTGGATAGTGCAGGCAATATTTGAAGAAACCTGCGAAGATAAAATAATTCAACCAACTTTTATTATAGATCATCCTCTTGAAACAACTCCGCTTTGCAAAATGCATCGTTATGATAAATTAAGAAGATTAATTGAAAGATTTGAACCATTTTGTATGGGCACAGAATTAGGAAATGCATATTCTGAATTAAATGACCCAATAATTCAAAGAAAACTTTTAGAAGAACAACAAAAAATGTTAAACAAAGGAGATGAAGAAGCAAATCCCCTCGATGAGGATTTTATAAATTGTATAGAAACAGGAATGCCCCCTACAGGAGGAATTGGATTGGGAATTGACAGAATGATTATGCTTTTAACAGGACAAGACTCAATTCGAGATGTTTTATTATTTCCTTTCATGAAACCAGAATCTTCTGAGAAATCTGACGACAAGTTTGAACCTTTAGAAGTTGAAGAGGATTAACGTACTTTATCTTTTATGGTATAAATTATTCTTCCATTTCTAAACCAAAGTTCATTTAATATTTGTGATTTGTCTTTTATTTTTAATAAATAGCCATCTCTATATTCTATTGAAAATCCTTTATTGCTTAAAGGAATAAATGAATATGTTTCAAAGTTGATTTTAGAAATTGAAAATCTTTGCCCTTTTGACTTTAAGTTTTTGTGAATTGAATCTCTTTTTTCGAATATCTTTTTTTGAGATTCTTCTGAATAAAGGATATGTCCTATTGGACTTAAATCGGGGTTTGCATATCTCATTAATTCTAAAAATTTTTCTTTATCTTCTTCTTTAAATATTGCTATTAAGTTTCTAGAAATGTGCTTCTCATCTATACTTATCGGAAGGTTAGATATATCAAAATAAAGTTTTCCTAAATTTTCTTCTACAAAAGAGTTTATTATGTCAAGAGTTAAATGTTCTTTTTTTGGGAAATATTGGGTTAAATCTTTTTTTGAATAGAGCATAGCTAACGCTTCTTGAATCATAGATATTTTTTCTAATTTGTTTAAATTATTCGTTTCCATAATTTTTCAATAAAACAATAACTTATAAAACTATTTTGTCGAAAAACGACAAATTTATATATTTAAATTTTTTATTTGTTTTATGGAAGAATTAAAAGAACTAGGATTAAATGATAAGGAAATTGCCATTTATATGATTTTGTTAAAATCTGGACCGAAGACAATCTGGGAAATTGCATCAAGTATAAATTATAAAAGAACCTCTATTTATGATTATATAAAATCTCTTCTTCAAAAGAATATTATTGTCAAAAAAATTGAAGATAAAAAAACATTCTATACTGCAGTTGAACCCAATTATTTATTAGAATTAATTAATTCCAAAAGGGAAAAAATAATCTCAGCAGTTAAACATCTTAATAGTTTAAAAACCATTGATAAAACGTCTCCTTCAAAATTTATTTATTATTTGGGTGTTGAAGGAATAAAAACAATTATGAATACAATTCTTTCTGAGGAAAATTCAATCTTATTGGGATATGGCTCAAATAAATTATCCGAAGAGATTCTAAGGTTTTATCCAGAAAATTTTGCACAAAAAAGATTAGAAAAAAATATTTATTTAAATGCCATAATTGAACCAATATCTAAATTTTCTGCTTTTAAAAATAAAAAATTTGCAAAATTAACAAAAATTAAACATAATCCATTGATGGCTCTTCAGAAAATAGTCGTTTTTTTAACTTCTAAGAAAACAATAATTTTAAGTATGGACAAAAACGAACCTGCTGGAATAATCATCGATAATAAAGCAATTTATGATTCGCAAAAATCTCTTTTTAATTATCTTTGGAAACTCTCTAAATAGTCCCAATAATCTTTCCCAAAAGAATTCCAAGATAATTTAATTTTTAATTCAGGAATTTTGTTTAAAATCCATTGAGCAAATGTATTGCTGTTTGGTCCAGGATAAATGCAGTATTTGTCCTTAAAAGGATAATTTGTTATAGAATCTTCTAAAGCCCAAATTAATTTTTTAGCATATTCTCCGTCGATAATATTTTCAATTTGACTCTCTTTCCAATGCAGTTCTTTTTTTAATAAATATTTATTTAATGCCTTTGAAAATTCTCTATCAGAATTTCTAAAATATCCTAATTTTGATTTCTTATTTAATGTATTAAATACCTCAATTCTTCTTAAATTTCCTTTTTGATTCTCAACAAACCAATAATGTCTTGCGAATGGAAATGGAAAAGGACATTTTGAAGAAAACAGAAAAACTTGATAAATTTCCTTATTAACTAAACTCAAAAATTCACTTTCTTCTCTGATAGTGATTTTCATGCAATAAAATAATTTGAAATAAATTTATAAACTTTTTTCACTGAATTATATTATGTCACTCATAATAAAATCAAATATTAGAAAAGTTGTGAAAAATTTAGACAAAGAAAACGCAATCGGTTCTGTTGCTGATGAAGTTGAAATTGAATTAGAAAAAAAAGTTGAAGATATTTTAAAAAACGGAATTGAAAGAGCAAAAGCAAATCGTCGTCGGACTTTGCAAGCAAGAGATTTGTAAAATTAAATTTCAAAAATTACCGGGCTTCTCGCAACATTGATTACTTTTGTATTCCCGATTTTTTCAATTATTCCTCCGCCTTGATGAATATGCCCGCAAATTAAAAAGTCTGGTTTAAATTTATCAATTGCTTTTCTAACTCCCCTCGAACCTGGAAATCCTAATAATTCAATTTTGCTTCCTTCAGGAGGGCAATGCGCAACCATGATTTTTTTCTTTAAATCTTTTATTTTTTCATGTGCTCTGCTTAATTCTTTATAAACTTGTTTTTCATCTTCGTAAAATCCCCAATCAGTTGTTCCTGAACCAAAGAAACCAATATTATTTTTTGTGAAATTTTTGCCATGCAAATCAACCACTCCCTTATAAACTCTTTCTAATTCACTTGACAAAGTTTGAACATCATGATTTCCGTGAATTGCTAAAATTGGTTTTTTATTTTCTATAAATGGAGAGATAATATTTTTTGCTGGCTGGTTGAACCAAGTTAAATCTCCTGCTATAATTATCATATCTACTTTTTCTTTTTCTGCTTTTTTCGCTAATCTTTTTATTAAACCAGAATCTCCATGCACATCTGAAACTGCCAATATTTTCATTTTACTTCTATAGAAATACTATTTAATAATCTTTTTGATTTTATTCTTAAAGTGAAGTATATATTTGAATATATATGTTTTAACAATATGTTTCGAAAATATATTTTGCAATATTCTCTTTTGAATATATATTTTGTAACCGTATGTTCCTAACATATAGTTTTGAAAAGCTTTAAAAGGAAGCATATATCCGAAAGTATATATTGGAGTATATAGATAAATGAAAAAAATTTTGAATCTTTTGATAATCCCCTTTTTTGCATTGGGGGTTAGTTGTAATAAAGAGAACAAATTAGAGGCAAATAAATGTCCTACTTGTGAGGACTTTATTGGTGTTCAACCCTATGTTTACGAATATACAAAATATAATGAAAATATATACAAAACCTGTTATAAGATTAATGATACAACACTTGTGATTTATACTCGTTATTTTAGTAATCTTGGACAGCAGAATTTTGAGACTCATTCATACTTAAAAATTTGTGGTGAGGATAAAAAATAAAATGGTAGCTAATTTAGACATCTTTTTTAGGAAAAAACCAGCTATGATGTTGGTTTCTCTTAAGAAAAATGCAAGAATGAAATATGGCAGTGTTTTGGCTAAAGAAGTTGATTGCACTTATAGCCACGCAGTCAAAATATTGCAAACCTTAGAAGATTTGAGTTTGATTGAATTTGATAAGAAAGGGCGAGTAAAATTAGTCAAGCTGACAAAAAAAGGGAAAGAGGTAGCAGAAGCAATAGAATGTATTCAGAATTCAATTTGTTAAATCTCTAATCTTCTTCACAATTCTACTATTTGGAAATATATTTTCCAGAACAATAATCTTTAAATAGGCACTTTTTTAAAACAGTTTATGGAAGAAATTAAATATATTTATGAAATACCTGCAATCATTCCTCTTGAAAATGCTGGTGTAGGGGGTTATGGTTTTAATGTTAATCTTGATTCTAAACTCGGAATAAAAGCAAGAGAGAAAATTATAGATAAAAAAATTTTAAGTCATTTTAAGGAAGAAGGCAGTAAAATTGTCAAATCTTTTTTTGGAAAAAAATTTGGAATGAATCCTTATTTATTTGTAGAAAATAGTTGGTTAGTTCATGCAATTTGTGTTCCTGGTGATGCTTGTGATTTATCTTTAAGTGAGAATTCAATAAGAGATTTTATTTCTGATTGGGAAAAAGTAAAAATTGGAAAATACATTCCATTTTCAGTTCATTATTTTCCACATAATGTTGATAGTTTTCAACAAGCACAATGTTTAAGAGAATTGTTTTTGCAGTGGGCAAATGTTACTAATTCTTGCTTGAATTATGATTAGAATAATATTTAAACTATTTTTCTATACTTTTTATGTAGATTTGGTCCTGTAGCTCAGCCTGGTTAGAGCACCAGACTCTTACGTAAGGAAACGAGGTTTCCTTGACGCTCAACTTTCCTTAGGCACTGAACAGGTTGCCTAATTGCCTCCGACGGCAACACAGAAAACAGGAAAACGGAGTGATCTGGGTGTCGAGGGTTCAAATCCCTTCAGGGCCATATTATTAAAATGACATTAAAATTTTGTAAAAAATGTGGGGGTATGCTTAGAATTCAAGAAATTAACAAAGAAAAATCCTATTTATTTTGTGAGAAATGTCAGAATTTTGAAATTGCTGAAACAAGCAAAAACTTAAAGATGTCTTCAAATGAAAAATTAAAAGAGAGTGAAGAAAAAGGACAAGGAATAAAAAAAGATTCAAACGAATTTGCAACTTACAAAAATACTTGTAGAAAATGTGGTTACAACAAAGCAGAAATTATTGATGTAGGTGTTCTTTATTCTGATGAAGATAATTTGATTTTATTGAAGTGTGGCAAATGCGGTTTTTCAGAAAGAATCGGAAGAAAAGTTAATTAATTATTAATATCAACTCGTTGCATGAATTATTCCGTAGATTCCTGTCGCTATCATTTCAATTGCAACTGCTGTTAAAAATAAGCCAAGAACTTTAGAAGTCAAATTCACTGCTTTTGCATTTATCTTGGGAATAAAAAAAGCAAATATTATGAATATAATTGCAATAACTCCAAATGTAATTAATAAATTAATTAAAGTAGTTATCTTTCCAACTTCATATGCTTTTATTGTTATGAAAGAAATTGTTGCAGGTCCTGTCAGCAAAGGAGTAGCCATAATTGAAATTATGCTGTCTGTTTTTGTGACTTTTTCTTTATCCTCGCATTTTTCTTTTGAACGAACTGTTTCAATTCCAAGCAAAAGCAGAATTAATCCTCCTGCAATTCTAAAAGAATCAACTGTTATTCCAAAAAATTTGAAGAGTGCAGGTCCAATAAATACAATTACAACAGCAATAATTAATGCAACTAAAACTGCGCTAATTGCAATTTTTTTCACATTCATCTTGTTTTCGTAAGCAGACATTAAAATTGGAAATGATGACAAAGGATTAACTAATGCAAAAATCTGTGCAATTAATGCAAAATCAAGGAAGTCCATTTTAATCTTTTTATTATCTTAATAAAGAAAAAAATTGTTTATAAATTTTTGTTAAACATAATCCAAAAAGTTAAAAGTGTCCGAGAGATGTTTGAAATCTATCATAGATGAAATTATCTGTATTCTCTTCTTGTATGCCCGCATTTCACGCATTTGAAGAATTTTGTTTCTGATTCATCTGAAGCCCGAGTTTGAACTGTCCAAAAATATGCTTTTTCATGTCCGCATTCTTTGCATTTTTCATTCACAATAGGCATCACATCTGCTGTTTTATCTTTAATAACAGGGATTTCTTTTTTTTCTGTTATTTTTTCAGAAGTTGCTAATTTTACTTGCTTTTTTGAAGCATAATTACATCTTGGGCAACCCATTTTCTTTGTTTTCTGAACAAGGACTGCACCGCATTTAGGGCAAAATTCCATTCATTCTTTTATGCGAGATTCTTTAAAAAGGTTTTGGCTTTGTGTCTATATTTTGAAGTTAGAAAATTTTATATACAAATTTTCGTTAAGATGTTTATGTCGAAAATTAGAGAATTATTTAAAAAAGATGTTTTATCTTGGGCCATGTTTGATTTTGCTAATTCAAGTTATTCGTTATTAATTTTGAGTTTTGTTTTTCCAATATATTTTAAAGAAATTATTGCAGGAAACCAATATGGTGATTTTTATTGGGGATTGATAGGAAGTTTATCTATTTTATTAGCAGGAATTGCATCTCCAGTAATTGGAGCAATTGCAGATTATGATTCAAAAAAGAAATCAAAATTTATTTTTTGTGTTGTTTTATCTTTTATTGCAACAGCAATTTTATTTTTTAGTCATTCAAATACATTGATATTTACTTCCATAATTTTTATGGTTTCAAATTTATTTTTCTTGCTTTCACAATCTTTATACGATTCTTTTTTATCTCATGTGTCAAAGAAAGAAAACGCAGGACTTGTTTCAGGTTTGGGTTATAGTTTTGGATATTTAGGTGGAATTGTTGCATTAATCTTATTCAAACCATTTTATATTGGGGGTTTTGCAGGAGAGAATGAAATTCTTTACAGATTAGTTTTTCCATTAACAGCATTATTTTTTATTTTGTTTTCTTTGCCTTCTTTTGTTTATTTAAAAAATGCGGGTAATTATTTGAAGCCTAAAAAAGATTCTTTAAGGTTTTTCATTAAAATAGGATTTAGCAGAACATTAGAAAGTTTAAGATATTTAAAAAAGAACAAACATCTTCTTTGGTTTTTAATAGCATTTTATCTTTTAACAGACGGATTAGTTACAATCTTTGCATTTATATCTATTTATGGGATTCAAACAATTAAACTAACTATGCCCCAAATTATGGTTGTTTTTATTATTGTTCAAATAATAGCAATCCCCTCTTCATTATTTTTTGGTTGGCTTGCAGATAAAAAAGGACAGAAAAAAATTTTATTGTGGAACATCTTTGGCTGGATTTTAATTACATTCTTTTTAAGTATTGGAAAATCTGCATTTATTATGTATCTTATCGCAATTTTAACTGGTTTATTTATCGGGGGAAGTCAAAGCATAGCTCGTTCATGGTTTAGTAATTTAATTCCTGAAGAAAAAAGGTTTAGTTTATTTGGATTTAATAGTTTTGCGAGCAAAATTTCAGCAGTAATTGGTCCGTTATTATACGGAGCTATTTCAGTTTTATCTGGAAACCAGAGAATAGCCATGTTGTCTTTAATTCCATTTTTTGTTATTTCTTTCATCATTTTTTTAAAAATAAAACATACTACTCCACCACAATAATATTTAAAATTGCTGAATATCTTAAATATTCATGAAATTAAGAAAGTTTTTTGTTTTGTCTTTAGTTTTAGTATTTGTTTTAATAAATTTTTTGCATTTTGGAGCATCTCAAGAAATCTTATTTAACTATCCTTCTGAAGTTTGCATTGATGAAGAATTTAATGTTCAATTGACTTTGGTTAATTTTTCTTCAGACATTTATGATGTTAAGATAGATGTTACTAATTCTTCCAATAAAACAATCTCGAAAATATATAATGGTAATGAGTGGAAATCAACTTATTATTATCTTAATGACATTATTTCAAATAACGAACAGAAAACTTTTTTATTAAAGATAATTTATGATTTTGATGAAGCATATATTACTGTTAAAATAAAATCTTCTGCAGGATACATAGTTACTTTTACAGGATATAATATTTCAAAGAAAAATTCTTGTTCCACCCCACCTAATAATTCAACAAACTCTACAAATAATTCTTCGTCAACAAATTCAACAAATCAAACTCTTTTAACAAATTTCACAAAATTAGGCAGTGAAAATTCTTCATCTTCTAAAAATTATACTTCGTCAGATAAAGAGAATTTTTCAATTAATTCTTTTGAAAGCACTTCTTCGGAGTTGAGTCCAATTTCTTTGAATGCAAAAAATATAAAAACACAAGAAAATTCAAATTTAGAAAATAAATCAAAGAACAAATATGCAATTTATCTTTTGCTAACTTTTTGTATTTTGCTTTTGTTTTTATTTTTATTAAAAAAGAAAAAATATCGTAAAAATGAGTTCAATTAAATCAAAAAACGAAATTCGTGCAGTGCTTATTTTAGAAATTTTGGGAAGACCAAAAGAGCATTTAGTGGAAACTCTGAATAATTACATTGATAAAATGAACTCAGAACCAGGTGTTGTTGTTGAAAATAAAAAAATAAATGAGCCAACCATTGTAAAAGACCAGAAAGATTTATACACTACTTATGCAGAAATTGAGATTAAAGTTGAAGAAGCATTTTTATTAATTCTTTTGACTTTTAAATATATGCCTTCGCACATTGAAGTTCTTTCACCAGACGAATTAATTCTGACTCACAATGATTATAATGATATGCTAAACGAAATTACGCGACGACTTCACGGCTACGATGAGGTAGCAAAAATTTTGCAGTTTGAAAAAAATGCTTTAACAATTAAATTAAAAGAATTTGAAGAAAAGTCAAAATCCGATATTATAATTTTAGATAAGTTCAAAGAAGAAAATATAAAAAAAGAAAAAAAGAAAAAATTTTAAAGAACAGCCCACCAAGTAGAGATTACGCATTCTTCACTTGTGCAAAGATTTCCTGAACAGGGCCCTTCACAATCATAAATGTTACCCATTTTTCGGATGTAACTGCAACTACCTTGGCATCCACCTGTCCCAGAGTTTCCAAAAAGACACCCACATCTTACCCATGAGCTGAGAGGATAACCCACGGAAGCATCTCCGTTTGAAGGGTTGAGTATTTCTCCACTATCTTGACTTGTAGAATTTAGATTAAATTCATATTTATTTCCAATAATCAATCTTTTTCCCCCATTAATAATTTCATAAATCAAATTTCCATCAGCGTCGTATTTTACTTCATAATCTTTTAGAAAATTTTCATCACCGCCAATTGAAAGATATGCATCAGCTAAAA
>Ga0233422_10000664_pt1 | contig 16551 bp, 16 predicted proteins | sample Watercolumn_Mata_2_FD_182724 | JGI IMG/M metagenome (GOLD analysis project Ga0233422, IMG submission 182724) | Freshwater microbial communities from Lake Matano, South Sulawesi, Indonesia - Watercolumn_Matano_2014_110_MG | ecosystem: Environmental > Aquatic > Freshwater > Lake | place...
CCCTGGGGGATGTGACCCTGCCACCCTTGCGGACCTGTCCGGAGATTAGGGCGGTTTTAGAAAAGGGGGGGCGCTGATGCGGGTGGCCCAGATCGCCCCGCCCTGGATTCCGGTGCCGCCCTTAACCTACGGCGGCACCGAACTGATGGTGGCCTCCCTGATCGGGGGCTTACAATCCCAAGGGGTAGAGGTAGTCCTGTTTGCCGCCCGGGATTCCACCCTGGAGGTTCCCTGCTTCGGGCCCTTTCCCCAATCTTTTTGGCCTCCGGACAAGTTTTCGGAAAATCTCCACTTATCCTCAGCTTTCGCCCAATTACAAACCCAGCCGGTCCAGGTGATCCACTCCCATCTGGAGAATGCCGCAGGTTTTTGGGCCTTGAGCGCTACGGCTACCCCCCTGGTAATTACCCTCCACACGCCCCTGACCCCCATAAAATGCGAATACCTTCTTAAGTTCCCGGCGGCCCAGGTGGTGGCGGTGAGCGCTTTTCAGGCCCGGCAACTTAAGGGGCACCCCAACCTCCAGGTGATTCCCCATGGCCTGGACCTAGCGGCCTATCCCTTCCAGGCTGATAAAGAAGACTTTCTCCTGTTTTTGGGGCGCATCTATCCGGATAAGGGACTGCACACGGCCATCCGCTTGGCGCGGGAAGCCAAAGAACGATTGGTTATCGCCGGGCCGGTCTTTGCTCCGGACCGCCCTTATTTTGACCGGGACATCCTCCCCGGGCTGGACAGCGACCGCATTATTTATTTGGGCCCGGCGGATTTCCCCCAAAAGGTGGACCTGCTTAAAAGGGCTAAAGCCCTGGTACTGCCCCTGGAGGTGGACGAAGCCTTCGGTCTGGTGATGCTGGAGGCCATGGCCTGCGGCACGCCGGTCCTGGCTTACGACCGGGGGGCGGTTCAGGAGGTGGTAGTGCCCGGCGAAACCGGCTGGGTGGCGCATACTTATCAGGAGTTGCGTACAAGTCTTTCCTGGCTTAAAGGCCTGGACCCCAGGCGCTGTCGCCAGCAGGTGGAGGAAAATTTCGCCCTAAAGCGCATGGTGGCGGCTTATCTGGAGTTGTATCACACGGTTTCCTTGGGGCCCGGATAAGTCAGCCGGGCTTTACTTTCCGGGGCAGTCGGTTTATTCTCCTTTACGGCCATGTTTATCAACCACCTGGTGCTGAAATTAGGGCTGATTAGATTTGCCACTTCGCTTTTGGTGGTGTTGCTGGCCAACGTGCTCAACCGGGTGCTCATCGTGGATTTGCTGGTGCCCGCCACCCTGGTCACTTTTGCCTTTGCCTTCCAGCACGTGATGACTCCGGCGGGTTTGGTTACCGGCTATTTTTCCGACGCCTATGCCCTGGGTCGCCGGCACCGGGCCCCTTACATCTGGGGGGGCATGTTGCTGAGTGTGGCCGTCACTCCCTTCTTCCCCTATTGGGCCCAGGCGTGGGGTGCTGACCCCCGCAACCAGAGCCTCCTCTATGAAGGGGTGTTGCTCTTTTCCCTCTTTGGCATTGGCACCACGGTTTCGGCCACCGCCATCAACGCTTTGTTGGTGGACCGCCTGCCCGAGGCCGAAAGAGGGTCGGCTTTGACCTTGTTGTGGATCCTTACCCTGGCCGGGTTTATCGTCGGTTCCGTTATCATCAGCCACCTTTTCCCGGAGTATGACGCCAAGGGACTGTACCGGATGTTTGGTCTGGTGACCGCGGTGGCGGTAATCCTCACCCTGGTGGGGGTCTGGGGTATTGAGCCACCCCAGTCAACCGCGCGGCCGCGCCGGCCGCGCCAGCTCGACTTCTGGCAGACGCTAAAGTTTTTGGGGGGCAATGTCCAGACCCTGGCTTTTTTTGCTTTTTTGCTGGGCACCATCTTTTTTCTGGCCATCCAGACTTTTATCCTCACCGCGTTTGGGGGTGAAGTGTTGGCCCTACCGGTGGCCCAAACCAGCAAGTTCGGCGTTTACGTGTCCTATGGCGTGCTCCTGGGCATGGTGGGCTTGCATCTTTTGCTAAGTTGGCAAAAACGCTTGCGGCCGCGCCTGGTCCTGGCCGCCAGCCTGGGGGTGGGCGCCCTGGCTTTTGGCCTCCTGAGCCTGACCTCCTTCAAGCCCCACCCCACCTGGGGCCTTTATGCCCTCTGGTTTTTGGGCCTGTCCCGAGGGTTGTATAACGTGGGCCTGTCCCACCTGACCATGAGCCTGGCCCATCCCGCGTTCAGCGGCATCTTCATGGGCTTGTGGAACCTGGTCAGCGGCCTGGCCCTGGCCGCCGGCGAAATGATGGGCGGGGTGTTAAAAGACCGGTTGTTTGGGGTCTCAGGAACCGTGCAAGGGGCTTACGGCTGGGTATTTCTCCTGGAAGGGGTGGGACTGTTGGCCTGTATCCTGTTTTTGATTCCCCTTAAGCGGGAAAAATACCAGCGGCAACTTGTCGGGCTTTTGGGGCCACAATTAGCGGCAGCCTGCCAGCCAGGCAAGCTCGCCCAGGCGGCGCGCCATCCAGATGAAAGCGGCTAAGCAAATCGTCGGCACTCTGATTGCCTTTTCCCTCCTTTTCTGCCTGGGCTGCGGCCCGGGGGCCGAGGTCCCCTCCCGGGACACCCTCACCTATACCTTTGATGCGCCCACCCGGGAATTGATCAGTCTGTTGGCCAAACAGGCCCGGGTCAAGGCCTACGATGATTTCGACCGGCAGTTTAAAGGGCTGCTGGTCCCCGAATCCATTCTGCCCTATGAACCTTTTGTCCTGGGGCTCTCCACCGAGAGCAAGATACCGGCGATCTTGCTCTTGGACGCCCCTTGGGCCCAGCGTTATGGCAGCGCGGGTTGGCTTTATGAATTGGAACGCACCCAGGTCTTTGCCAAAGCCGAACTGGCTCCGGCCGTGGCGGAGGCTTTTTCGGTGGCCTCGCCCCGCAGCCCGGGCCGGGGGGCGAAGGAATTAGTGGCTGTGCCCACCTACATCAAGGGCAATATCCTCTTTTATCGGCAAGACTTGCTCAACCGTTACAAACTGGCTCCCCCCCGTAACTGGGAGGAGTTGAAGGCCATCTGCCGCAAGGTTATGCCCCAGGAGAAGTCGTTAAAATACGGCTTGCTCTTGCATCCCACCAATTTTATGAATGACTTCTACCCCATCTTTTGGGGCTATGGGGGCCGCGTGCTGGACGAGGCCAACCTCCTGGTGGCGCCGCTGCCGGACAACGTGGCCGCGGCCGTCGACGCGCTCACGGACCTGCGCGGCCTCCAGGGGACGGTGCTGCCGTCTCCCAAGGAGTTAAAACAATTCGAAGCGCCTACGACCCTGCGCCGGGCTTTTTATGAGGGCGAGGCCCTGTTTATGATCAATTGGAACACCCGCCTCCAGGACTTAAAAGAGCTGATCCTCAAGGGAGAGGGAAAGGCTCCCGGGCGTCTCACCGCCATGGACCAGATCGGCGTCACCCCTATCCCCTGCCGGGCCGGCCACCCTCACCGCTACTCCAATATCGGCTCCTTTGGCTGGGGGGTCAACCGCTTCGCGGTCACCCACCCCCGGGTCATTGACCTGGCCAAAAAGTTCATCAGTCTGGTGGCGGACGAGCAATTTCAGGTGCTGGCCGCGGAAACCCTGGGTCAGGTGCCGTCTTTGAAGAGCGCCCTGGCCAAAGTGACCAACAAAGAGGTCCTGCAGGTTTACCGGGACGCCTTTGCCTCTAGCGACATGGTCTTGCGGCCCCGTCCCCAAAGCCGGCGGATAAATAATGTCTTGGAAAAATATCTGGGGGATGTCCTCTATGGCCAGCGGTCCCCCCAAGACGCGGTGGCGGCCGCAGTCAAGGAACTTACAGAAGCGGGCGGCTACTGAGATACATGCCGGAAAGACTACCTTTTCTCAAATATACCTTGAGGTCCCGGCTCCTGTTTCTGGGGCTGGCCACCTTCCTGTTGTGCGCCTGCGTCACCCTGCTGTTTTTTCCTTTGCTCAACATTACCCTGGACGGGCTGCTGGACCGCAGCATCAGGACCATGAAGGAAGAAAAGGAGGTGGAGGCCACCACCATTGCCCGGCTCCTGGTGCTGGAGTTCTCCCAGATGAAGGACTTGCTCACGGTGACCCCGCAAAAGGAGCAGAACGTGGACCGGTATATCCAAAATCTCATCTGGCAGAAGGTCACCTTCAACGAAATCATCGAGGGCATGGAACTGATTCGCACGCCCGGAGACGCCCAGGGCCAATACCTGACCTATCTGTTTTATCGTCGGGAGGCCCCGGAACTGAAGCCCATGCCCGGCCCCCAGAAAATTCTGAAAAAATTCTCCGGCCTGGAAAAAGAACTCCTGGACAGCATCAACTTAAGGCAAAAGGTGGACAAAAACCTTCTGGAATCGGTGAACCGCGGGCCTAAAAAAGAAGGGGAGATGCTGCTGCGCTATCTGCCGGTCCACGTGCTGATCCCCGACGAGGGGGCCATTTTTTGGGGAGTGGCCAAGATCGGCATCGACACCTCCGGCATGAGACAGATGCTGTTATTTCAAAGTCAGGAGCAGGACCGGGTCCGCCGGGCCATCTGGCTGGAGATTATCCTGAGCCTGACGGTAGCCGGCCTCATCGCCCTGGGGCTGATATTCCTCTGGGTGCGCCACCTCACCGAACCCCTAAAAGCCCTCAGCGCCGTGGCCGGGGACTTGAAAACCGCCCAGCCCCGCGATTTTGACCTGTGGCTGGATAATGTGAAAAGGGTGGACCCCCGGGGCCAGGCCGAGGTGGCGGACCTGCAACAGAGCCTGATCCGCCTGGGAAGCGCCATTCCCAGAATCGGCCAACAGCTCCTGGCCACGGAGCGCCAGGCCTGTTGGGGCAAGGTGGCGGCCCGGGCCTTGCCGACCCTGGCGGCCTTGAGCGCCCGGCTGGCCCCCCAGGAAGAGGCCCCCAAGGAAGCTATTATAGACAAGTTGCAAACGGCTTTAGTGGATTTGCAACGCTTCCAGCCCGCCCCGGAGACCGCCTGGCAGATGGTGGACCTGGGCCCAGGCCTGCATAGCGCCTGGCGTCTGGCCACGTTGGCACTGCCCGCAGAGGTGAACCTGGTGGCGGAGATCCCCCCCCTGCCCCCGGTCTGGGGGTCGCCGGCGGCGCTGGAGCTGGCCGTGCTTTATCTGCTGGACTATGCCGTGAGCGGCTTGACCCCCCCGGGAGAATTAATCCTTAAGGCCCTATCCCCTTCCCCGGCCATGGTGCAAATAAATTTGGAGTTTTCCGGCCCCCAGATGTCGCCGGCCGCCTGTCAGCAGTTATTGCAGCCTTTTCAGGGCACCGGCGACCTCCAGGCCAGCCTGGGGCCGGCCCTGGCCGCGGCCATTGCCGCCCAGCACCGCGGCAGCCTCAAAGTCCAGCCCCGGCCCAAGGGCGGCTTGCTTTGCCAACTGCAATTGCCCACCGCTAAGGCCCCCCATGAACGCTGACAACTTTTTGCTCAGACCCTTCAGGTTTTTGGGCCAGCTCCTCGGTCAGCTCCTAAGTACCATGGCCGAGGCGGTCTTTAATTATGTGTCGCAACTTTTAAGCATCTGCGCCCTGTTTTACCGCCTGCTCCTGTCCACCTTCGCCAGCGCCGCGGGCCTGCGCCTGCTCCTCAGAGAGACGGCCAGCCAGGTTTATTTCACCGCGCTCCAGGGGGCCCACGTGTTGATCTTTACGGCCCTGATGTTGGGTCTGGTGGTGATTGTCCACGCCACCCAGCAGTTGGTCAAGGTCCAGGGGGAGGAATTTGTCGGCTGGCTGCTGGTGACCCTGGTGGTGCGGGAGGTGGGGCCGGTGTGGGCCGCGTTCTTCGTCCTGCTCCGCTCCGGCTCGGCCATAACCGCGGAGCTGGCCACCCTGTCCGTCACCCGGGAGATAGAGGCCTTGAAAATGATGGGTATCGACCCTTACCGCTATCTAGGGGTGCCCCGCTTCTGGGGCCTGACCATCAGCCTGGTGGCCTTGTATGTGCTGTGCACCTTCGCCGCGGTGATGGGCGGCTTTCTCTTTGCCCAAATCTTTGCCGACGTTTTTTGGGGGAAATTTTGGGTGTCCTTTATAAACTCCTTGCAATGGCTTGACCTGGCGGTGGGCTTTGCCAAGTGCACCCTCTTCGGCATGGTCATCGCCACGGTCTCCATTTATTTCGGTTTCCAGGCCGAAAAACATTTGGGAGAGGTGGCCCTCTATACTTCCAAAGGGGCGCTCACCTGCCTGGTGCTGCTGGGCGCGGTGGACATCATCCTCACCAGCGCCTACTACCTGTAAGAGCCTTGAGGCGGAAGAAAGGTCAAATAAGCTTATTTGCCAGTTAAATAACCTGAACTTTTACCCTCAACCGAGCAAACCATGCTGCGTTACAGCCTCATCTTCCATCAGGTAACCCTGCCGGCGCACCCCCCCGGCTGGCCGGCGCCCTTTGACCTGAAATTGGGGCTAAAGGAAGTCCTCTTGATTGAAGGGGTGAGCCTGGCCGAAAGCGAAGCCCTGCTTGAGGTGGCCGCCACCCTGCGCCAGCCGCTATCGGGCCAAGTCTGGCATTGGGGGATTCAGACCGCCAGTTTGCCCAGGTCTGAAGTGTATGACCTGCGCCGCCAAATCGCCTTTATTTCTCCGGGGCAGGTTCTTTTGCACCGCCTCACCTTGCTGGACAATATCGCCCTGGGCCCTTGCTATCACCAGGGCGGCAGTGCCCCCGCGGTCCGGCGGCGGCACGCCGCGCTCCTCGACTGCTTGGGTTTGGGTCCTTATTTATTAAAGTACCCCTCGCAAGTGCCGGAAGCTGTCTATTATCGGGCCCTTTGGGCCCGGGAACTGGCCAAGGCACCAGAGTTGACCCTGGCGGTGCTGGCAGACACCCCGAAAATTAAGGAAAGCCAGAAGCTGATTCTGCCGTGGCTGGAAAATTATCTGGGCGAGGCCGGCCGGGCCGCCATCATCATGGGCCAGGCCCTCAAGCCCTGGCATCACCTGGCCCACCGGCTCCTCAGGCTGCGGGCCGGCCGCCTGCACGAAGAGCGGTTCCTGGAACACAAAGAGGAGCCCCTCACCGCCTTCCTGGCGTTGGTATGAAGGGGTCCGGCCTCCCACCAAGAGTAGTTTTCTGTTTTCTGTTTTCTGAATAAATAAAAAAGGTAAGGGATGATGGCTAGTATGGCGATTCAAAAATAATACGACATAATTGAAGGCTATTTTTTTACCCCCCTTTTCTAAAGGGGGGGAGGGGGGATTATGAATAACCCCTTGATAATCCCCCTAAATCCCCCTTTAGCAAAGGGGGACTTCAACTCTGCCGGGGATTTGCCTTCTACCCGCAAATACGTCTTGATTACTTAGATATACAGAATAGGCTTTGGTTCAGCGGGACAATCTTTTCACCCAGAAAACTTAAGAGCCCTATAGCTCAGGGCGAGGCGAGTTTCGGGTGTTTGGCGAACCTCTCCAGGGACTGACCCAACTGGCCCTGGTCATTGACTTCGTTGAGCCGTTTGACACATTCCTTTAAAGGCGACTTTTTCCCCAACGCCGCGTAAACGTCAAAGGCCCGGGCGTAATAGTCAAAGGCCCGGGAAAAGTCTCCTCCCACCTGGTGCGTCTCCCCTAAAGCAAACAGGTCCGCGGCCATGGCCGCCCGGTCCAGGACCTGGCGGTCGGCAGTTAGGGCCTGGGTGAAATAGGCCGCGGCCGTCGGGGCATCCCCCTGGGCCAAATAAAACCTGCCCCATTGGTGGTACAGGTTGCCCTTCAGGGCCGGGGTGGTGGCCAGGGGTTGGGCCTGCTGGAGAAATTCTAAAGCCGCCCCGTAGTTCTGCTGGTCCAGGTAAAAGCTGCCCCAGCGGCACAGCACCTGGCCCAGGGCCGCCCGGGCTTTGCTCTTTTGGGCCGCGTCCTGCGCAGCAGTTAGATGTTGGGCGGCCTGTCCCTGGTCCCCGGCCTTCTGGGCCACGGTGGCCAGGTTGGTCTGGTTGGTGGCCGCGTCGGCCCAATTCCCCAGGTCCTGGTTAATTTGCCAGGCCTGGGTGAACAAGGACCGCGCCTTGTTCAAGTCCCCCTGTTCCAGGGCCACCGCGCCCAAATTATTGAGCTGTTGGGATACTCCCGGGGGGTAGTCCACCGCCCGGCTCAACTCCAGGGCCCGGGAAAAATTCCGGTCAGCCCTTTTTAAATCGCCCTGCTGGAAGCGCTCTTCCCCCTGGAGGGAATAGTCGTTCACCTTTTTCACCTGCTGGCCGTAAGGGTCGCGCCGCGCGCCGCAGCCGCAGGCCAGCACGGCCACCAGCACCAGCCCCAGTCGCATTCCCAGGCTAAGGCACATGGCGAGGTTCCACCTTGAGGGGTTGGCTGGGTTTATCCTTGGGCAGGGTCATGCGAATCAACGGGTTGGCCTTCACCGCGTCCACCACCTCTTTGCCTCCCTGGGTGGCTTCGCCGGCTGACTCCATGAGGCCGGGGAATTCCTGGGTGCCCTCTTTGATATCCGCCAAAATGCCTTTAAGGGTGTCGATTTCCTGAGCCACGGCCTTGGCCGCGGGCCTGAGGTCGCCGGCGATATTTTGCGCCTCTTTCAAGACCCGGTCCATCTGGGCCAGACTGGCGTCCAGGCGGTTGAGGAAATCCTGCTTCATGAGCAATTGCCCCATGGTGCCCTTGGCCTCCAGCAGCGCCACCATGATCTCGTCCACATGCTTTACCGTGCTCAGCCAGACCTTTTCGTGGTTTTTCAGTTGCTCGCTGAACTGGGTGAAATTGGTGAGGATCGTCTGGAACTGCTGGATGCGCTCCTCATTGAAAAATTCAGCGATGGAGTCGGTCATGCTTTTTCTGGCCTGGGACGGAATGGTGCCGTAATCCTGGATAGGGGGGTAACCGGAAGACCCGGGGCTGATCTCCACATACTCGCTGCCGATGAGAGTGGGGCTCACCACTTCGGCGATGGAATCCTGGCGGATGAGGTCGCCGTATTCCGCCAGAACTTTGATGGTGATTTCCACCTGATTTTCGTCCATCACCCGACTGACCCGCATAGCGGTGACTTTGCCGATCTCAGTGTTAAACATCTTTACCAGGGAACCCTGGCGGAGGTTATAACCCTGCTTAAACTTGATGAGGAAGGTCTTTTGCGGCTGGAACCAGCCCTTCCCCTGGGCAATGACCAGCAAGGTCACCATGGTGACGATGATCATCGCCAGGAGAAAAAAACCCACCAGCTTTTCTCTGCGGGTAAAGCCCTCTTCCATATCGGCCTCTGAGAGATTTCATCATACCACTTCCCTCCTGGATTTGACAATGACCTCTAGCACATGGGTCGGGGGAGCCGCCCCGGCGCCAAAAAACCGGGGGCTAAGCCGGTCTTCCCCTGTAGCCGCGGCACCCAGTGGTCTGTTTCTTAATTAGATGAACATAACAATTTGTCTCATAATTTCCCCTCCCCTGGTGGGAGGGGGTTAGGGGGAGGGGGAATTGAAATTGGCACCTGGCAAAATCATAGGAATTTAATCTCCCCCACCCTAACCCGGTCTATACACCCATCAAGGGGGAGGGAATTAACCGGAACTGCAATTGGATAGCTAATTGGGAAACAGACGACTATCTATTGCCCCCCCTGCCAAGCCCGGGCCCTTAGGCAGGGGTTTGGGTCCTTTTCCCGACCCGATAATTTTTTAGAAATCTGCCTTGACAAGGGGAAAGGATAAATTATATTAATACCTAATTAATATATACAGTCAAAATAGGGATTATTATCGGCAAGCAACCGGAGGCGAAAATGAGATTTGTCAAGGATTACAAAGCTGATTCCACGGCTGACCTGGTTTATCGAGTGTGTCCCATGCACCTGCTGGAACCGGTGGAGCTGATTCGGGACTTAAAGCCCGGGCAGGTGCTGGAAATTCTCACCGACTATGACGGGGCCTTGGAAGACATCCCCGCCTGGTGCGCCAAGCACGGCCAGGAGTTTATCGGCGTCGGCGAGGATGAAGACCAGGACTGTTACCGGCTCTATATCAAGAAGGTAGCTTGAGGAGAACTCATGAGGCGCGTATATCTGGACCATGCCGCGGCCACTCCGGTGCGCCCGGAAGTTTTACAGGCCATGCTGCCCTATTTTAGCGAGCGCTTTGGGAACCCTGCGGCGGTGTATGACCTGGGCTCCGACAGCAAAGAGGCGCTGGAGGCGCAAAGGGCCAAGGTGGCCCGACTCCTCGGCGCCCAACCCGGCGAAATCGTCTTCACCTCTTCCGGCGCCGAAGCCAATAACCTGGCCATCAAAGGGGTGGCGCTGGCGAATCTCAAGAAGGGCCGGCACCTCATCGTCTCCGGCATTGAACATCACTCAGTACTTAATTCGGCGAGATTCTTAGAAAAATTCCATGATTTTGAGGTGACCTTTCTACCGGTCAACAAATACGGCCTGGTGGACCCGGGGCGCTTGCAAAAATGCCTCTCTGCGGCCACGGTCATGGTCTCCATCCAGCATGGCAGCAATGAGATCGGCACTGTGCAGCCCATCGCCGCGTTGGCGGAAATTTGCCGGGCTCACGGGGTCATCTTCCATACTGACGCGGTGGCCACCGTGGGCCAGATACCGGTGGACGTCAAAGACTTGAATGTAGACCTGTTGACTCTTTCCGGCCCGGCCCTGGGCGGCCCCAAGGGCAGCGGCGCCTTGTATTTCCGCCACAAACTGCGCCTGGTGCCTCAGATTCACGGGGGCATCCAGGAAAACGGCCGGCGGGGCGGCACTGAAAACGTGCCCGGCATTGTGGGCCTGGGCCGGGCCGCGGAATTGGCCCTAAACGAGGTGGAGGCCAAGGGCCCTTATCTGGCCGGACTGCGGGACCTTTTGGTGGCGGGCTTGAAGGAGCGGGTGCCCCAGATTCTTTACACCGGCCATCCCGAGCAGCGGCTGCCCGGCCATGCCAGTTTTTGCATCACGGGCCTTGAGGGCGAAGCCCTGATCTTTATGTTGAACCGCCAGGGGATTTATGCCAATACCGGTTCCGCCTGCGCCTCCAAGGCTCTGAAGGTCTCGCCGGTGTTGTGCGCCATCGGCGTCCCCCCGGCCCTGGCCCAGGGTTCCCTGGTTTTCACCTTTAATCAGGACCTTGCCGAAGATGACGTGGGCTATGTCTTGGCCCAACTGCCTCCGGCCGTAGAGAAATTGCGTTCCTTTTCTCCGGTGTGGCGCAAAAAAATGGCGGCGGCCCAAGGAGGGTAAGGATGAAGCTGTCCACCCGAAGTCGCTACGGCACCCGGCTGCTACTGGAACTGGCCCAGCACTATGAGGAGGGGCCGGTCAACCTGACCAACATTGCCCGGCGCCAGGGAATCTCCGTGAAATATCTGGAGCAGATCATCATCCCTTTAAAGAAGGCACTATTTGTAAAAAGCGTGCGCGGCCCCAAAGGCGGTCATGTCCTGGCCAAACCGCCGGCGGAGATCACCGTGGGCGAGATCGTGGCCCTGCTGGAAGACGGCGCCAGTCTGACGGAGTGTAGCGACAATGCTGGGGTTTGCGAGCGCGCCGACTCCTGCCTGACCCGCCAAGTATGGAAAGAGGCGGCCCAGGCCATGTTTGACAAGTTAGGCGCCACCACCCTGGCCGACCTGGTGCAAATAGGCCAGACACCCAATAAAACCAAGGAGTTAAGCTAATGTATAGCCAGATCGTCATGGATCATTTTGCCAATCCCAGAAATGCCGGGGTCATCGAAGACGCGGACGGCGTCGGCGAAGTAGGCAACCCGGTCTGCGGGGACATGATGACTTTTTATATCAAAGTCAAGGACGACCACCTGGTGGACGTTAAGTTCCAGACCTTTGGCTGTGTGGCAGCCATTGCCGTCTCTTCCCTGGTCAGTGAGATGGCCAAAGGCAAGAGTCTGGACGAGGCCAAACAGATCACCAACCGAGCGGTGGCCGAAACTTTGGGCGGCCTGCCCCAGAACAAACTGCACTGTTCCAACCTCGGGGCCGACGCCCTGGCCCTGGCCATCAAAGATTATCAGCAAAAAAGGCAACAACCCGCGGCGAGCGGTCACTTTAACTAAGAAAGGAAACGGTGTTTAACGACCATGAACCAACCCAAACCATTAATAGAACCAGGCGTCCAGGAGAGGCTCATTACTCCCGGCTACCGCCGGCCTTCTCTGGCTGCCGAGGTAATTAAGCGGAGCGGCACCGACCTCAACAGATGTTATCAGTGCCGCAGCTGCGCCAACGGCTGTCCTTTCATCCAGGCCATGGATTACCCCCCTAACCAGGTGCTGCGCCTGGTGCAGTTTGACCTGCGGCCGGAAGTTCTGGGGTGTAAGACCATCTGGCTCTGCGTGGGCTGCCATACCTGTTCCAGCCAGTGCCCCATGGCCATCGACATGGCCGCGGTGATGGACACTCTGCGGCTGATGGCGGTGGAAGAAGGCGTAGCCATAGGCAAGCCTCATATCCTCGATTTCCACGAGGAGGTGCTGCGCTCCCTGGAAAACTATGGTCGGGCCCACAAGCTGGGCATTATGTGGCGCTATAAGGTGCAGACGCGCCGCTGGTTCAAGGATATGGATGTGGGCCTCAAGATGCTGGCCAAACGCAAGCTGGACCTGTGGCCCTCCCGGATTCGGGCCCAAAAGGAGATCGCCAACCTTTTTAAATGCTATTGGAGGGAGTCTCAATGAGCCCATACCGTCAGCTTGACTTTTCCTACTTTCCGGGTTGTTCCATGGCCACCTCCGCCGCGGAAGCCAATCAATCCCTGATGCAGTCCGCCAGGATTCTGGGCCTGAACCTTATCGAGCTTGAGGACTGGAATTGCTGCGGCTCTTCTTCGGCGCAAACCATGTGCAAAAACTTAGCCTTAGGCATGGCGGCCCGCAACCTGTCCCTGGCCCCGGCCGACAGACCCCTGGTGGCTATGTGCCCGCGCTGTCTGCATTACCTGCGCCACGCTCAAAGTTGTCTTAAGAAGGACCCGGACACCCACCGGTCCCTGGAACAACAGTTGGGGCGGCCTATCCCCCTGGATCAGGAAATTATGCATTTCCTGGAGGTGCTGGTGCGTTTCGGCGAGAACCGCCTTAAAGGGAACCTCAAACGGAGCCTCAAGGGCCTGAAGTTTGTGCCCTATTATGGCTGTACGGTCTTCCGTCCGCCTGATCTTAGGCTGGAAAAATATTACCAGGGGGAAATGGAGAATATCCTGGCCGCCCTGGGGGCGGAACCCATCACCCACGCGCTGTCCTATCGTTGCTGCGGCTCCTTTCTGGCGGCCACCGATCCGGAAATCGTCACCCCCCTGGTCAATGAAATCATTGAGGCCGCGGTGGCCGCCGGGGCCAACTGCCTGGTGACCGCCTGCGCCATGTGCCAGCTCAACCTGGAGATCCGTTGCACCGCCAAAACCAAGCTACCCGTGTTCCACTTTTCGGAAGTCCTTGCCTTGGCCCTGGGCGCCCAGGATTACGAAGGCTGGTTCATCCGCCACCTGGTGGACCCCCGGCCCCTGTTGCACAATCTGGCCCTGGTGGCCTGACCGTAAAAGATTAATGAAAGTCTAAAACTTAAGGCCGGGACGCGGTGGTCCGGCCGACTGCCCGGGTCCTTAATCCTTCTGCAGGTTAAATTTCCCTCCGACTCCTGGTATTTGGTTGCCTAAATTAGCGTTATTCTTTGACCGAAGCTTTCCAGACAAAACGAACCTGAAGTCCCCCTTTCTTAAAGGGGGATTTAGGGGGATTATTAAGAGGTTATAATAATCCCCCCTGCCCCCCTTTAGAAAAGGGGGGGAATTTTCCGGCCTGGTTTTGGGAGCGCTAATTTCTGCAGTCAAATACTGGGGTATCTGTTGATTTAACTTCAAGGCCGGTTTGAGGGGAGGGCGGGTGAGCAACTGCTACCCCACCCTCCCCTCAAATCACTTTTTCCAAGCTCTTAAGTTGACAGCCGCTGGCTCATGGCAGTAGCATGAAAGGAAGCGGTGGGGTGGCCGTCTCCGGCCGCCCTCGAAAACAATTCACTGAAACAGGTCTTTTACTTGCTCTTAATTTTTAGAGGGACCGGATATGGAAAAGACTAAGGATTTGGCTTGTCAGGCCATGCTGGCCCTGGCCCAGCGCCAGGACCTGCACACTGTCTGGGACCGCTTTGCCCAGCAAACCCCCCAATGCGGCTTTGGGGAACTGGGAACTTGCTGCCGCAACTGCCTGCAAGGACCCTGCCGCATCGACCCCTTTGGCGAAGGGGCCACCCTGGGGGCCTGCGGGGCCTCAGCCGATACCATCGTGGCCCGCAACCTGCTTAGGGCCATCGCCGCGGGCACCGCGGCCCACTCCGGTCATGCCAAGCACCTGGCCCACACCCTGCTTAAATCCGCCGAGGGCCAGGCCCCGGACTACCCCGTCAAGGATGAGGCCAAGCTCAAGGCCGTGGCCGCCCGCCTGGGGCTGCCCACCGAGGGCCGGGGGACCCAGGAGGTGGCCCTGGCCGTGGCCCAGGTCGCCTTGCAGGATTTCTCGGAAAAGGACACCCCGGTGGCCTGGGCCGCCACCAACGTCACCGCCGGCCGGGTGGAGACCTTTGTGAAATACGGCGTGGTGCCCACGGGCATTGACGCCGCCATCTCCGAGGTCATGCACCGCACCCATTACGGCGTGGACGCGGACCCGGTAAACCTGCTTTTGGGCGGCGTCAAGTGCGCCCTGGCGGACTTTGCCGGCTGCGCCATGGGCACTGACCTGGCCGACATTCTCTTCGGCACCCCCCAACCGGTGGTCAGCCGCGCCAACCTGGGGGTGTTAAAAACCGACGCGGTCAACATCGGCCTGCACGGCCACAGCCCTATCCTGTCCGACGTCATTGCCCAGGTGGCGGGCCAACTGGACGCCGAGGCCCAGGCCGCGGGCGCCCCCGCGGGCGTCAACCTGGTGGGCATTTGCTGCACCGGCAACGAGGTGCTCATGAGCCACGGCATCCCGGCGGCCACACATTCCGTCTCCCAGGAACTGGCCATTGTCACCGGAGCCCTGGACGCCATGGTGGTGGACTACCAGTGCATCATGCCCTCTTTGGCCACCCTGGCGGAGTGCTACCACACCCGGCTCATCACCACCATGCCCCTGGCCAAGATTCCCGGCGCGGTGCACGTGGCCTTTGACGAAGCCCACGCTCAACAGACCGCGGCCGAAATCATCCGTCTGGGCATCGCGGCCTTCAAAAAGCGGGATGCCAAAAAAGTAAATATTCCCTCCCAGCAGAGCGCCCTCATGGCTGGCTTCTCCACCGAGGCCATTGTCGCCGCCCTCTCCCGGGTGAATCCGCAGGACCCGTTAAAACCCCTCATTGACAACATCGTCAACGGCAATATCCTGGGGGTCTGCCTGTTTGCCGGCTGCAACAATGTCAGGGTGACTCAGGACGCCAACTTCCTGATCATGGCCCGGGAGTTGGCCAAAGATAACGTCTTGCTGCTGGCCACCGGCTGCGGGGCCGGGGCCTTTGCCCGCCACGGCTTGCTGACCTCCGAGGCCACGCAAGAATACGCCGGTGAGGGGCTGAAGGCGGTGCTCACCGCGGTGGGCCAGGCCGCGGGGCTGCCCGGGCCGCTGCCCCTGGTGCTGCACATGGGTTCCTGCGTGGACAACACCCGGGCCGCGCAGGTGGCCGTGGCCGTGGCCAACAAGCTGGGGGTGGATTTGGACCAGCTGCCCGTGGTGGCCAGCGCCCCGGAGGCCACCACGGAGAAAGCCATAGCCATCGGCACCTGGGCCGTGGCCGCGGGTTTGCCCACCCATGTGGGAGTGGTGCCCCCGGTGCTGGGCAGCCCCCTGGTGGCCAGGGTGCTTACTCAAGACGTCAAAAGCCTTTTCGGCGGCTATTTCATCGTGGACACCGACCCCCTGACGTCGGCCCAGAAGCTGACGGCAGCCATCCGGGGGAGAAGGGCAGGGTTGGGCCTATGAAAGAACTATTCGTCCGGCTGGACCGCTGCCAGGGCTGCCGCAGCTGCCAACTGGCCTGCGCCGTGGCCCATTCGGCCTCCAAAAACCTGCTCGCCGCCGTCACCGAGACCCCCGCGCCCCGCTACCGCCTTTATATCGAGAGGGGGGATGGGCGCAACCTGCCCCTCACCTGCCGCCACTGCGACCCGGCGACCTGCCTGGAGGCCTGCATCGCCGGTGCCCTGTACCGCGACGAGAGAGGCGCGGTGGTCAGAAAGGAAGGCGCCTGCGTGGGCTGCTGGACCTGCCTCATGGTCTGCCCCTACGGGGTGGTAGGCCGTCAGAAAGAGCGCCGGGTGGCAATAAAATGCGACCGCTGCCCGGACCTGGAGGTGCCGGCCTGCGTCACGGCCTGCCCCACCAAAACCCTGGTCTATGCCGAAGCCGAAAGCTTCGGGGCGGCGATGCGAAAAACCGCGGCGGGTCTAGTGGTTAGAGCTATTGGGGGAGAGGGTTAAGGACCGCAGGCCCCTCCCCCACAATTCCGGAGCCTAAAATGCGCTATGTCATTATCGGCAACGGCGCGGCGGGAAATGCCGCCGCGGTCGCAATCCGAGCACGGG
>Ga0233422_10000666_pt1 | contig 16528 bp, 16 predicted proteins | sample Watercolumn_Mata_2_FD_182724 | JGI IMG/M metagenome (GOLD analysis project Ga0233422, IMG submission 182724) | Freshwater microbial communities from Lake Matano, South Sulawesi, Indonesia - Watercolumn_Matano_2014_110_MG | ecosystem: Environmental > Aquatic > Freshwater > Lake | place...
GGCGAATAATACTTTCGGTTTTTGAGACGCTAAGTTTTTCCAGCCCTTCTTCAATCCGTCCGGCCTTGCGGATGCCGGCTGTATCTATGAGCATTATTTTTTCTTCGCCCCATTCAAATAATGTATCCTGCGGCTCGCGCGTTGTCCCCGGAATCGGCGAAACAATCACCCGCTCCTCTTTTAGAATCGCGTTTAGCAGAGAAGATTTGCCGACATTTGGTTTGCCCAAAATCGCTACCCTAATCGTCGGCTCCGGAGTTTTGGCCTCCGGAAGTTTTATCTTAAGTTTTTTTAATTTTTTGAGTATTTCATCTAAAAGATCGCCGGTGCCAAGCCCATTGACCGCCGAAACCGAATATATTTCTCTAAAGGCGAGCTTTTGCCAATCCGCCGCGTGAATTCCCAAAGACAGCGACAAATTGTCAGATTTGTTCGCGACAACAATAACCGGCTTTTTTGATTTTACAAGCGCGCGCGCGAGCTCTTTATCGGTCGGCAGGATGCCGCTTTGCACATCAAGAACGAGCAAGATCAAGTCGGCCCGCTCTATCGCCCGCTCGGCTTGACGGCGAATATTTTGCTCAATCTCTTCGCGCATGCCGGGCTCAAGTCCGCCGGTGTCCGCCAACTCAAACATTTTTCCGCGCCATTCGCAGAGAGAAAAATTTGGATCGCGGGTAGTGCCGGGAATTGGAGATGTAAGCGCTTTTGACGATTGGATTAAGCGGTTAAAAAGCGTGGATTTTCCCACATTGGTCCGGCCGACAATAGCGACAAAAGGAATTTTTTGTTCTTTTTTCATCAAAACGGACTACGGACTTCAGACTACGGTCTACAGCGCTAAATCTCTGTAGTCGGCAGTCTCTCGTCTGTAGTCAAATTAACTCGCGGCATTCTCGCCCAAGATAATCACAAAATCCGGCTGTTCCGTTTTCGCGCTAAGTTCTGACGCAAGCCATGCCGGAATCTCCAGGCCGACATTTGCGTTCAACTCTTTGCGAAGTTTGACAAGCTCCTCATTATATTTGCCGCCGCTCACATCGTAAATCACGGTTTTTGCGAAATCACGACGTGCGGCATTTTTAATTCCCTGCACCTCAAATCCAAGTTCGGTGAGGCGTAGCGACATCCGATAAGCAAAACCATTTAGATCGGTTCCATTTTGAACCTCGACCTTTACTTTTATGATCTGTTTTATGGACCCAACCGCCGTCGGTTCCAGCTCAAAAATATTTTTTACTAAATCGCGCACTTCACGCCAGTCGCCGGCGCGTGGAACAAGAACATACGCCCCTTCCCGCATTTCCGCAATGAGCGGCTCTCCCTCGCCTTCAGACAAAACAAGACGATGAATCGCGTCGTAATTTAATTCTCTCGCGAGATTCGCAAATCTAACAATTTCAAGCGCGCCCAAATTAGTCTTCAGATGATCACCCAAGTCCGCGAAGATGTTGGCGATTTTTGAAGGATTGGCTAAGGTTGAAAGCGAAAAAATTCTATCCTTGAGCGCCATCATCAAAAGCTGCTGCCGCCGGCTCCGCGCAAAGTCGGATCCTTCGCCGTTTGTTCCGTGGCGGGAACGGACAAACTGCAGCGCCCGCGCCCCATCCATCAAGTCGCGCCCCGCGGAAAAACTTACAGTTTTATAGCCAAAATCGGCAGTCGGATAAAGCGCATCGCTAAAACTCTCCGGAACGTCAATCATTACTCCGCCCAAATCATCAATAATTTTTCGAAAACCGGAAAAATCTATCCGCACGTAATAATCAACCGGGATATCAAATGCGCGGCTTACCGCCTCGCCCGCCGCCTCGCCGCCAGAACCAACTTTTTTAAGCTCCCCAAATGCGTCCGCTTCATTTATTTTCCTTAGGCCAACTTCGGGAATCTCCACTAAAACATCGCGCGGGATAGACAAGAGCGCAAGATCTTTTTTATCCGGCCGAATGCTCGCGAGAATAATCGTATCCGTAAGATACGGGCCATCGTGCCCAGGCCCGCCGATTCCAAAAAAAAGAATATTGATTCGTCCGCGGGATTCGCCCTTGAGCTGCCGATCGCCGCTAAAAACCAATGATCGGAGGCGACCCATAAACGATTGTTTTTCCGCAGCAGGAGGCGACCCGTCCGACGCGTTCATAAACCGCCAGCCCAAAAAAGCCAAAGCAATAATAAAAAGCAAAAACACAAAAAACTTTCCCCGCCGACTCGGCGGGGATGAATACCCCAGCTCTGCATCAGGTCTAAGCAAATTAACTTCAGGCGCATTATGTTGCATATTCTACTAAAAATAATATCAAATTTAATTAAAGCATTCAAGTATCGCTGATTCGGCCATCAGCTTTCGGCTGTCAGCGATCGGCCGAAGTCCGAACTCTTCGCCTACGCCGAGGCTTCGGCGAGCAAGCGAGGTCTGAAGTCCAAAGTCCGACACATTGACTTTGCGATTAAAATTATTTAGAATATGAATGTATTTTGGGCTTGTCCCCACACCAATAAATTGCACCCGTAGCTCAATGGTTAGAGCACTGCATTCACATTGCAGGGGTTGTAGGTTCGAATCCCACCGGGTGCATTGGTGTGAGGGTGAAGTTAGAGCGCCCCGATGTCCATCGGGGAGGTCACAGGTTCGAATCCTGTGCCGTCCATCTAGAATTGGTGGGAGGGCAGGTTCGAAAGGTCGGAGGTTCAATTCCTCCCGAGTCCATCATATTGAATTAGCCGTCCAATTTTAAAAACTAGGCCGCAAGACCTAGTTTCTTAAATGAGCTTTTTCAAAAATTCTCCCATTCCAAAAAGATAAAAAGTGTTGCCGAGCCCGACAGAGAGAGCGTCCATGATCGCCGCCAGAAGATAGCCGGACGATCCTTCGTATCCCAAACGTTTGATGAGTATCGCTCCGACAAACGGACCGGCGATAAAATTGACAAGAAATATCGCGAGGAGCTTGCTTGCGTGAATAAGCTTGGCAAGATATGCTCGTTCAAAGTTGTAACGCGTAAGGCGATCGATTAGCCGCTTAAATAGTCCTCGCTTAGCTGGGTCATAAAGCCGCAAAATGAATACAGAACAAAGTAACTGCACAAGAAAATAAACAGGATACGACCAATAACCCATCCAAACCGCAATCCGCGCCATTACCCCCATAAAAAGCAGGGGACCCACTATTGTCAAGGCGAACGCAAAAATTATCACGAGCAATCGCCGCGCGCTCGTAGCCATCCGAATCCTCCCCTGAAAAGAGCTTGTAATTTCAGCTTAACACGAGGACGCGCGGCAGGCAAATCGGCGCGGGCAATGTCGTCCTTGGCGAAGTCGGGGAATCTGTGTCTATAAAATATGTATAACATTTTCTTTGATTCTATAATTGTGATGATTCTCGCGGTAAGCGGTTTTTTATTTTGGATATTTTTACGCGACGCCTTTATCAAAAAAAACGGGCGGCTGGCGCGCTGGCCAATTTTTTCCGCTCTCGCGCTCTTCGCGTTCGCGATGATTTTCTTGACGGTCATCTATGGTAGCTTTATTGAACCTAAAATCATCATAATAAAACACGCATCCATCAAGCTGACCTCGAGCCAAGAGCCGCTGAAGATAGCGCTTATTTCCGATCTTCACGCCGGACCATACAAAAAAGATGATTTCTGGAAACGCGTGGTGAAAAATATCGAAAAACAATCGCCGGATGTTGTGATTTTAGACGGCGACCTGGTTAACGGCGAAACCGACGAAGCAAAATATCTCGCCCCATTCCGGGAATTGGCGCAAAAAACAATGATTTTCGCCGTCCTCGGCAATCATGATTCCGGCGGCAACGAAACGCGCAAGGACTTTTATCGCCTTCCGGAAGTGGCCAAAACCATTGCGGAATATCTCCGAAGCATCGGCATTAATATTTTGGAAAATACCGGCGCGCGCCTAAAAATAAAAAGCAAAGAAATACATCTTGGGGGCGTTAAAGAATACAATAGCGGGGAAGCAAATGTCGCGGAAAGCTTTCGCGGCGCGGAAGCGAATTTTTTAAAAATCCTTCTCGCCCACAATCCGGACATTATTTTTGACGCGATGCGCGAAAAAATTCAGCTTGTGCTTGCGGCCCATACGCATGCCGGACAAATCAGGCTACCTTTTTACGGTAGCATTCATCCTCCCTTTATTGAACTCGGGAGATATTATTTTGACAAAACCGGCTGGTTTGATTTCGGAAACACTAAGCTTTACATCACCTCCGGAATCGGCGAGACCGGCGCACGCTCGCGACTTTTCACTCCTCCGGAAATCGTGATACTGGATATCTATTAATGGTCATCCGCGGACGCATCAATTACTTGAAATCTTAAAAGATTTGTATTATATTTAACTTATGCGGCGGGGTAGCTCAGAGGTAGAGCAAAGGACTCATAAGCCTTGGGTCGTGGGTTCAATTCCCACCCCCGCTATATCAAGAATAGAGAGGTTAAAATTAAGAATCACAGAAATGATTCTTAATTCTTAATTCGTAATTCTTAATTCTAAACCGAATGTTTCTCATGGTCCACGCCACAGCCGGCGCGATTATTGGGCAAAATGCGCATAATCGGATTTTCGCTTTTGCGATTGGATTTATCATCCATTTTTTTATTGACCTCATTCCGCACGGAGACTCCGATATTTACGATCGATATAAAAAAGGCGAATTAAAAAAACGCGCAATTTCAATGGTAATGATAGACGGTATTTTAACTATTTTATGGATACTTTTTTTAACTGATGTTGTCCCGACCGACAAAAAAAACGCGATGACCGCCGGTATCGCCGGAAGCGTATTGCCGGATTTAATCGTCGGCCTCAGTGAAACATTTAAAAAGATAAAATCATTTCGTAATTTTCAAAAATTACATATAAATATTCATAATTGCGTCATTAAAAAAATAAAAAAAGACTGGCCTTGGCTTATGGGCGCTTCGTTCCAATTATTAATTTTGGCGATTTTAATAAACTACATTAAATGCTAAGCAGCGAAATTAAAAAATAAGACCCTGCCTAAGGGGTCTTTTTTTGTTTGTTCTTGAGATAAAAAATTAAAACCGCAGTAAAACACGCAACATATAAACCAATATTTAAAAACGTGTAATAATTATTATTTGAATAATTAAAAAGTCCTGGTGCCCGAAACTCCGAAAGCGGCCATAAAAACGGCGTCGGAAACTTTTGGTGACTTATGGCGTCCAAACCAATATGCATCCCCCATCCAAACATCGGAAAATGAAAATATCGAAATTTATCCCGCCGGCGATGCTCCAGATAAAATTCCCCTCCGAGCGACGCCCAAAGACCGTAACGAGCAACAGCGACAAGAAGAAATACAATAAAAAAAACCGGCAAGCCGTGTCCCAGAGGATACGCCCAATAAAGATATTGATTCAACTCTTCGCTGGTAATATCAGAATAACGACCAAAAATATAATCGCAAATATGTGGCACGAAAGCGACGATATCCGGCACAAGCCCCCAGAGTACGCCTTGAGCGATTTTTTTCGGTTCTTTAAGCGGCAATAACAAAACCGTTGTCTGCCAAACATGGCCGACGATATCCACAAGCAACCTCCACGTCTAAAATGAACTGTTTTTATCTTGACACAAACTTGCTAAAAAAGCAATGGAGCATACGGCGCTTCGCGCCTAGACATAAAACAAATTTGCTTTTTTGCTTTGACGCTTTGATGTTTCGATGCTCATGGCCAGCGAAAATTTTCAAATGCCCAAATCGCCAATTTCCTAGCTTCGTCAAAACGAGATAGGTCAGTTTTAGCGCCGAAAATAACAATTGCAAGCTCGTTGCGTCCGCGAGCGACGCGGAGTGCTAAATTATACCCGCTTTCATCAATATATCCGGTTTTACCGCCAATTATCTTATACTCCCCGTTATCTAAATCGCTTCCCAAAAGCTGATCGGTATTTCGTAGATAAATTTTTCGGCCGGTATTTTGAACAGTAATCTGATACATTTTCGCGGTGAGAATTTCGGCTATTTCTGGACGCGCAAACACAAGAGCGACAAAGCGCGCCGCCTCCTCAACAGTAGAAACGTTTCCCGGATCAAGACCGATCGGATCAACAAAGTTGGTATTATCAAAATGCATATATTTCGCCCGCTCATTCATTAAAGAAACAAACGTATCGCCACCGATTTTTTTAGCAATCACATTTGTGGCTGTATTAGATGAGGCAACTAAACTTGCCGCCAATAGATCGTAAAATCTTACTTCATCGCCCGGCAAAAAATATTCAATATTTCCGCCCACGCGATCGCTTGCCTCGATTTTAATAATTTCATTTTGATCAAATCCTCGTTCGGCAACAATGAGCGCCGTCATCATTTTCGTCAAGCTCGCGATCGGCATCGCCGTCGAATCATTTTTTGCATATAAAATCGCACCGCTTGCCATATCAATAACTGAAACGGCGCGAGCGTCTATCTCGGGTATTGACGCCAAGCTGATATATACTGGCTTTTCCGGCATTTTTCTTTTTGGAGCCACCTCTTCGGCATTAGCTAAATAATTTTCAATAATAGAACGGGGAGAAGTTATCATCGCCTTAAATACATTGGCTAGTTCGGTATTTTGCAAAATTTCTGTTACGCTACATACAGATGGCTTAATAAAAAAAATCGCCAAATTAACGGCAAAAAACACAATCTTTAAAACAAATAACATTTGCATAAAATTACCTCGTGCTATCTTTACGACGCCTCCTTCATCGGCTCAATTTGGTTTTCTAAAAATTTTTCCAAGTTTGGATCGCGGCTTAATTTTTCAAAATCTGGAAGCTCGGTTACCGATTTAATCCCCAAAAAACGCAAAAAATCAAAAGTAATGTTGTATTTTTGCTCGCCGCCCCCGCCCGCCTCCACGAGCCCGCGAATCATCAGATTTCTTAAAATCAAACCGCAATTCACGCCTCTGATTTGTTCAAGCTCGGCCTTGGTAATCGGCCCGCGATAAGCGATAATCGTAAGCGTCTCTAGAGACGGCCGCGTCAATTCACCGTTTGTTTCGTCTTTAATAAAATCACGGATCAAGGCGGCGTTATCATTAGCAGTTGACATTTGGTACTCATCATCAATCCGCGCGATTTTAATACCGCGTTCGTTATAATCGGAAATCAATTCATAAATAACCGTTTTAACCTCATCCGCCTTCGCGCCCGCAAGTTCGGCAATCTTTTTTTCCGAAAGTGGATGCGCGGAGATAAAGAGCAAACTTTCAATTTTTGATTTTAGGGACATTCCTTTTGACTACGGTCTACGGACTACAGACTACCGACAAAAATTCTGTAGTCCGTAGTCCGTCGTCTGTAGTCTAAATCATTTTCTTAATTTCAATATCCTCAAACAACTTTTTTTGCCTGACAGAGACCGCCCGTTGTTTTATTAACTCTAAAAGCGCCAAAAAACTTACAATCACCTCCATCTTATTTTTTGCGGATTTCACAAAATCTCTAAAACCGGAGTATATCTTTTGAACGATGATTTTTTTTATATCTTCCATTTTTTCGCTGATGGACACGGCTTTAGTAATCAATTTTTTTGGCATTTCAGCAACCGGCGCGATGGCGCGTATAATCCTTGCGAACGCTGATGACAATTTTTCCAAAGTAACGCCCCGAGGGGGACAAAATGCCGGCGCAGAAAGCGGCATTTTTTCATGAAAATAGATAAAATGCTTTTTGCGAATCAGCAATTCAATTGTTTTGGAGGCCGTGAGATATTCTTTGTAAATTTTCAATTGGTCAACGAGCGACGCCCCGTCTTCTTGCAATTCCAAAGTTGGTAGAAGCAGTTTTGATTTTATCAAAATAAGTTTGGTGGCGATTACCAAAAAATCAGCAAGCTCTTCCGGGGCAATCTGCGGCGATGAATTTACGTACCCCAGATACTGCTCCGTAACCTTTCCGAGTGAAATTTCGGAGATTTCCAGTTTAGCATCCTCAATCAGTTGGAGCAGGAGATCCAGAGGACCAGAAAATTTTTCGAGTTTAATTTCGTACACTCGCAGTTCATAGCCAATAGTTTCCGCCAGGGCGGATCCGCCTCGGGCGGACATAGCCAATAGAATTAAAACTATTGGCTTTTGGCTATTGGCTACTCAGCTCAAACTATCTCTTTTTTGCCACCCGTTTTACTGCCTTTTTAACAATCTTCTTGCCTTTTGCGACCGCTTTTAATAAATCTTTTTCAATAGATTTTCCAATATCGGCAACGGTGGCATTTTCCAACTTTTCTAAATCTTTTACTTTAAGGCGCAATGATTCGGTAAAACTGCCGGCACCCGCAATTATCTCTTTGGCCCCGCGAAGCGCCTTATCCAACACCGTCTCCAATTTATGCATCGTGGCAAATGGCACAATCGCGCCCGGTTTCATTTTTAAAACTTTTTTGATCATTGGTTCATTAGCAATCTGCACTTCTTTTGCCTTCAGAACTTTTTTTAGCTTGGGGATATCAAGTCGTAAATTTGCCGGGATAGTAACTAAAACATAACGCTTATCTGCTTTAACCAAAAGGGTTTTGGCGATGTTCGCGAATTTTTCATCCAGCGTGCGCGCCAAATCAAAGGCGGTGTAGACTTTTTTGTGTTTCACAACCCTGTGTGGCACTTTGTGACGTTCAAGATGTTTAATGACTTTTACGGGGACAGCCATAGATTTGTATCAAGTATTATGTATTAAGTATTAAGGGATTAATACTTAATACGAAAATACCGAAATAAAATTATTTTTTAATCTGAATGTGAACTTCGTCAAGTTGGGATGTCGGCAGCTCGGAGGGTGCTCCCATCATAACATCGCGCGCATCGCCAGTTTTGGGAAAAGCGATTACTTCGCGAATGTTCGGTTCATTCTGCAAAATTGCGACCAGCCGGTCAATTCCAAGAGCAAGACCTCCGTGCGGCGGAGCGCCATATTCAAACGCTTCCAGTATATGGCCGAAACGTTCGCTGATTTCTTTTTGTTCTAACCCCAAAATTTCAAAAATTTTATTTTGTAAATCGCGGCCGTGGATTCTGATACTGCCACCGCCGATTTCAAAACCATTAAGCACAATATCATACGCTTTTGCCTTGACATCTTCCGGTTTTTTATCCAAGAAGTTCGCATCTTCGTCCTTCGGCGCCGTAAACGGATGGTGCGCGGACACCAACCTTTTATCGGTTTCGGAATATTCAAAAAGTGGGGGATCTTGAATCCAGCAGAAGGCAAGCTCATCTGGATTATTTTTATCCTCGCGGAGATCGGGCTTATCCGAATCATATTTCTTTATCGCTTCGACATAAGAAAGTCGCGGAAACGGTGTCTTTTTTATCATCTTTTTGGGATAAATCTCCGCGACTAATTTTATTAGCGCCCCTTCAACAACGCTCATCACATCGTCTTCTGAGACAAAGCTCATTTCTAAATCAACTTGCGTAAATTCCGGCTGACGATCACCGCGCTGATCTTCGTCGCGGAAACATCGCGCTACCTGAAAATATCTTTCCAAGCTGGCAACCATCAGAAGTTGTTTAAACTGTTGCGGCGATTGCGGAAGAACGTAAAATTTGCCGGCATGAAGACGCGAAGGCACAAGATACTCACGCGAGCCCTCCGGCGTACCCTTGGTTAAAATAGGGGTTTCGATTTCCACAAAATCTTTTTTGCTTAAATAATCGCGCAAGTGTTTAATAATGCGGCTCCGCGCCAAAATATTATTTTTCATTCGCTCGCTTCGCAAATCCAGATAACGATATTTAAGACGCAATTCTTCGTTTACGCCGAAGGTATCTTTATCTAATTCAAATGGTGAGGTTTTAGCGGTATTTAAAATCGCGAGATTTTCCGCGAGCAACTCGATCTCGCCAGTAGAAAGTTTGGGGTTGATCGCATTCGGCACCCGCTTTTGCACCGTGCCGGAAATTTGAACGACAAATTCCGGGCGCAACTCATCCGCCTGCTTGAGCAGCTCTTTATTAGTCGGCAAAAAGACGATTTGTAAAAGACCACTCCGATCGCGAAGATCAATAAAAATAATCTTGCCCATATTGCGACGAACATGGACCCAGCCACTGACTGTGACTTTTTTACCTATTTTCTTAAGTGTGTCTTGGATGATTGTTCGAGACATAAAGTAGTATAAATTCGAAATTCGAAGCACGAAATCCGAAACAAATTCTCCGCCAAAGGCGAATCCGCCTCGGGCGGAAAATAACCAAAATTCGAAAGTTTAAGACATTATAATTTTGGATTTAGATATTGTTTCGAATTTCGGATTTCGGATTTAACATATTACGGCTTAAGCCGATTTAAAAGCCGCGGAAACGGTGTTGTCTCCCTAACATGTTCCAACCCGCAAATCCAGGCGACGGTGCGTTCGAGCCCGATGCCGAAACCGGAATGTGGAAAACTTCCATAACGGCGGATATCCAAATACCATTCAAATGCCTCTTTCGGCAAATGATGCTCGCGGATCCTTTGCTCCAAAAGATTTAAATCGTCGATCCTTTGCGAGCCGCCGATAATTTCGCCGTAACCTTCGGGAGCCAAGAGATCGTCGTTTAAAACCACGCGGGGATTTTGCGGATCAGGCTTCATATAAAAAGATTTTACCTCCACCGGATAATGCGTGATAAAAATCGGCTTGTCGTATTGTTTTGTCAAAACCGTCTCATCATCCCCGCCCAAATCATCGCCCCACTTGATATCCGAACCGAGCTCCTGAAGTTTCTTAACGGCCTCATCATACGAAAGCCGTGGAAAAGGCGCAACGATATTTCTAAGCGGCTCTAAATTGCGCTCCAAAATTTTAAGATCATCAGCGCGGCGCTCGAGCACGCGGCTGACGACAAATGATACCAAATCTTCTTGCAACTTGAGATTTTCTTCATGTTCAATAAAAGCCGCCTCGGCCTCCAACATCCAAAATTCGGTAAGGTGCCGACGGGTTTTTGATTTTTCGCTCCGAAATGTCGGACCAAAACAATAAACGCGACCGAGCGCCGCGGCGGTTGCCTCAAGATATAATTGGCCTGATTGCGAAAGATACGCCTTATCATCAAAATATTTAACTTCAAAAAGATCGGTCGTGCCTTCACAGGCCGATGGCGTAAAAACCGGCGAATCGGTGAGCATAAATCCGCGTTCGTAAAAAAAATCGCGGAAGGCCTGTTCAATTTCACTGCGGACGCGAAGAATCGCTTCCTGCCGCGACGAACGGATCCAAAGATGCCGATTGTCCATCAAAAAATCCGTTCCATGCTCTTTCTTTGAGATCGGATATTCAGCCGCCACCGCCAAGATCTTCAAAGATGAAACATCCAGCTCTACACCGCTTGGCGCACGCCTTTCCTCGCGTAATTTGCCACGCACAATTAATGACGTTTCCATCGTGATTTTCCCGAGATTCTCCCATAGCTCCTGCGAAACTTCTTTTTTTGAAACGATTCCCTGAATGCGCCCCGAGCCATCGCGCAATTGCAAAAAATAAATACTTCCGGAAGAACGGAAATTATAAACCCAGCCGCGGAGCTCAATCTCTTCGCCGATATGCTTTGGCGCGTCTTTAATATAAATGTCAGTCATAGCAAATAAATATGTCATCCTAACCTTGTTTCAGGATCTATCAGATGCCGAAACGAGTTCGGCATGACATCGATAACATGCAATCATTATATAAAAAAAGCTCTATTTGGGCAATAGAGCAATGAAATTTGCTACAAGATTCTACTTTCTGCTTTCTACTTTCTTATATCCGAATTGATAATTAAAAATATCTGATTTAATCGGCCCCTTTAACTTCATATACATTTCACAGAGAAGATACTTAATTGCGATATTTAACCGGCCATCGCGGTCAAAACGCCGCACCGAAACCATGATCGGATAGGATTTTAGAATTCCGAAGCGTGTGATTTTACTGGCGCGTTCGGCATAATCATGATCTTCGGCCAATTTAATTTCTTCATCAAAACCGCCGATTGCCTCGTGCACGTCTTTGCGCGCAAAAATACAAGAACCGGGCGTGTGCGGCGAAAAATGTCCGACGGTACGCGTATAAAAATTATAAGTTTTGTGAAAAACTTTATCGCTTAATTTGTCCGACATCGGACGAAGGGCGCAGGTGGCAATGCCAAGCCGCCGCTCGCCGAATTCTTCGATAATTTTTTGACAAAAATCCGGCGCCGGCAACATCACATCGGCATCTAGAAATAAAAGCAAATCGCCTCTGGCCGCCAATGCCCCAAGATTGCGCGCCCGGCCCGGCAAACCGCCATCAATCACCCCTGCGCCATAAGCGGCGGCGACTTCACGCGTTCGATCCTGCGAGTGCGCATCCGCGACAATTATCTCCAATTCGGTCTTAGTCTGATTTTTAATGCATTCCAAAAGCTTCGGCAGATTATCTTCCTCATTTAAAGTTGGAATGATGACGCTTAACATGGTTTTTATATTATTCCTTCTTTGCAAGTGGAAATCCAGAAAAAAGAACTGGATCCCCGATTAGATTGGAGATGACAAGTGTTAATTCCCCACCCGCTTATACAGCCCATAAAACTCTGCCTGCTCTAAAACATGCCCCGCTATCGCAGCTTCCAGCTTACTGCGATCGGCTCCCGGCGTCAAGTCCAAGACAGTATCTAGGGCATAGAGATGAAAAACATACCTATGCTCGCCCCGACTGGGGCATGGCCCGCCATAACCGGTTTTCCCAAAATCCGTTTTGCCTTCCACCGCGCCACCCGGCGCTTTGCCCTCGGCGATTTCAGTATTCGCCGGCAGAATATTCCATGCCGTCCAGTGTAAAAAATCTCCGCTCGGCGAATCCGGATCATCCATAATTATCGCCAGACTCTTGGCACCAGACGGCACATCAGAAATCCGAAGCGGCGGAAGAATATCCGTGCCGTCGCAAGTATACTTGGAGGGAATTTTTTCGGCATTCCCAAACGCCGAACTCGATATTTGCATATGATTTGTAATGCCGGTGAGGCCTTGAATAATCTTGACTGGCGACTGATTAATATTGTTAACTTTCTTTGAACAAAAAATCACCACGATAAGCAGAACGATAAAAATTACGACCGAAAAAATAGCGAGCTTTTTCATTCTGATAACTATTCAAATTAAGGAAAAGACATATTCCAGTATACTAGTACATTAGCATATTACAGAAACAAAAAACAGGGCAACTCGCCCTGCTTATTAAGAATCGGAAGGTGAAAAAACTTTGCTGATTTTAAAAAATAGTTAGCGTTTTCTTATATTTTTATGATAAAAAAATTATTCGTCCCAATTTTCAAGCAGCTGTTTTTGTTTTTTTGTCAGTTTTTGCGGGACTTTGACGATGACGGTTACGAGATGGTCGCCGGTGCCCCTACGCGACTTAATCCCCTTGCCTCTCAACCTAAAAACTTCGCCGGATTGGGTGCCAGCGGGAATTTTTAAAATCACCGGGCCGTGGATAGTTTCGACTTCAACTTCGCTGCCGAGCGCGGCGTCGCGGAAACCGATTTCCACTTGCGACAAAATATTGTTTTCCTCGCGCTCCCAGCGTCGGTCCGGACGCACGAAGATATTAATATACAAATCCCCTGTTCGTCCGCCGGAGACAGCTTCTCCCTCGCCCTGCATCTTTAAAGTTTCGCCATCGGCAATGCCCGCGGGGACTTCGACTTTGACCTTTTTTGCCACCCGATGGATGCCCGCGCCATTGCAAGCCGAACATTTATGTTTGGGCACGCGGCCCTTGCCGTTGCACGCGTCGCAAACGCTGACAGTTTCAAAATTTCCAAGGATGGTCCGCTGAACTTGGCGAATCTGCCCACGGCCATCGCACCGCGAACACGAAACCATTTCGCTCCCCGGCTCCGCGCCCTTGCCGCCGCAACGCGAACAAACATCATTTTTATAAAGTTCAATGACTTTTTCCGCGCCGAACGCCGCTTCTTTAAAATCAAGCGTCATATCCATTTCAATGTCACGCCCGCGCGTTTCGGTGCGCCTCCGCCCGCCGCCCATCCCGAACATCTCGCCAAAAATATCATTGATATTTCCAAAATCAAAATCCCCAAACCCGCCGAATCCGCCAGTGCCGCCGAACGGCCCCCCCGCCCCGCCGCCCATGCCTTCAAACGTTTGGCCAAATTGGTCATATTGCGCCCGCTTAGTTTTATCTGACAAAACCTGGTACGCCTCGTTAATTTCCTTAAATTTTGCTTGGTCTCCGCCCTTGTCCGGATGATGCTCCTGCGCCAGACGCCGAAAAGCGCGCCGAATTTCGTCATCCGACGCGCCCTTTTCCAATCCTAGAATTTTATAATAATCCTTTGCCATTTATTTGACCCCTCCTCGCCTCCCCTTTGTAAGGGGAGAATAAAACGGAGACCAAGAATTTTATAATAGTCTTTGGACATTTTATTGCTTATCCTTGAACTCCGCGTCTTTGGCGCCGCCATCGTCTTGCTTTGGAGGCTCACCACCGGCGGATTTATTTTCCCCGGCCGCCTTGTACAGCTCCGCGCCGATTTTTTGAATTGTTCCCGAAAGCTCGTCCATCGCTTTTTTAAGAACCACCGCGTCTTCCTTACCCTTGGCCTCGCGAAGGGCTGCAAGATTGCTTTCAATCTGCGATTTTACGTCTGCCGGAACCTTGCCGCCAGCATCCTCCAATGCCTTTTCTGTCGTATGAATTAAAGCATCGGCTTGATTGCGCAGATCAATTACTTCTTTGCGCTTTCTGTCTTCCTCGGCATGGAGTTCGGCTTCGCGCCTCATTTTTTCAATATCTTCTTTAGAAAGCGCGCCGGAATCACGAATGGTAATGTTTTGCGATTTGCCGGTGGCCTTGTCTTTGGCGGTAACAGTTAAAATGCCGTTTGCATCAATATCAAAAGTCACTTCCACTTGCGGGATGCCGCGCGGGGCTGGCGGAATACCATCCAAAAGAAAGCGACCAAGAGTACGATTATCCCCCGCCATTGGACGTTCGCCCTGAAGTACATGAATTTCTACCGAAGTTTGATTGTCCGCAGCCGTAGAAAAAACCTGCGACTTGGAAGTCGGCACCGTGGTATTACGGTTGATGAGTGGAGTGGAAACGCCGCCCAAAGTTTCTAAACCTAAAGTAAGCGGAGTAACATCTAAGAGCAAAACATCTTTAACGTCACCGGAGAGCACCGCAGCTTGTACGGCCGCACCCCTTGCTACACACTCCATTGGATCAACGCCCCGCTCGATTTTTTTACCAATAAAATCTTCCACGAATTTTTGAATAATCGGCATTCTGGTGGGACCACCAACTAAAATAACTTTCTCAATTTTGTCCGGAGTTAACTTGGCATCGGTAATCGCAGTCTCCATCGGACGGCGACAACGCTCCACAATCGGTTCAATTAATTTTTCTAACTGAGTGCGAGTAAACTTCAATAAGAGATGCTTCGGCCCTTGCGCGTCAGCCGTAATAAACGGAAGGTTTATGTCGGTTTCTAAGGTCGTAGAAAGTTCGATCTTTGCTTTTTCCGCCGCCTCTTTCAAACGTTGCATCGCCATTTTGTCGGAGGAAACATCAATGCCGGATTCTTTCTTAAATTCCGAAACAATATAGTTGATGAGCGTCGCATCCATATCCGTACCGCCAAGCTGGGTATCGCCGGAAGTGGAGCGCACCTCAAAGACGCCATCGCCGAAATTCATAATCGTCACATCAAGCGTGCCACCGCCCAAATCAAAAACCATCACCTGCTGATCTTTTTGCTTAACTTTATCCAGACCATAGGCAAGCGAAGCCGCGGTCGGTTCGTTAACAATGCGAACAACCTCTAAACCAGCAATAGCGCCCGCATCTTTGGTCGCCTGACGTTGGGCATCATTAAAATATGCCGGAACGGTGATAACAGCTTTGGAAACTGGTTCGCCCAAAAAAGCTTCGGCGTCACGCTTAATTTTTTGCAGAATGAAAGCCGAAATTTGCTGGGGCGTGTAATCTTTCCCGTCGATGGTCACTTTATGGTCCGTGCCCATTTTACGTTTGATCGCCCAAATAGTGCGTTCGGGGTTGCTAACTGCCTGTCTGCGCGCCGGTTCGCCGACCAGAAGCTGGCCATCTTTGGTGAAAGCGGCGTATGACGGAAACGCCTTGCCGCCGACCGATGTGCCTTCCGAAGAAGGAATTATGACCGGGCTGTCGCCCTGCATCACCGCCGCCGCCGAGTTAGATGTACCGAGATCGATACCGATGATTTTCATACTTTTTATTAGCCGATACTCCTCCAGTAGCGGCGCAATTAAAAATTTAATTTCAAAATCCCAATTCCCAATATCAAATCAAATCCAAAGCTCAAAGCCCAAAATTATTTTTTGACATTTGGGTTTTGAACTTGATTGGAAATTTGACATTTGAAATTTGAACTTAAATAAAAATTTATTCCGTGACAATTACTTTGGCCGGTCGCAAAACTTCTCCGTGCAATTTGTATCCAGCTTGGATTTCTTTAATAATTTCCCAGATTTGACG
>Ga0233422_10000668_pt1 | contig 16520 bp, 16 predicted proteins | sample Watercolumn_Mata_2_FD_182724 | JGI IMG/M metagenome (GOLD analysis project Ga0233422, IMG submission 182724) | Freshwater microbial communities from Lake Matano, South Sulawesi, Indonesia - Watercolumn_Matano_2014_110_MG | ecosystem: Environmental > Aquatic > Freshwater > Lake | place...
GCACACCACCGGGCCTCTGGGGCAGCAGTTGCGCCAGTATTTTCAAGGCCCGGAAAGATACCTAACCCCTAAGGAAGAGTTGAACCTGTTTATGGCCGACCGCCGGGACCATGTGGAGCAGGTGATTAAGCCCGCTTTGGCGGCCGGCAAGTTGGTAATCACTGATCGCTACTATTACTCCACCGTGGCCTACCAGGGGGCCCTGGGTCTGGACCCGGCTCGCATCCTGGCCCAAAACGAAGTCCTGGCCCCCCGGCCGGACCTGGTGTTTATTCTTACCCTCCCCACGTCTGAGGCCCTGGCCCGGCTGGCCTCAAAGCGGGGGGAGCCCACTCAATTGAGCGAGTCTCTGGATTATTTAGAAAGGGTGGCCGTTATCTATGATACACTTCGGGGGGATCATCTAAAGCGTCTCCAGGCCCTGGGCGCCCCCCAGGAGCTTCAAGCTCTCTTACTCAAGATTACTATAAAAGCCTTGGAAGATTCTCACTTTAGTGAGAGAGGCGCCAAATAAGCCCAAACCCTGACGACCGGTGGGACCAGGAGGCAGGTATGGTCATGTTTTTCTTTGACGAGGCCGGGGAGCTGGAAGAATATCAGCTTTTCAAAAAGAAGGATCAACCCCTGGAGCTGGTCCACCTTAAGGTGCGGAAGGCCCTGCAGGAGGCTCACGCCGCGCTTAAAGCCGACCCCCAGAACGCCGCGCTCAAGGCGCGGGTGACGGCCCTTGAGGACCGGCTGGCCGCGCTGGAGCGGCAGGCCCCGTGGCTCGCTTTGGACTATCCCTTGGAGTACCTCCTCTGGGGGCCGCCCCACGGCTGACCTTTAAGTTGGCTTAGGGCAGGAATAAGGCCTCGTTCCCCTCTGCGTTGGCCCGTCACCGGCCTTGCCCCCTCCCCAAGAGGATTGTGCCAATTCCGCCTGATTCCCTTGACAAGGTTAGTGTCCAAGAGTTAAATATTTAAGGTCTGGGCCGTTAACTCAGTCGGTAGAGTATCTGCCTTTTAAGCAGAGAGTCGTTGGTTCGAATCCAACACGGCCCACCATAAATATATTAATAATATCAAATAAATGCCTTGGAAATAACTAGGGAAAGAATCGTCAGTAAACCGTCAGCAAAGCTTAATACTGGTAGGGGTTCGAATCACATTGTGGAGATTAAGAGGAGGAAACAGTGAAAGTTGTAAGTCGTTTCCATGGTCCACCTGTTTCACCAGAATATTATCGAGCACTTCTTGCCTTGTATGATGTTCCCGCTGGGGATAGGGACAGGGTTTTTGCGGATTCGATAGCTCAGCATATCGAAGAGCGGTTTGCCGAAGCGTTTCAGCTTAAAAAATCCTCGGGGTCTCTTTGTGTACAGAGGCTATTGGGCAAAAGGTGTGGAAAAGGTAAAATATGGGCAAATTGTGAATGTTTCCCCCCGGGAACTGACCATGCTTCTCTTTGGCTTAAAGATGGCAAGCCAGCTCTCTTTGTTTCGCAGCCCTATGGCATAACTGCTAATACCATGCAGGATATGCAGAAATTCGCTAAAGAAAACGGTTTGGAATTCGATGTCGGTGCAGAGATGTCCTGGTGGTTCCCGAGCCGGACAGTTTTGGTTTGCTGGCGAGCTAAGGGTAGTCGTGTTGTTTCGGGTGCGGACAAAAGAGATTTCTTATAAAGCGTCATCCAACCATCAGCAGCCTAAAATGAGCAATGGTAATCTATTGAAAGCTAAGAGGTAATTGCAGTAACCGTGTTGTTTCGAATCCAACACGGCCCACCACAAGCGTCCCCATCGTCTAGCCTGGTCCAGGACACCGGCCTTTCACGCCGGCAGCACCGGTTCAAATCCGGTTGGGGACGCCATTAGAAATCAAGGGGTTAGATCTAGATGATCTAACCCTCCTTTTATGGTCCCAGCAATATTCCCAGCAGACAGGCTCCCGATGGTTTGAACAAGGAAATTCACCGTAGCCTCAAGTGAGGCTACGGGTAATGTGGCAAAGCGACTGGACAACCTTGAGCACAAGGCTCTTTGTGAGGGAAAAGGAGAGAAGAAGAGGTGAAGGGCCACCCAGAGTTTCGCCCCAGGTGGCCCTGCCCAGATCACGCTGCCGCCAGGGCGCCCTGCCAATCATTGCCGACATTGTGCCGCCAGGTGTCCTCATAGCCAGGGCTTTCGCCGTCAACATGGGAAACGGTGAAACCCCGTAGCCGGCTCTGGCTCTTGATGTAGGTGGCCATGAAACCGTAGGCCTTGAAGAACATGAACTTGCGCTCCCGGTACTGGGGATGGCCGGAGAGTTCCAGCAGCCGCATGACGCCTTCCTGGATCAGGTCCTGGGCCTCAATGTACCAGGGCAGCCGGTCCTCGAATTTGCACCGGTAAATGAAGCGCACCATCCGGTAGGCGGCGTCGGCATCGAACTCAGTCAAAGACGGGCAGATGGTCCGTTTGTTGTAATCCACAATGAAATAGCCCCGGGCCAGGCTTGCCTTGGCCACTTTCTGATTGCAGTTGAAATAGACCATCACGCCTTCGATGGTGTTAATGTCCTCTGGAATGGGGATGGTCTCGCGCTCCCTCCCCAGGTCCACCGGGTCGTCCACATGGCCCCGCTTCGGAGGAACGCCCTTTTTCAGGTAATCAATGATGTAGTAGCCGCGCTTTTCTGCGGTTACGGCGGTCATATAAGGGCAACCGGTGAGTTGCATAATATCCTTACGGGTCATCCCCTCCATCGGTATCACTTCACATTCACGTTTAGGCCAACCGACCATCCTAACTTCTGTTTTCATGTCGTGCCCTCCATAAGTAATAAATGATTTATACTTATGGAAGTGCACGCAATATGCCTAACTAATCAATATTATTAATAATATAATACTGCGAAAATGTAATACAGATAATAAGTTACATAATGATAGTATATCATAATTCATGAATTAATAAAATTTAGCCAGCAGATTATACAGTAATTTATACCATTCCATAATGTAATTAATCTTTACAAAGTATTGTATAGTACGTAGTTGAAGATACTCGGTATAATTTGCTTGACCCACTGTAAGGCAAAGTACAAGTAATTGCACATGGTTAAACTCACACAAATCTCCTTTTAGTTCATCCTCTGTAGGCTGGGAATGTTGCAGAGCTGCCTCCCTCAGATTGCCAGAGAGGCTTTGTGCCTGGTACAATTTCTTTAAAAGAGTATCAAGAGGAAAATCTAGGGTTGGGATGAGCAGAAGCAATCAGAAATTCAGTTTCTTGACACGACGATTCATGGTATTTAGTCTATAACCATTTCTAAGGATTCCTCCTTGGAGGCCCCTGTTTTCCCCCTCTACGTTGCTATTGCGGGCCAAAGTCGAACTAAAACTTATCAAACCGGGAAGAGACTCTAATGAACAACCCCAGTCCTTCCTTATTGGAACCGCATGAATAAAAGAAGCTGGTGGGGAAAGCCGTGGCGCGGAATGAGGACGGCAATGCGTTGGCTGCTGGAGGGCTTTCACCCGCTGGCGGAAATCAATTTCCTGGTCCCGAAGGCAGGCTATAGAAAAAAGTTCGGGATTAGCTATGGCAAGCTGGAGCGCCAAAAGCTGGACGTCTATAGTCCCGAGGGCGAAGTTCAAAACCTGCCGGTAGTGGTATTCTTATATGGAGGCTCTTTCCAGAGCGGGCGCCGCAAGGATTATCTTTTTGTCGGTCAGGCGTTAACGAAGCGTGGTTTCGTCACGGTGATTCCGGATTACCGGGTCTATCCAGAAGGCAAGTTCCCAAATTTTATCGAGGATGGAGCCGCCGCCGTCTCGTGGGCCTGGAATCACATCGGCGACTTTGGCGGCGATCATTCCCGACTGTTTCTCATGGGACATTCGGCGGGCGCCTATATCGCCGCGATGCTGGCCCTGAACCCCCGATACCTGGCGCAGGTGGGACTGTCAAGCGCCGATTTGCGCGGCTTTATCGGGCTCGCCGGCCCCTATGACTTCCTACCCCTCAATAACCCGAAGCTGATAGAGATCTTCGGGGCTAACAGCCTCGAGGAGACGCAACCCATTAATTTCGTGAATGCCGAGGCACCACCCGCCCTGCTGCTGCACGGTGCCAAGGATGGAGTTATTCGGCCAGGCAACACGGAAAGGCTGGCCGAGCGCCTGCGGGCTGTGAAGTGTCAGGTGGAGGCAACGATCTATCCGCAATACCGGCATCTGATGATTCTCTTCGTTCTGGCCAGCCCATTTCAACATGGTGAGCCGGTGATGGATGACATTGCACGGTTTATTGGCGCCCATTAATTATGTCATGCGACACTCTGGACTGATTTGCCGTTTCTGATTCAATATGCCCCTGAACTTAGGTTCAGGCCGAATACGCCGATAATTACCAGAGACAAGGAAACCAATTTCATAAAAGTCACAGGCTCATTGAAATAGGTAATTCCCATTATGGCAATCAGGGCGGTCCCCAGGCCGGACCAGATAGCGTAGGCTATGCTCACATCCATTCTCTTCAATACCATGGTCAACAGAGTAAAACTAATTCCATAAAAGACAAAAATCAGGAAAGAGGGAAAGGGCTTAGTAAATCCTTGGGAGAGTTTCATTGAAGTGGTGCCGCAAACTTCCAAGATTATGGCGAAGATCAAGTAGAGATAAGTCATTCTCCTTTCCCTTTCTCCAGTCGCTTCAGATTCCGGTTCAGATAGCGGTGGTCGTCACCGCCGGCGGTGTTCATCTTAGGCAGCAGCAAACCCAGGCATCGGACTTTGCGGATGGTGGGCATTCCATCTCAATCAAGTTCGTGCAGCCATTGGAGTATCCGGCGCTCGATCTGGTCTCTGATTTCCCGAAATTTGACCAGCTTTTGCTCTTCGGTGCCTGTAAAGGCCAGGGGATCTTCAAAGGGCCAGAACAAGCGCTGCTGGGAGATGCTGGGAAAGGCGGTGGGGCAGGTCTTTTCGGCTCTATGGCACACGATGATGACGTAAGCAAAATTTATTTTGCCCAGGTATTCCTTGACCCCTTTGGAGTACTGGCCGCCCAGGTCCAGCCCCGCTTCGGCCATGACCTGGCGGGTGAAGGGGTGGATGTCCGTGGGCTCAAAACCGGCGCTATAAATCTCAAAGCGGTCTCCGGCGTACTTTTTCAGGAAGGCTTCCGCCATCTGGCTGCGAGCCGTATTGTGGGTGCACAGAAAGAGGACTTGGGGTCTTCGCCGCGCATCTTTAGCCATGATTATGCTTACTCCTCGTTAAATGGCCTCTTCTTGGGGCAACACGGTTCCCTCCGCTTCTTAATCTCTCTTTTAACAGGTTTTCTGGCGGTGGGAAGGGGAAGATTAATTTCCGCTACCATGGCTCATCACCCGAACCGTCCGGTGATGTACTCTTCCGTCTTTTTCTGAGAAGGTTTGGTAAAGATTTTTTGGGTTTCGCCAAACTCGATGATATGTCCCTGGAAAAAAAAGGCGGTGAAGTCGGAAACCCGGGCGGCCTGCTGCATGTTATGGGTGACGATAACCATGCTGTAGTTGGCTTTGAGGCTGTGGATCAGCTCCTCGATCTTGGCGGTGGCGATGGGGTCGATGGCGGAGGTGGGTTCGTCCATGAGTAGGACTTCCGGCTCCACCGCCAGGGCCCGGGCGATGCACAACCGCTGCTGCTGACCTCCGGAAAGGGCGGTGCCCGGCCGGTACAGGATATCTTTCACTTCGTCCCACAAGGCGGCCCGGCTGAGGGCTTCCTCCACCCGATCCGCCATTTCCCCTTTTATCATGGTGTAATGGAGTTTCAGACCGTAGGCTACATTATCGAAGACGCTCATGGGAAAGGGAGTGGGCTTCTGAAAGATCATGCCGATTTTGCGCCGCAGTTCCATGATGTCGTAACGGGGATCGATGATATTGGCGCCGTCCAGCAGAACTTCCCCGGTGGCCCGCTGGTCCCGGTAGAGTTCATAAATCCGGTTGTAAATCCTCAGATGGGTGGATTTACCGCACCCCGAAGGGCCGATGATGGCGGTAACCCGGTGCTCGGCAATATCCAGGTTATTGTCGAACAAGGCCTGATGGTCGCCATAAAAAAAATCGAGATGCCGAGTGGCCACCTTGCTGGCCAACCCCAGACGCGCCAGGAGCGCCCCGGATTCGGTGAAATCTGAGTCCGGCTGATCAATGAAGGGAATCTTTGCTGCCATTTGCATATGATTATAAAGTTTCTTTCAGCTTTAAGGACCAGCTATATTCGCCAAAATTTCAGTTTCTTAAATATTTTTCATGATAAAGGAGTCCCCAGGGGTCGATCAGATTGCAAAAGTGCATCCAGATGTTCTTTTCGGGGGATATCGTCCAAGAGGGAATACTTGTTGAAGATATCCTTGGTTGCTCCGAAGTCCAGGATATGGCCACGATAGAAGAAGGCGGTAAAGTCGGAGATGCGGGCGGCTTGCTGCATATTATGGGTGACGATAACGATAGTATACTCTGATTTCAGTTCCAGAATCAATTCTTCCACCTTGGCCGTGGCCACCGGATCAATGGCCGAGCAGGGCTCATCCATGAGCAAGACTTCCGGTTTGACCACAATGGCCCGGGCGATGCACAAGCGCTGCTGCTGCCCGCCCGACAGCGAAGTTCCCGGACGGTGCAGGAAATCCTTTACTTCGTCCCACAACGCCGCACCCCGCAGGGCCTCCTCCACCCAGTCGGCGGTTTCGCTTTTGCTTAAGCGATAATGCTGGCGCAACCCAAAAGAGACATTATCGTAAATACTTAAGGGGAACGGGATAGGGCGCTGGAAAACCATACCCAGCCGACGACGGAGTTCCATAAGATCCTGAGAGGCGTCCAGGATATTTTGACCATCCAGCAGCACCTCGCCTTCGGCCAGATAGTCAGGATAAAGTTGATAGATGCGGTTGTAAACCCGGATATGGGTGGATTTGCCGCACCCGGAGGGGCCGATGATAGCCGTCACCCGATGGGAAGCGATATCAAGGCTATTCCTGAACAAGGCCTGTTGCGGACCGTAGAAGAAATTCAGATTGCGGACGGAAATCTTGGCCGGCGGCAAGGAAGCATCGTAATAAGCAGGCATTATCGGATTAGACAGAGAAAAATCGGTCATGGTCTGGATCTCCATCGGGTCAGACTTTTTTCTCCCGCAACAGAAAGCGCGCCAAGACAGTTAGGATCAAGACTCCGAAGGTAATCAAGAGCGATGCCCCCCAGGCTTTCTGCTGCCAGTCCGGGTAAGGAGACATGGCATAATTGAAAATAGTGACGGTAAGGTTAGGAGTTGGTTCACCCAGGGAACCGAACCAGTAGGGGCTGTTAAGGGCAGTGAACAGCAAGGGTGCAGTCTCCCCACTCACCCGGGCCACTGCCAGCAGGATGCCGGTAATCAGCCCCCCCTTGGCGGCCCGGAAGACGATGGCCAGGGTGACTTTCCAGCGTGGCGCCCCCAGGGCCAGGGCCGATTCCCGTAGAGTATTGGGCACCAACCGCAGCATGTCTTCCGTGGTGCGGGTGATCACCGGCAGCATCAGGATGGACAGCGCCAGGGCGCCGGCATAACCCGAGAAGTGTCCCAGGGGCACCACCACGAGCGCATAGGCAAAGACTCCCACAATGATGGAAGGCATGCCCATGAGGACGTTGGCGGAAAACCGGCTGTAATCCCCCGCCCTGGAGTCCTCGCTGAATTCCGCCAGGTAAATGCCGGCCATCAGCCCCAAGGGCACCGCGATCAACGTGGCCGCAGCGGTGAGGAACAGGGTTCCCACGATAGCGTTGGCCAACCCGCCGCCGCCCATGCCGGGCGGGGTGGGCAGGTGGGTGAAGAACTCCAGATTAAGGGCTCCCAGGCCCCGGACCAATACCACATAAAGGATCCAGAACAGGATAAAAATTCCCAGGAGGGCCGAGGCCCCGGCCCAGATGCTCACCGTTAGGTTGGTGAGGCGGCGTCCGGTGGGCGGCCTGAGTTTCATAGCCCTACGCTCCAGGCGCGATACATGCGGCGCAGCATCATCTGGGACACCACCTGCACCAGGTAAGTGATGAGATAGAGCACCAACCCCAAGGCTACCAGGGAACTGACGTAGAGCGGCTCGGTGGCTTCGCTGAATTCATTGGCCAGTGTGGAGGCAATGGTGTTGCCGGGAGCAAACAGAGAGGCCGCGATGCGGTGGGCGTTGCCGATGACGAAGGTGACCGCCATGGTTTCCCCCAAGGCCCGTCCCAGTCCCAGGAAGACCGCGCCGATGATGCCTACCAAACCGTAGGGGATGGTCACCTTGTAAGTCACCTCCCAGGTGGTGGCCCCCATGCCGAAAGCGGACTCCTTAACCACCGGGGGCACCAACTGAAACACGTCCCGGGAAATGGCGCTGATGAAGGGCAGCACCATAAAGGCCAGGATGATGCCCGCAGTGAGCATGCCGATGCCGATGGGCGGCCCCTGAAACAGGGGGAGAAAACCAAAAGTCTGTCCTAAGAAGGGCTGGACGTAATGGGCCATGAAGGGGGCAAAGACAAAGAGACCCCACATGCCATAAATGATGCTGGGCACCGCGGCCAAAAGTTCGATGAGGGTGCCCACGGTGCGGCTGACCTTGGGCGGCGCCAGCTCCACCAGGAAAAGGGCGATGGCCAGGCTCAGAGGCACGGCAATGACCATGGCGATGAGGGTGGAAACCAGGGTGCCGAAAATGCTGCTGGCCGCCCCGAATTCCTGGAGCACCGGGTTCCACTCCTGGGAAAAGAAAAAGCCTAACCCGAATTGCTTGACCGCCGGCCAGGAAGAACTTATCAGTTCCAGGCCGATGGCCAGCATCACCAGCGGCACCAGCAGCGAGCAAAAGAAGGTCAACCAGCGGAAGGTCCGGTCGCCTCTAGCCGAAGGCTTGATTTTGCGACCGTTGACGACCCTGAGCGCAGGCGTCATGTCTTCAAGGTCTCTTTTCTGAACCGCGTTAGGCATCATGAAATGAAAAAAGGGCGAAAGAGGCGGGCTCGCATCCCGCCTCTTTTAGTTGAGGTTATTCAGGATTCGTTAGGGCCAGAGGGGTTTTCCAGCGGACTTAACTTCCTTGGCCCATTCAGCTTGCACCAGCTTGACGACGTTTTCCGGCAGGGGGACGTAGTGCAGGTCTTTGGCCATATCTGAGCCGTGCTTATAAGACCAATCAACGAATTTCAGGAGGGCTTTGCCTTTGTTGGCATCGGGATAATCTTTATACGCCATGATCCAGGTTACGCCCACGATGGGCCAGCTCTTTTCCCCGGGCTGGTTATTCAGCATCAGGGAAAAGCCTTTGGGCGCCTTGGTCCAGTCGGCGTTGGCCGCGGCCGCCTGGAAAGTTTCGATGTTGGGCTCCACATATTTGCCGGCCTGGTTTTTCAAGAGGGCATAGGGAATCTTGTTTTGGAAGGCATAAGCGTACTCCACGTAGCCGATGGCGCCGCTCACCGCCTTGACCTGGCCGGCCACGCCTTCGTTGCCCTTGCCGCCGATGCTGTTGGCAGCCGGCCACTTGACGGCCTTGCCCGCGCCCACCTTCTCCTTGAATTCCGGAGAGACTGCCGCCAGATAGCTGGTAAAGATAAAAGTGGTGCCGGAACCGTCGGTGCGGTGCGCCACGGTGATGGCCTGGGAAGGCAGTTTCACGTCGGGATTGAGCTTTTTGATGGCCGCATCATCCCATTTGCTGATTTTGCCCATGAAGATGTCCGCCAGGGTGGGGCCGTCCAGTTTGAGTTTGCCTGATTCGATTCCCGGAACATTGAGTACCGTCACCACGCCCCCCATAACCGTGGGAAACTGAATAAGGCCGGATTTTTCCAAATCCTCCGGCTTCAGGGGCTCGTCCGTGCCCCCGAAATCCACGGTCTTGGCCTTGATCTGGGCGATGCCGCCGCCGGAGCCGATGGACTGATAATTGATCTTAACGCCGCTGAGTTCGTGGTATTTATGCGCCCACTGGGAATAGACGGGGTAGGGAAAGGAGGCCCCGGCACCATTTATGGTAACAGACTGGGCCTGGGATAAATTTACCATGGCGAGCAAGGATAAGGCGGCTACCGACAAAAACCAAAGCTTTCTCATGTCATTACTCCCTCTATTGGCAATGAAATAAAGTTTTCAAAATTATAAAAAATAATTGTTAGCGTTTGATTAGCTTCAAGTTAATATTTTGGTAATTTTTAATACCAGGCGAGGTCTTGGCAGAACGGAGCTTAATCAGCTTGCAAATGCAGGGAGAAGACGGTCTCCTTATGGGGAGCGCTAGCGACGCTCACCCGCCCCCCATGAGCCAGGGCAATATGTTTGACAATGGCCAACCCCAGACCTGAGCCCCCGATCTTGCGGCTGCGGCCAGCATCCACCCGGTAAAAGCGTTCAAAGATCCGGGGCAGGTGTTCCGGGGGGATGCCCGGGCCTTGGTCCCGAACCCGGATAACTACCTGGGGTCCTTCCCGCAGGGCCTCCAACTGGACCACATTCCCTGGTTCGCTAAATTTGACCGCGTTGTCAATAAGGTTCACCAGGGCTTGCTCCAAGAGGGGTGGGTTGATTAGCGCCCTTAGATCTTCAGGACAGGTCAATTCAAGGGCAATTTTTTTGGCCGCGGCCTTGGACTCGCATTCCTGAATCGCGCTCTCCAGGACTCCCTTGATTTTCTGTCCGTTCAAGAATATCTGCCGCCGTTCCGCATCCTGTTCGATGCGGGACAGGGTAAGCAGGTCATCGATGATTTCCGTGAGACGATCACTCTGTTTGGCGATAATTTTCAGGAAATTTTCGGCATTTTCCGGTTCTTTAAGGGCTCCCGCCAATAAGGTCTCTACGAAACCTTTGATGGAGGTAATGGGGGTTTTCAGCTCATGAGAGACGTTGGCCACAAAATCCCGCCGGGTATTCTCCAGTTGCCGCAGTTGGGTAATGTCGTGCAACACCACCAAGTTTCCCAGGGATAGCCCTTGAGCGTCCCGCAAGGAGGTGCCATGGGCCTTAAATATCCTGCGGCCATCAGTCTTGAGTTCCACTTCTCCCTCAACCGGTTCCCGGTTGGACAAGGTGCGGTTGATAAACCATTTTAAGCCGGAGTCTTGGATGATCTCTGAGACAGCCAGGTTCTGGGCCTTGGCAGGATCAAGGCCCAACATTTCGGCCCCGGCATTATTGATGGTGATCAGCCGACCTTCGGCATCCAGGGCCAACACCCCTTCACCCATGCTGGAGAGGATGGCTTCTTGCTCTTTGCCCTGGCGGTAGAGTGTCTGAATTTGGTCTTGGAGTCGATCTGTCATATAGTTCAAAGCTTCGGCCAGGGATGCCAGCTCATCCGTGTGGGGGACCGGCAGCTTGCGGTCCAAATCCCCCCGGGCAAAACGCAGCGCTCCCCGCTGCAGATCGCTCAACGGGCCGGTAATCCGCCGGGCGATGAAAAAAGCAAGGGCTGCCACCACCATAGCCACCCCCAATCCCCCCCAGGCAACCTTAAAGTAAAGAGCCCGAATGGCTCCTTCAATGGTCTTCATGGGCAGAGCAGCCCGTATGACTCCTTTGGGCCGCTCTGATGGTCCCCAGGGCACCGCCACATACATCATATTGTGGCCCAAAGTGAAGCTGAAGCGAGTGGAGACGCCCACCCTCCCCTGCAGGGCCTCCTGAAATTCCGGGCGGTCCGCATGATTATCCATGCGCCTGGGGTCTTCTTGGGAGTCCCCCACGACTTTGCCCGAGGAGAGGATGGCCGTAAGGCGCGTCGCGGTAAGCTTCCCCAGTTTCCCGCAGATTTCATTAACCTTTATTTCATCAGGGGGACGCACATCCTGAAGGTAGGTCTCCACCAGGCGGGCCCGGTTCTCCAGATCCACGGCAGTCTCGCGCAGATAAAACTTCCGCCACGAACTGGCCGTATACCAGGTGCCGGCCAGCAGGCAAATCACGGCAATCAGGATGAAGGCGGGAAAGAGTCGCCATACCAGTTTTATGCGAGCCATGGTCTAATCCTTATAACGGTAACCTATCCCCCGAATGGTCTCTATATGGCTGCCAAGAGTGCCCAGTTTCTTCCGGAGGCTGACAATTTGCACATCAATGGAGCGGTCCGAAACCGGGTAATCCTCTCCATGGATTTCATCGACAATTTGGCTCCGGGTAAAAACCCATCCCGGCTTACGCACCAGAAGGTGCAACAAGCGAAACTCGGTCACGGTGAGTTGGACGGGCTTTCCCTTCAGCAACACCTCATGACGGCCGGGGTGAATGACCAGCTCTGCCGTTTTTAAGGGTTCGGTGGCCGGGGGCAGCGGTTGACCGCGGCGTCGCAGGGCGGCGCGGATACGGGCCAGGAGCACCCGGGGACTGAAGGGCTTGGTAATATAGTCGTCCGCCCCCAACTCCAGGCCGGTGACGATATCCGCCTCTTCCCCTTTGGCGGTGAGCATGATTATCGGCACGTGCTTTGTCTGGACTTCGCCCCTGACCCTGCGGCAAACTTCCAGGCCATCTATGCCGGGGAGCATGAGATCCAGCAAGATAAGATCGGGCAAGAGGTTCCCAACGGCCTTCAAGGCTTCTTCGCCCGTGGCAGCCCCGGAAACCTGATACCCCTCTTTTTCCAGGTTGTACTTGAGCAGTTCCCGGATATCCTCTTCATCCTCTACCACCAGGATCCTCTCTTTGGCCATAAGTCTCTCCGCCTATCATCAGTATATAAAAGGTTTTTCTCTTTTAACCGATTTAATTAAGCTTAACAAGAGCGCGAAACTTTGGGTGACCGAATCGTGATACGGCTCCCCGCATCTTTTGGCAACTTCGCGACGGCCCTTGCGAATGGTTGGCCGCAATATGTCGAGGGGCCGGGGGACTGCTTGCCCCTGGCCCCTCGTGATCAGAGAGCCCGTTAATGAGACTGGTGCGGGCTTTATTTATTCGCGCCGCGTGCCTTAACGAAGATGGGATTGGAGTAGAACCAGAGATTGGCCCACACCTTGGCTTCAGTATTCTCTCCCAGGATATCCGGCAATGGGTTCCCGAACTGGTCCACCATGCCGCCGTTGAGAGACTGGTTGGTGCCGCGCAGCCGCAGGAACATGTCCTTGTCAGCCTTCAGGTGGAACTGGATAACATGCCAGCTTTCTTTATCCACTTCCCAGGAGGAGCTGGTGAACCGAGCGATGACTTTGGCGTCGGAATTGATCTGGGCATAAGCCGGGTTGGGGGTGACGCCGTCAGCCAGGGTGGGGGAAATCTTCCCGGTAACCGAGCCGGCGATGAGGTCGATGTGATCCACCCGGGGAACGTTGTTGGTGCCGGCAGGGTTATTATTGAACAAAGGGCTTTTGAACCTGATGGTAACTTTGACGTTCTTGTCAGCCCGGGCCTGGAGGGTCTGCCCCATGGTGGCTGCGTCGTCCTGCTGCTGCACCGAAAATTGCAGGGCGTTGATCAGGTCGCCCAGCACGCAGAAGCTGTTGCCGCTGCGCAGGGCGTCCACGATCTCCTGAGGCGAATATTTCCCGTCCAGGTCTTGGTCCGCCACGAAGGTCCAGGTCTTGCAATATTCACCGGGCCAGAAGTCAGCGCCACTGGGGGCCCGGTCATGGAAGTCCGAGCTGGTGAACAGCCAGAAGTGCCGGCCCTCGGAGAGCAGGGCGTCCCACAGGCCGCCCACCTGGGCGCTGTAGATGCCGGCCCCGCCGTAAGTCTCCTTGCCGTCGCAGATGTTTTTAGTTGGATCAACGTCGCCGTATTCGCCGCGGTTAGCGCCTGCCTGATGTCCGGGAATGCTTTCAAAGCCGAAGGCGACATCCGGGCCGGCGTTGTTGAAGTCACGAAAATCATTAATTTTGTACTTGCTCTTGCGCTCCGGATGGGCGAAAACCATCCAGCTCTTTTTGGCGTAATGTTGCTGCAGCCAGCTCACGGCCTGGACCGCCTTGGCATGGTTGTTCGTCGTGTTCTTGGTTACTCCTTGGTTGGCCGGGTCCTCAAAATTGTAAGGCGCGTTTTCCCCGCCGGTCTTGTCTATATCGTTGGCGTCAAAAAGATATTCAAACTGGGCGACGGGAAGCTTGGTGCCGGGGGCCGTTGACTCGTCAACGATGGCTACGCTGCAGTGCTCGTGGCTCGGCACATTCCACTCGAACCCCTGGATAATGGTCTTGCCTGGATACTGATGGCGCAGCAAGTCCAACACTGGGTAAGAGTATTGGAGGAGCGACTGCCAGCGCCACATGTTTTGGTGGCCACCGGAACTTCCCGCCGGGTCTCCCAGGAAGGTGGCTCCCAAAGTATCCAGATAATGGTTATAAGTGTCACGGTTGAAAGCCCCGCCATGTTCTGAGTTGGCCCACCAGTCCAGACCGAACTGGTTGGCATGGGCGAAGTCATCAGGCATGGACCACGAGCCGTCCGTCATGGTGGTATGCTGGTGAAAATCCCCGGCCAGCCATTTGCCTACTGGCTTCGGCCCCAGTTGGGCGCAAGCCGGCCCGAAGGAAGCCAACCCCAGGGATAAGGTCAGCAAAGCGGTTAAGACATACAGCTTCAGATTATTTTTCAGGTTCGTAACTGTCTCTCCTTTCGGATTTACTTCAGTTTTTTGGGAAGATAGAATTTCGGAAGCTTGAGAGGCGCTAAGATATGAAATTCCAGGTCCACCCCCTTCCGGAAAATTTGCCTCCCTTCTTAGCAGAGCATTGTTAGGGGGGGGTTAATATTTGGTTAATTTTTCACAAAGCGGTTTTTTCTGGGAACCCATTGATTTAAGGGAGATAATCCTGATCCGCCGGACCGGGAATATCATTTGGGTCTTGCGGCTTTAAGTGCGATAGAAGCAGTTCGGAGAAGAATTAAGGCAGAAGGAGAAGGAGCTTGCTGGTTAGAGGTGGCCGAGTCATAAAATTTTCGATCCCCGGATGGCTGTCACTATTGCCGGAGGAAGTTTCCTGGAAGCCAGGCGTCCCCGTTTGCCGGCGTGCGCCGGATGATCCGGATCACAGGGAAATTCCCGACAGCGCTCGCAGACCAGCATGCTTCCTTTCCCGTGTATGGTCCAAATCAGGTCCACAATGTTGCGGGTGCGGGCCAGGTTGCCCCGCACCAGCTCCGGCATGCCTTCCACGGTCTTGTATTCCGCGGCAAACTCCGCAGCACACTCGAGGAACCGATAGATTTTCGCCAACAGCGACACCGCCCAGGAGAGCACGTCGGCGATCTCCTCGGCGAAATCAAATACCAGTTCTTGCCTGCCTTGGAGAAATTCCTCCACCTTATCGTCCTCCAATTCCTGCATAAAGAAGGCGGACAGGGACTTTGACCCCTCCCCCACTTCTTCCAGAAGGTGAAAGGCAATCTCCTCCACGGACAGCACCTCGATATTGTTGGCAAAAATAAGCTTCAGCATCTCTGCCGTGTCTCTCAGGGATCGTGGTTTGCTGGCCTGCACCTTTCTCGCATAGGCCCGCAGGCATTTTTTGGTGAAATGTTTGAACTTCTCACCCCGTTCTTCCACATCCTGCTTGGCTGACAGACAGGTGCAACTGGGATTTCTTTTGAAATAGGCTTTAATTTCCCTGACCTTCTGGGACATTACCCTTGCTGCTTCGTCATTGGGCTGACAGTTGGCTGCAATCCAGCGTCCGAAGCACACCGGGCAGACCCCGGGATACTTGTACCAGACGATGTCTGAAGGAGTTAAGTTGATGTAGGGGAGAATTCTTACCGACTCGGTGACGTTCTTAGGGGGCCGTTGCGTGACCCGCCGGATAAATGTCAGCCACCAGACTACTACTTCCGACAGTTCCTTGGCCACCCTATGCCACCGGTTTTTACGGACCTCTTCGCATACTTCCGTGGCATGGGAAAGCAGGTGCAGCCAAAGCAGCCAGACGGGCCGGTCCCGGTCTTGGGGCCAGATGTCCTCCACCACGGCCCCATACTCCTCAATGGAAGCCTGATCCGGGTCCAAGATGAGATTATTGGTTAAGGGGTTGATCTTTAAAAGCTTACCCATAGTCCCCTCCTGGCAAGAATGGCGGCCAAAGCCGCCGGCCGCCAGATGGAAAGATTGCAAGGCTCTCGTTAATGAGCCCTACAAAAATAAAGCTCATTTAAGCTACATGCTGTTCCGACGAATCCACCGGAAAGGCATCGGCATCAATGATTATTTCCTTGCCAGAACCAGCTTCCCGGAGATTTTGGATGGTCACCATCATCAGAGCCTCCCCCTTCAGATAAAAGGGGGTGGCAACCTGATAAAAAGTCCGCCTGCTTTGGGAATTGACGGATTTCTGCCGCACGGTTTCTCCCCGGAACACCGTCGCGCCAGGACATTGAGGGCAAGGATGGTCCAGTTGATATAAAGCCTGATAACACTTCTTTCCAAAGGGTGAGTAGCCTATCCTCTCCGCCAGATGCTGGTTCACAAATTCAATTTCATACGAGGGGGAGCTGATATAGATCAAACCATCGAAGGCGTCGATAATGGCTTTATACTGGCTCAATAACTCCCGC
>Ga0233422_10000670_pt1 | contig 16502 bp, 11 predicted proteins | sample Watercolumn_Mata_2_FD_182724 | JGI IMG/M metagenome (GOLD analysis project Ga0233422, IMG submission 182724) | Freshwater microbial communities from Lake Matano, South Sulawesi, Indonesia - Watercolumn_Matano_2014_110_MG | ecosystem: Environmental > Aquatic > Freshwater > Lake | place...
CTCCTGCTGGTTGATCTTCTGAATCACCTCGAAAATTTCGCGCACGATCAGCGGCGCGAGTCCCAGCGATGGCTCGTCGAGCAACATCAGTTTAGGATGCGACATCAGCGCGCGCCCGATCACGACCATCTGCTGTTCGCCGCCGGAGAGATAGCCGCTGACGCGGTGGCGTAGATCGCGCAGGCGCGGGAAATAGTTGTACACCATTTCCAAATCCGATTTGACGCTGCCGTTACCGCGCGCGAGCGCGCCGACGACGAGGTTTTCTTCGACGGTGAGATGCGCGAAGAGGCGGCGTCCTTCCAGCACCTGGACGATGCCGTGTTGCACGATCTCTTCCGGGATGAGGCGATCAATGCGCGCTGCGTTGAACTCTATCGAGCCGCGCGTGACTTGCCCCAGTTCAGTTCGCAGCAGACCGGAGATCGCTTTGAGCGTCGTCGTTTTGCCCGCGCCGTTCGCGCCGAGCAGCGCGACGATCTGCCCATCGCCAACTTCGAGCGAGACGCCGCGCAAAACCAGGATCACATCGCTGTAGACAACTTCGATGTTGTTGAGTTTGAGCATACATTACAGCAGACACGGAGACAAGGAGAAAGGGAGACAAGGAGAAGATTTTCCTTGTCTCCATAGCGCCGTGTCTCCTTGTCGGTTATTTAGGTCGCAGATCCGGCGCGGTCATCCAGTCCGTCAGGTAGACGAACTTGCCTTTTTGTACCTGGACGATCCGTGCTCTGCTGGGCGCGCGCTTGTCTTTGCCAAAGTCGAAAGTTTGCACGCCTTCCATCGGCTTGAGTTCGGGCGTCGCCTGAATCGTTTCGTACACGGCGGCACCGGTCAAGCCCTCAAAGCCGACGCGGTCAATCGTCTTTTCGATGTACTGCCTCATCGCGTCCACGAACGTGAACGCCAGCAGATACCCGACGCTGCGTTCGGCGGGCTTGCGCGCGTTCGTGGTGAATTCGCCTTGAATGATCTTGACTCCGGCGTGATCGGCGTCGTCCCACCACAAGTTCGGAAAGACGCCGTAGAACCCTTCCGACGCGGCTCCGGCGAGCGCGAGCATCGAGAGATCGAGCGACCAGTTGTCGCCGGCGATCAAGAATTCTTCGCGCACGCCGAGCGAGACGGCATCTTTGAGCACTTGCGCAGGTCCGTGCGCGAGCGTGTTGGTGTAGATCACGTTCGCTCCGGCTTTTTTCGCCGCGAGGATTTGCGTCGTCACATCCGGCGCGCCGGCGACGAACAGTTCTTGCGCGACGAGTTTGACGCCTTTCTTCTCCGCATACGCTTTGACTTCCGGTGTCTCCAGCGCACGCCCGAACGCGGTGTCCCACGTTACAAACGCGATCTTGGGCGCATCGAGTCCTTGCCCTTTGGTGGGCTTGACTTTATCCCAGTTCGGGACGAGCCAGTCGAGGAACAGCCCGAACTGATCCGTGTAAATTGGCACGACGGCGAAGACATAGCCGGGCGGATACGATCCTTTCGCGCTGACGCCGGCGGTCAGCACCGGAACCTTGTCTTCGGCGAGGCGATCTTTCAACGCTTCGGTTTCGCCCGAACCGTACATCTGCATAATCAGCGGTTTCTTTTCGCGGAAACGATTGTACGCCGCGATGCCCAGTTCGACCTTACTCGCGGTGTCCGACCATTCCACGAGAATTTCCGCGCCGCGAATGCCGCCTTTGCCGTTGAGATATTTCGCGCCGTCGTTAAAGCCGGACACGAGCGGCGTCGTGATCGCGGCGAGCGGTCCCGTCACGTCGCCCAGGTGGTAGAGCGTAATCTTTTCGCCGGGATTCGCTTTGGAGCGGAGCGCCGGTTTGGTCGGTTCGGCGGGTTTGGTCGCCGCCGCGGGCGGCTGCGGCGCGGTTGTGGCGGGCGCAGTTGTGGGCTTGGGCGCGTCGGTGGGCTTGGGTGCGGAGGTAGGGGGAACCGGTGTGGGCGTCGGCGCGCACGCGATTAGAACGACCATAGCCAGCGTGACTAGGGTGACCAATACGACGATCTTTTTCATTGTCTCCTCCTTGTCTCATTTCAGATTTCAGATTTCAGATTTTCGATTTCTGCGCGGCTGAACATCACCTCCAATCTCTAATGCGCGAACGGTCGTAGCCGCCACGCGGCTTTTAAGATTTCCCAGCGGTGCGATAGCCCGCGCGGTTCGAAAACGAGAAACAGCATCAGCGCGACGCCGAACGCCATCGGACCCAGCGCGGCGAGCAGACCGGCCTCGAGTTGCGGAAACATTTTGCTCAGCACCGGCGCGAGTTGCGTCGTGATCTCTTCCAGCCCGCGCAAAAAGATCGTGCCCAGAATCGGACCGAGCGCGCTGCCCATTCCGCCGACAATCACCATTCCCAGGTACCACACGGACGACAGGAGCGAAAATTGCTCCGGGTTGATCGAGCGCGCGTACATCGCCCAGAGCGCGCCCGCGAGTCCGGCGTAAAACGCGGAGAGAAAGAACGCGCGCAGTTTGTGCGAGAATTGTTCGATGCCGAGCACTTCGGCGGCAAGGTCGTTGTCGCGGATCGCCAGCAGCGCGCGCCCCAAGCGCGTGCGCGCGATGTTCTTCGCGGCAATCGTACAGACGACGACGGTGAGCATAATCGGAAAGTACATCGTCGCTTGCGAGTTGAAGATGATCTCGCCGAGACGCGGGGGCTGCATCGTCAAGCCGGGCATTCCGCCGAAAATGTCGGTGCGGACGTTGCGGAAGAACCACGGGATGATCATTTGCGCCGCGAGCGTCGCCATCGCGAGATAAAATCCTTTGATGCGGAGTGACGGCAAGCCGAATAGTATGCCGACGAGTCCGGCGACCAAGCCCGCCATCGGCAACGCGAGCCAGAACGATACTCCGGCTTTGACCAGCGCCGCCGCGGTGTACGCGCCGACCGCCATAAACGCGGCTTGCCCCAACGAGATTTGTCCGGTGTAACCGAGCAGAATGTTCAAGCCGTGAACCGCGATGATACTGATGCCGATCAGATTCAGGATGCCGAGCGTGTGCGCGTCGAGGAAGAACGGAAGCGCGAAGAGCGTGACGATGAATGCAATCGTCATTACCCATTGTCCGCGATTGCGAATGATCGCCATATCGTGCGCGTACGAAATATCGAAATCGCCTGCGAGTCGGATAGCCATAAGTCCTCAGTGAGCAGTGAACAGTCAACAGTGAACGGTGAACAGTGAACTGCTGTTTACCGTTCACTGATTCTCAGATTCGTTCGATCCGTTTCAACCCAAACAATCCATCTGGACGAAACCACAAGACGATGAGCAGAAACACATACGGCGCGATGTCGCCCAGGTGCAGAGCGCGCAGCGCGGCGTCTGCTGGCAAGCCGCCGACCAAACTCTCGATGACGCCGACGGTCAAGCCGCCGACAATCGCGCCGGGAATGGATTCGAGTCCGCCGAAGAGGACCGCCGGAAACGCTTTGAGCGCGATGATGGACAGGTTGAGTTCGACGCCGCTGATGCTCGCGAGCAAAACGCCGCCGACCGTCGCGACGACGCTCGCAATCGCCCATGCCATTCCAAAGATGCGCGGCACGCGCAAGCCGACGCTTTGCGCGAGTTGATGATCTTCTGCTGCCGCGCGCATCGCCAGACCCCAACGCGTATAGCGAAAGAAGAGTACGAACAACAAAAAGCCGAGCATCGAAATTGCGAACGCAAAGACGAGATTTTGTTTCAAGCGGATGTCGCCGAGGATGATCGCGCGCAAAGCAAAGAGTTCCGGCAGCGAGCGTTGCGACGCGCCGAACGCGACAATCGTGCCGCCTTGCAAAAATTGCGCGAGCCCAAGCGTCATCATCACCGTCGCGAGAATCGGCTGACCGATGAGCGCGCGCAGCGCGACGCGTTCGATCAGCAAGCCGAGTAGCGCGGCAAAGACAATCGCCGCGCCGAACGCGAGCCACACGTTCCAGCCAAGCGCGTCGGTGAACCACCACGCGACGAACGCGCCGATCATCAGCAAATGTCCTTGCGCGAAATTAAAGACGCGCGACGCTTTGTAGATCAGCACCAAGCCAAGCGCGATCAGCGAGTAAATGCCGCCGGTCAAGAGACCGGTCGCGAGAAATTGAGGGAAGAGATCCCAGTTCATTATGACTCCGTTGCTACAACCTACACACCCGCACCGCCGTCTCCACCGTCCCCGTTCGCCCATCGCGGTACTTGACCGCCGCGCTCACGCGCACTTCCTCCTTGCCGCCGTACATCGCCTCGATCAAATCGCGATAGCGGTCTTCCATCACATTGCGGCGCAGTTTGCGCGTGCGCGTCAAATCGCCTTCGTCCGGATCGAATTCCTTGTGGAGCAGGACGAAACTCTTGACGCGCGCGGGCGGCGGCAGTGATTCGTTCACGCGCACAACGTCTTGCTTGATCAAATCGTACACCTCGGACTTCTGCGATAGGTCAACGAACGTGGTGTACGCGATCCGCTTTTTCTCCGCCCAGTGTCCGACGTTCGCAAAGTCAATGTTGACGATGGCGGTGACGAACGCGCGCTCGCGCCCGCCGACCACCATCACATCTTTGATGTACTGACTGAATTTCAATCGCCCTTCGATGTACTGCGGCGAGAACTTGTCGCCCGTTGCGAGTTCGAGCAAGTCCTTGACGCGGTCGAGATAGATCAAATGACCATCGTCGCGCAAATAGCCCGCGTCGCCGGTGTGAAACCAGCCATCGCGGAGCGCGCTTTGCGTCGCTTCTGGATTTTTGTAATAGCCCTGAAACACCGACGGACTCTTGACGACGATTTCACCTTCAGAGGTGATGCGAAGTTGAACCTCCGGCGGCGGCACGCCGACCGTTTCAAACTTCACGTCGTCGCCAACGTGCAAGGTGTGAATGATTCCTTCGGTGGAGCCGAACAGGTTGCGGATGTTGACGCCGATCGCACGGAAAAAGCGCACGACATCGGGGCTAAGCGCCGCGCCGGAACTATACGCCGATTTCACGCGGCTCAAGCCCAGTTTATCGCGCAGCGCGGCAAAGATCGCGATCTCGCCGAGCCAACCGAGCGCGCGCCACGCGATCGGCACGCTGCCTTTGCCAAAACGCAAATCGGCGACGCGATAACCGATCGGCATGAACGCGCGGTACAGCGCGCGGTTGAGCCACGACGTATCCGCGATGCGTGCCTGCACCATCGAGACAAGCGATTCCCACAGCCGCGACGAGAACAAAAGCGCGTGCGGCGAAATCTCGCGCAGGTTTTCTTGTACCGTCTCGGGCTCTTCGGGAAAATTGATCACCATGCCGTTCATCACGTGAATCGCCAACCCCAAAACATTTTCGGTGATCCAGGCGGGTGGCAGAAACGAAAGATACTCGTCGGTGTCGAGGCGGCGATCCACGCTGGACGAGATGGATGCGCCGCTGATCAAATTCTTGTGCGCGATCATCGCGCCTTTGGGGAGTCCCGTCGTGCCGGAGGTGTAGCAAAAAATCGCGAGGTCGTCGCGTTTGCCCTGCGCGACGCGTTCTTCAAAACGATTCGGCTCGCGCTGATCGAGCGCGCGCCCCGATTCCATCAGCGCGTCAAAACTCATCAGCCACTCGTCGCGATAGTTCCACAGTCCGCGATCTTCCCAATAAATCACGCGGCGAACGGCGGGAACCTGCGCGCGAATTTCGAGCAGTTTGTCGCATTGTTCCTGGTCTTTGGCGAAGACGAGAACGGAATCAGAGTGTTGGACGACGTACTGAATTTCGGATGGCGTGCTATCGGTAAAAATGCCGACCGCGACGCCGCCGCACGCTTGCGCGGCGAGTTGCGCCCAGAAATATTCCGGGTCGTTGTCGCCGATGATGCAGACTTTTTCGCCGCGCGCGAGTCCCAACTCAATCAAGCCGAGCGCGAGATGATGCACGCGCGCGTACGATTCCGCCCACGAAAACTCGCGCCAGATGCCCAGTTGCTTCTTTCGCATCGCGACGCGCGTCGCGCCGTACTTGTGCGCCGTGTGTTGCAGATGTTGGGGAAGTGTTTCAAGTGTTTCCATCTTGGAGATTAGAGACTGGAGAATGGAGATTGGACCGTCTCACTGAACACGGCTTCACTGTCCTACTGTTCCACTGTTCACTGTTGACCCTTCACTTTTCACTGCTTTGCGCTCGACTTCGCCGAGGTACGCTTTGATGACGGTGGGATCAGTCTTGATTTCATCGGGCGTCCCTTCTGCGATCTTAATGCCAAAGTCCAACACGACGACGCGGTGCGCGATGTCCATCACCAAGCCCATATCGTGTTCGACGAGGAGGATCGTCATCCCGCGCCGTTCGTGAATGTCGAGGATATAGCGCGCCATATCTTCTTTTTCTTCGACATTCATCCCCGCCATCGGCTCGTCGAGCAAGAGCAGTGTGGGTTCGAGCGCGAGCGCGCGCCCCAGTTCGACGCGCTTGCGCAAACCATACGGCAGCGCGCCGACAATGGCCTTGCGGATATGCTCCATTTCTAGAAAGTCGATAATCTCTTCGATCACGCGGCGGTGCTCGATTTCTTCGCGATGCGCGGGGCCAAAGTAGAGCGCGCTTGCCCACATGTTTTGTTTCATGTGAATGTGACGCGCCGCCATCAAATTATCGAGCGCGGTCATGCCCGTATATAGCGCGATATTCTGGAACGTGCGCGCGATGCCGAGACGAGGGATGGCGTGCGTAGGGGTGCGCGTGAGGTCGTGTCCGTCGAAAAGAATTCTGCCGCGCTGCGGACGATAAAAACCGTTGAGGCAATTGAGCGCGCTGGTCTTGCCCGCGCCGTTGGGCCCAATCAGGGCGAGGATTTCGCCGGGGCGAATTTCGAAACTGACGTTCACGAGCGCCGACAAACCTCCGAAGAACAAATGGAGATTTGTGGCTTGGAGTAATGGAGTATGGGCGGAGGTCGAGCTAGGCATCGTTACCTATTTCTGATGCGTCGTGTCCCATTTCGCGAGGCACGCGCGGCTGGATGACCTACTCTGGTTACCGAGATCATCAATGACAAGTTTAGCGGTATTATATGGAATTCCAGACCGAGTGTCAATACCCTGCGCTTACCCTGCGCTTGCCAGTTTGCCATTCTACCACAAACGGATAGAATAGGCGCACCAGATTCTCCGGAGCATCAATGCGCTTTACTATCCGCTTGACCCTTGGACTAGCGATCCTCGCCGCGCTTGCCGCATGCAGCGCGCCGCCGCAAACCTCAAACAACCCAACCCCCGCGCCACTTGTAAACACCAAGGTCGCACTCGTCGTCACGCCCACTCCTGCGTTCACACCGACTCCTTTCTCAGTCACGGTCATTGATCGCTACACGGTCCGATATGGCGATACGCTCGGCGCGATCTCCGCGCGCTTTGGCATTCCGATTGACGATTTGATGAAGATCAACGGGATCACGAATCCCAACACCCTGCAGATTGGACAACAGTTGAAAATTCCGGTCGTCGTCACGCGCGGCGCGCCCGGGGACAGACTGCTCCCCGACAGCGAAGTCGTCTACAGCCCGGCGTATGCGTCGTTCGACGTGAACGTGTTTGCGAGCCAGTCCAACGGCTACCTCGCGGCGTACCGCGAAAAAGTCGAAGGGGAGATACTGACTGGCGCGCAGATCGTCCAACTCGTCGCGGAACGGTACAGCGTTGGCTCGCGCGTCCTGCTCGCGCTGATCGAGCATCAGAGCGGCTGGGTCACCAGCGCGACGCTCACACAAAATCAAATCACGTACCCGATTGGCTTGGTGGATTCGATGCGGCAGGGGTTGTTCTTCCAGACGAGTTGGGCAGCGAATCGTCTAAATGAAGGATACTATGGCAAGATCACCGGACGACTGGCGGCGTACCGTTTCAGAGACCGCACCCGCGCGCGGGTCGCGCCGAACGTCAACCCCGGGACCGCCGCGCTGCAAAACGTCCTCGCGCAACTCTACGGCTGGGACGCGTGGCAGCAGCAAATCGGCGGCGAGGGATATATCGCGACGTATCGCCGATTGTTCGGCGACCCGAATCAATTCGCAATCGAGCCGTTGATCCCACCTGACCTGAAACAGCCCGCCCTGCGCCTGCCCTGGAGCGACGGCGAATTGTGGTATTACACCGGCGGACCGCACTCGGGTTGGGGGGATCTCGCGTCTTGGGCTGCGCTTGATTTCACGCCGAACGACCTCGCGGGGTCAGGCAGTTGCATCGTTTCGCGACGTTGGGCGATTGCCGCTGCGCCGGGCAAAGTGACGCGCGTAGAACGGGGACGTGTGATGCTCTCGCTGAGTAATGGCGATTTTCAAGGCAAAGGGTGGACGCTGTTGTACTTGCACGTTGCGCCAGCCGGACGCGTCACGGCTGGAATGCAACTCAATGCCGGCGATCATATCGGTCATCCATCATGCGAAGGCGGAGAAGCGGACGTCAGCCACCTCCATTTCGCGCGGCTGTTCAACGGGCAGTGGATGGGCGCAGAGACGGTGCCACTGATTTTATCGGGCTGGACGATTGCCCCGGCAGACCAAGCATATGACGGTACGATGGCGCGCGGCGCGGAAACGCGCGAGGCGTGCAACTGCCGCGATGATCCAAAAAACGGCATCGTCGCAACGCCGTAACGGGTGGACGCTGTTCCATCGCACAACCAACAAGCCGACGCGTTGCGTGCGTCGGCTTGTGATTTGCTCGCGCGCGAGCGCGCGGCTTGTCATATTCGCTGGACATTCGTCAACTTGGACTGTCTGTCCGGCGGCAGCTAGGGTTGACACATGACTGTAGCCGTCACGTCGTCAACAAAGAAACTGGTCGGCTCGGTCGCGTCCGTCGTCGCCAGGAAGACGAGCCGGACTGTCTGTCCGGCGTAGGGGTTGGTCGGAGTAAGAATGTGCTGGGTCCACGTCGTTCCCCCATTCGCGTCGCCATCCCAAAGCGTATATAACGTTTCCAAGAGCGCGCCAGAGTTATCACGGATTTGAATATCTAGGCGGTCGTTGATGAACGGGCTCGATTCTTGCGTGGTGATGTACCGCCAGAATCCGATTCGCAGGCGAGGCGTTCCTGGCGGCACGATCAGCGTTTGATAGAGCGTTTCTTGGATGGAATTGTAACCCCCCAGCCAGGCTTTCCAATTGCCAGTGTGCGTCGGATTCGGGGCGGGAATTGACGGTGTGTTATCGAGGATTTCACTTGCCACGGTGCTGGTCGTTACCCAATCCGCATTGGGCAGACCGAGTTCGAAACTTGAATCCCGGACGAGTTGCGCGCTCACGCATGCCCTTTGGATCAGGGGGAGATAGATGGAGTGCGTTGTTGGTCCCTGGGCGGCGATGGGAGGCGCGCTGGCGAGGCGAAACCATGCCAGGACGCTCAGCAGGGCAAAAATCGAAATGATCGCCAAAACGGATTTACGATTCAGCATTGCATATCCCTGAAATGACCTGTGCGAAATAGGGGTGGGCGCGGACAAGGGAACTTCGCGGGTTGGGGCGTTTGAGAAAACTCCCCACAGATGCGCCGCGCTGTCATTACACTTGCCCTGGCGGCGATGGCACGTCAACACCTGCACTTGCGTAACCGCAGGTGCAAGTGTCGAGTCAAGGACGTGCCATCGGCACACTTGCCCTGGCGGTAACGCAAGTGCCAGGGAGTGCCAGGGTCCGCGCCCACCCAGATGGGTTGTGATAGGCCCGTGGTGGCTATTGGGTCGGCAGAGAGAATGCCTCTGCCTTGCCGAACGGCGAATTGCTCACATTTCCAGGTCTGGTCTCGATCACGAGGGCGTTGACGGTGCCATCGTTTTGCAGGACGCCTTTCACTTCGACCGGTTTGCCAACGGCAGGTGCGCCGCTGGTTTGCCTTATGATCGTCGTACTCGTTACGTGGACGGTCAGCCCACTGATCTTCCAGTCGCCGATCCAACCGGTGGTCGTAGGCAATTGCTGCACGATGCCATAGAATCTGATGTACTTGACCGGTGGCGGCGGTGGCGCGTTGCGCACTTCGATTTCCTGCGCGTTGACGGTTCCGTCACTCAACACAATGCCCTTGACCTTCACAAACGCGCCCACCTGCGCCAGTTCAGGGTGGATGATGTGCGTCGTCGAACTGACATGCACCGTCCGGCTGCTGACAACCCAATCGCCAATCAGACCGGAGGTAGGCAGACTGTCAATCTTGCCGAAGAACTCAATCGGCTTGCCGACCGGGGGCGGTGGGGGCTCCACAACGGCGATTTTCTGCGCATTGACGGTCCGATCGGGAAGCCCCAATCCCTCGACCTTGACGAATGCGCCGACCTTGACGTTGCCGTGCGACTGATCGATCTCGGTTGCCGTACTGACGTGGACGGTCACGGTGCGCGTCACACTTGCACCTGCGGTTACCGCGAGTGCAGGTGTCCCCACACTGTGCGTTGGTGTGACTGGCTCGGTCGGCCCAACGCGCACAGTCCAATCGCCAACCAACCCCGAGGTGGGCAATTTCTCGACGACGCCGAAAAACTTAACCGGGAGCCCCGTGCCAGGGTTGGGCAGTACGTTGATCTTGTTCGCGTTGATCGAACCATCGGCGCGCGGCTTTCCGATCACTTCGACAAACGCCCCGACTTTTGCCTCTCCGCGGGATTGGTCAATCACCGTCGTGGTGGTGACGTGCACGGTCACCGTGTTCAAGACTGCCTGTTGCGGCATGAATCCGCCGCGGACCTTCCAATCGCCGACAAGCCCGGCGGAAGGCATCTCTTGGATAACGCCGAAGAAATGTACCTCCGGCGGTTCAGTTGCCTGAGCCGGTTCAGCCAGGACGAACGGCGCGACGATGGCGGTCAGTAGGATCACTCCAAGCAACCACCAGCGTCCGGCGCTTTTGGTTTTCATTACGTTTACCTCCTCTTGGTTGGACTTTCTACCGGGTTCATATTGGCATACTATAAAGCAACCCATTCTCGGTTGTATGTAGTACTTTGGTACTGAGTGGGCGCGAGCGCATCCCGCGAATGCGGTCCGAAAAACACGCTGACTGATGCAGCACCACGTTGTCCCGAAGAGTATGACGCCAAAAAGGGCATGCAGATACGGGTTGATGCAGCACGAGTGCTGACGGAATCTACAGGTGGCTACAATTCAGGATATCACAGAGGCATCAACGGCTGGTTAGCCACAGGTAAAATCTCTGTAAAATCTTCCTCAAGACCCTAAAGGTTTCCTGACAACTACTTGGTTGTCGAGGAAATCTTTAGGGTCTCATCGGATGTTGAACGTGACTATCTGATCGAGATTGCCGTTGACGTAGATTTCGACGCGATAACTGCCGACAGGGTTCGTGGGGTTGAGCCGAAAATCAATCTTGTTCGAACCTTCCTGCTCGGTGAGTTCCGCCGAACTCACAAAGGTATTGCACGGCGCGACACTGCCGACATCTGTTGCATACCACGACGCTGTGACGTGGGTGTTGGCAGGCGCGTTTTGCAGCGCGACCACGGCGTGGATCGTCGAGGAGGTTTGAAACGTGGTCGTGGGATTGACCGGGTCGTTCGTGGTGGCGTTGACCTCGCGCGCCATCGTCACGCTCGCGATCAAGCCGGAGGGCTTTGCCCCGGACACCGTCGGGGGGGGACATCCGGTTGTGATGGTTCTTGATGCGGTCGGTGACGCGGTGGCGCGCGCAGATGGTGATGCGCTTGGGGTAGCGGTTGACGTCAAAGCCACGCGCGCGGTTGCGGTAGCCGTCGCCGGGGGCAAATTCGGACTGGCGCGTGCGGTGGTTGCTCCGCGCGTCGAAGGCGCGGGGGGGAGTGGGACCGCTGGCGCAACGGTGACGGTACTCACCCAAGTCGGGGTCTCCACCGCTTGTGCGACGGCGAACTTGGTTGGCGCTGCCGTCTCCATCGGTGGCGTGATGTCGGCGACGAGAGAACATGCCAGGACGATGGTCGTGGTCAATGCAACCAGCCAGGGCGCGCGCCGGATGATTGGCAGCGCATGCGCTCGCGGGTTTTGCATGACTGGGCTCTCGCGATTTTGCTCACGCAGATAGCCGAGTGAGCCGTCGGTTTCAACCGACGGCTGACGGCTCTGCGTGAGGCGAATGATCACCGGTCGGAATGCATTGACCCTATCGGTGCCAGTGCCCAGTCCTACCGTCCCACCGTAACGCCGCTGCCGGTCACATTGAGCTCGTAGGCTTTGAGCGTTGGATCAGAATTGATGACCTGGACAAAGTACATCCCGCTGGTAGGAAAATCGCCTGCCCAGACGAGATCGTTCGATTCGCACTTGCCGCTATCACACGAAACGGTCGGAGCGGTACCCACGCCAATGGGCGTGCCATCCTCAGTATATCGCTGAACCTGTTCCGTTGTATAAAGTCGGAACTGGAGTTTCTTCTCGTTGCCGCCGGGAAGGCGGATCTCGATCTTCGAGCGATCACCTGCGTAATCGAAAGCGAACCAGCGCCCCGAGTTGCCGGGAATGGTGAAAGTGCGCCCGTTCACGACGTAGTACGCATTCGTCCACCAATTGTTCTCGAACGCGGGAGGCGCCGGAGTTGGGGTGGGGACGAAGGGGGCTGGCGAGGGAACTGGAGTGGCAGGCACGACGACAATCACGATGGATTGCGGCGTCGGCGCGACGGTTGGCGACAGAGTTGATGTGGCGGGCACGACGACAACCACGACGGATTGCGGCGTTGGTTGAGCCACCGGTGTGGCAGGCGTAACCGGCGCGGCAGGCGCGCGCAGGGTCGCGATTGCCGGGAACATGACGGTTTGCATCAAATTGATCGTCGGCAAAGGTGCCGGTGGCGGGGGGGGCTGAAAAGGCGGCAAAGGCGTCGGCGCGGGCGGTTGGACGCGTAAGGTCACGCCGCCGCCGGCGATGCCAAGCAAAAAGGTTCGCGTGATGGAAGTGGGATTGACGAGTTCTACGTAGTACGTGCCTGCACCGTAAAAAACCCCTTTCCATTGCAGATTGTCCGAGTTGCCGGGAGGTGAGCCACGCCCGATGGGGTTGCCGACGCTGAGATCGGCGCCGATCTGATCCGGAGTGTAGACGTTGAAACGCATTTGCTGCGGCACACCGCTGAACAGAATGATTTCAACTGGCAGCCGCTCGGCGTTGTAGTCGAATTTGTACCACAGGGTCGTGTTTGGGGGAATCCAGTGCGTCTGATTGTCCAGGTACACCGCAGAACCTGGACTCGTGTTGCTGGGACCCTGAGCAAACACGCTGGATACGTTGAGCGCGAGGGCGAACGCCACTGCTGACAAGAGCAGCGTGGCTAGTAGCATTTTGTTTCTCACTGTTCCTCCTTTGGGTGTCCATACCGCGCAATGCAAGTGGGTGAACGTGAATTTCAGTCTGCCCTGACACCTGCACTTGCGTCCTTTCAGGATGCTCCGCGATAACCGCAGGTGCAAGTGTTTGGCTCTAGTCTATCATTCACGGGGCGAAAAGTCAAGACCGCAAAATGCAGGAGGCGGGCGTCCAAGTTTTGCAGATATATCCCGCCGCCGAATGGAATTCGGCGCCCAAGTAGGCGAAAATCCGATAAATCGGATTGATTGGGATTCTTGCCTCTAGTGGGCAAAACGCATATACTTGATCGCGTTGCATTGACATGTTGTTTGGTAATGAGAGACGAATGGATAAATCCTCGCAGTGGTCTTGGATTTGGGTTGTCGTGATCTGTTTGACAGCCTGTGCGCCGTCCGACGCGCCTGTGCCGACCTTGTTGCCCACCCGCGCGCCGGAAACGAACACGCCCTCCGCGACCGCAACGCCTGAGCCGCTCAGGTTGCCGGAAGCGACCGCCACGCCGACGGTATCGCCTACGCCGACCGAAGTCAAGCCGGTCAAGATTGGCTTGTTGAGCGATCAAGCGTCTGCGCTGCGCGATTACTCGGTGATGCTCGAAAACGGTTTCAACTTGGGGGTTGATTATGCGACGGATGGGAAGAACAATATTGCCGGGCGCGCGCTCCAGATTATCGTCAAAGACAGCGGAGGGAAAAACGACGTCGGCGCTCAAGCCGCCCGCGATCTGATCGAAAAGGACCAGGTGGACCTTGTCATCGCGCCGCCGAGTGCCAGTGTCGCGCTCGCGGTCTCCGATCTAGCGCGCCAGGCAAAAAAGGTGGTCATTCACACGACGGCAAGCCCGGAGGTGACCGGCAGGGGGTTCCACCCGTACGCGTTCCGCGCGTCACGCGCGACCACGCAGGACACGCTCGCGATGGCGCTGGCGCTGACGCGCCTGGGGCGAAGTTTCGTCCAGATTGCGCCGGACAATCCGGTCGGGCAGAGCGCGGCGGCGGCGTTTTACAGCGCGATCAAAGGGCGCGGAGGGCGCTTTGTGATCAACGACACACCGGACAAGATGGGCACAACATTCATCCCGGTCCAGGTGCGCGATTTCGCGCCGTATTTCGAAGTGGTCGTCCGCCCACCCTTGCCAGAGTACAAACCGGACGTCGTGATCGTGTCGTGGGCTGGGACAGGTTTTGTGACGCTCTATTCTCAGATGCAGCAGATTGGCGTGTTCAAAGCGGCGACGGTTGCCGCGCTGATCCCGGATAATCCGGCAATCAAGTCCGGGTTCGGCTCTGCGATTGGACTCGTCGGCGTCACAAACTATCATTACGCGTTGCCGCAGAACAAGGTGAACGATTGGCTGGTGCAACGGCACACGCAGAAATTCACGACTCCCCCAGATTTGCTCACCGAAACGGGTTTCACCGCCGCGCAGATGGTCGCGGCAGCGTTGAGAGCGACGAACGGCGACACCACCGCAGAGACCTTGATCCCCGCACTCGAAAAAATGAGTTTCGAGGGTGTGAAAGGCACCTATGCGGTGCGCGCGTCCGATCATGCCCTTCTGGAATCGTTCTACTTTGCAAAGATCACGAATACCAGCAGCGCGGATTTCAGATTTCTCGCGCCGGTGTTCGAATTCAAGCCCGAGGAGATCGCGCCGGCGTGTGTGCTGGAAGGGGATTACAAGAGTCGCTGCGCAGGGAGATAGCAGTGACAAAGGTAAAAGGCAAAAGGCAAAATACTGCCTACTCCCCACTGCCTACTGCCCAATAGAGAGCAGTGACAAAGGCAAAACGCAAAAGGCAGAAGGGATTACAAGAGTCGCTGCGCGGGGAGAACGGGTTGGCCTTTGGGAGTTGGGAGTTGGGATTTGAGGAACGCGCTGGTCGTGTAGCGGGTGACGCTCTCGTAAAAGCGTATCACGTACTCGACCATGCCGATGTACTCGTCCTCGAGTTCCGGGAGAATCGTAAAATTGTCATAGTTGACAATGGCTTTGACCTTGCGCCCGCGCGGGGCGAGCATCTTTTCAACCTGCGCCTGGATCGCCCAGATCTCTTCACGCGAACGTACCGCCAGCCCTTCAAAGTTGACGAAGAAAACATTCGTTTCGGGTTGATAGGTAAAGCGTTTGTCAAAGGGGACGGCGACCAATTCGTCCCGCAACCCCATCACCCCTTCATCGAAAATCCGTTTGTCCATCAGCGCGGGAGCGCCGTTGATGATGGGCTTGAAACGCATCTGCGCGAGAATGTCCTTGTCCAGTTCGATCCCGGGCGCAATCTCGGTCAACTCCATGCCCGCCGCGGTCAAGCGAAAGACACAGCGCTCGGTGACATATAACACGGGGAGTCCGGTCATCAGGGCGGTCTTGCCGCTGAACGTCACATGCTCGACCTGCTCGATGAACTTGGCAAGTGAACCCTCCTGATCTATTTTGAGCATGCCATCCTCGACGCGCATTTTGCAATCGCCCGCGGTGAACGTGCCGACGAAGACGACCTTTTTGGCATTCTGGCTGATGTTGATGAAACCACCTGCGCCCGCCAGCCGTGGTCCGAATTTGCTGACGTTAAGATTGCCGTGCTGGTCTGCCTGCGCCAACCCCAGGCATGCCAGGTCGAGTCCGCCGCCATCGTAGAAATCGAATTGAGTGGGTTGGTCAACCAGCGCATCCGCGTTGCTCGCCGCCCCAAAGTTCAAACCGCCGGCAGGCACCCCGCCGATGGTGCCCGGCTCGGTTGTCAGCGTGAGGTAGTTCAGAATCCCTTCTTCGTTCGCCACGTTCGCCACGCCTTCGGGCATCCCGATCCCCAGATTCACGATGCTATTCGGTACAAGTTCAAACGCCGCCCGCCGCGCGATCACCTTGCGCTCGTCCAGCGGCATCGGCGCGAGCGATTGCATGGGCACGCGGATTTCACTGCTGAACGCCGGATTGTAATGCACCGCGAAAGTTTGCCTATGATTTTCGGGCTTGGCGACGACCACGCAATCAACCAGGATACCGGGAATCTTGATCGTCCGCGCGTTCAGCGTGTGTTGGTCGGCGACCCGCTCCACTTGAACGATCACAACACCATTCGAGTTGTGCACCGCCTGGGCAATGGCAAGCACTTCGAGGGTGAGCGCCTCTTTCTCCATCGAGATGTTGCCGTCGAGGTCGGCGGTCGTTCCGCGGACGAGTGCCGCATCT
>Ga0233422_10000671_pt1 | contig 16492 bp, 12 predicted proteins | sample Watercolumn_Mata_2_FD_182724 | JGI IMG/M metagenome (GOLD analysis project Ga0233422, IMG submission 182724) | Freshwater microbial communities from Lake Matano, South Sulawesi, Indonesia - Watercolumn_Matano_2014_110_MG | ecosystem: Environmental > Aquatic > Freshwater > Lake | place...
GGGCGCGTCTTCGATTGCTTGGAAAATCCGTCCAGCGCGTTCGGCGATGACGGTCTTTCGGTCTGAAGGGAGGGACTGGGCAGAAAAAACCGTCAGACGCTGGAGGTTCAGCGTGACTGTCTTGTACCAGCCCCACTGATCCGCGCAGAGCCGAGTAATTGGCAAAAGGTCAATCTTGCCTGGCGCAGCGTGTAGACTCACAGGATGATCGTTCAAGAGCGCGCTCATTTCACGCAAGCCCGCCTCGGGCATCTCGACCAATTGCAGCCGCAACAGCAGCAGTGCAGTTTCCGCCAACGTTGCGCCTGGGTGCGCGAGAAATGGTGTCAGATCAAGTTGATGGTACATCGCAAAGGTATCGAGGTGAATTTCGACGGTGACCTCACGCGGCGAGTGCGCAAAATTGAAGCGCGGGCTGCCGCGAAATTCGTCCAGCGATTGGTCGGTGCGGTAGCCTAGCGACTCGAACACACGCTGGATCACCGCGCGCTGCGCCGCGCGCGCGGCAAACTCCAGGTGTTTTTTCTCCGGCAGCGTGAGGAGCGCGCGGGCATACGGACAAGTTACCCAGGTTGCCAATGAACTCATCACGCGCAAAGTGATGTTCGCGGCTGCCGCCGCGTCCATGATGCGCTGCCATTCGGATTCTAGATCGGCGAACGATAGTCGGATGGGCGCGCTTAGGGAGGGAGCCGTAGGTACAGTCGGAGCTGGAAAGACTGGCACCGGAGGCTCGGGCGCAGGTATCACCGGTGGCGGAGTCGCCGCCAGCGCTGGTTCCGGCGCGAATGTCACTGGCGGCGCAATCGTCGGTGTTGCAGCCAGCGGTTTCACCGGCTTGAGTTGTTCGATCAGTTTGCGCGTTGCAGCGTTCGCGGTCAAATTGAGCAGGGGGAGGTTAATATTGCGCGCGCAGAGAATCACCAGGACTCCGCCGCGCAGACTCTTCAGAATCAGGCGCGCGCGCTCGAAGGTCAGATCCGCTTCGGTGACCCGCTGTCCGGAAGTTTCGAGGGCAACGAATGTCTGAGCCGCGATCCGCGCAGCAAGTGTGATCTCCGCCGGGCTGAACGAGACCGGGACGGCTTGCGCGGCGATACTGGCGTCGTTCAAACAGACAAAGGAACCGGTGACGCCAATCACGTCATTGATTTCGCGTAGAATTGCCTCCATAGGCATCCGTGCCGCTGATCCTTAACTCTTGAGCACTCGGCTCGCCGTGTTGGCGACAATGGTCGGTGAGGTGTTTTCGTTCAAGAGCAGACCGATGTAGCGGTCTGGTTGTTGAATGACCAAAAGACGCTTGTTCTTCAACGCGACAAGCCCATGCCCGAAACTGCCAAGCTGGAGAGCCTGCCCCAGCTGTTCGGCAGCTGAGCCGGTGAACACCGCGGCGGCGGCTTCATTCTCTCCGTCACTGCCGGGAATATCCGCCGCCAAGACAACTCCGTCAGACGCGGCGATGACCACACCCGCCACTCCGTCAATCGCTTTCAGTTGAGCCAGCGCGTCCGATTTCATATTTCCGCCTCCTTGGACAACCACCGGTCGTTCTGCCACGCGCTTCATGCCCTCCAGCAATAGCACGCTCCAGTTGACCGCAATCGTTTTCTCTGGCGGGTGCACATCGCGGTCGAGGACGAACGCGCCCTGGTCCCACGTGAGCAGTTCGTACACGGCATCTTCGCCACGCCACGCGTCGAGCTCGGCATGCACAACCTGACCATCGGAAAAGTAAATCTCGCCGCGCTGATCGGCGCGGGTCAGGGTCAGTCGCGCCGAATGCATTTCCTGACAATTGACTTGGATCAGATTAGCCAGACTCATTTCCTGAAGATTGCCTTGGATCGGCATGGATCACCTTGCAGAGATTATATGGCGCGCGTCGAAGAATGTCAATGCTGTCTCAGTCTCTGTACTACCAACTCGTTCACCAGTCCTGGATGCCCTTGTCCTTTGGTCGCTTTCATCACCTGACCGATTAAGAATTTGGCTAGGTCTCTTTGCCGCCGCGGTACTCGGCGACCTGTTGGGGATGCTCCGCCAGAACCTTTTCGACGATGGTTTCCAACGCGCGGCGGTCGCTGATTTGGGATGGCTCACCGATTCATCGCGGAAAAGAAGTGAAAGCGTATCTTGCGGACGGCGCAGCGAAACACATTCATCTTGAGCTCTTGCCGCCCTATGCTCCAGATCTGAATCCTGACGAAGGCATGTGGAGTCATCCCAAGTGTGTTGAACTTTGCACTTCATGAAGACTATCTTTGTCGATTCTCAAACGGTAAAGAGGTCTTGCGCAAGCCCACAATAGTACTGGACAAGCCGATCTTGATATTCTCTGTAAAACTCCGGCGACAGCCCATAGAGTTTTTCGCGATTAACATATTGACCCTGAGCGTCTCGCTTACCGACAAACGAAAAACCGAAATTGTGGAAAATGCTATCGGTGGGACTCGGCGAGGCTTCAGGGCTCGCTTGGTATTCCCGTATGCAGTCTGCTGCGAACTTGGAATAGCTTGCCTCGCGCTGGGCATAGGCAAGCGATTCGTTCCACCAGGTGCGGAATAGGTCCGAGTAATAATCGCGGACTGTCTCGGCGAACATGATCTGAGGTTGAGGTGCGATCTTGAAATGATTGCGCCCGCTCGTCGCCAAAGCGATGACTCGCCGAGTGGCTTGGGAAAGATCATCGCCAGAATGAAAATCGAGTAATGCGTCAAACTCGTTCGCAATCCGATATTGTGTGGTGATCCGTCGTGCCAATGCGGTTAACCCTCCAGGGCAGCGGTAATCCAACCCTTTTTCGACGCCAAAGTTGGGAGCTAGGTGAGTCAATGGTAATCCACGGCGCTGTGCTTCCAAAAGCACAAACACAACCTCTTCATTCGTCGTGATGCAAGCGCATGTTTCGATACCGGGGGGACGTTCGTCCATGGAGAATTCCAAATCAAAACCGCGCTCGCGTCTGACTCGGCGAATCTCTGCTACGAGTTTTTCAATAGCGGACAGAGCATCCCAATATTTTCCAACCAGTCCTCCCAGTGTAGCATCATCTGGTTGGTAGGTAATGCCTCCCAAACGCCGTTCTTGACGGTGGTATGCCACAATCGCTTGACGTTCCATGGGGGAAGGAATCCTGGATTCGAGGAGCGCGTTTGCTTCTGCGGAGGAACGAACATTCAGAGCGGCATAATCCAACCCTGCAGAAATATCCAGAGTGTAAAACGTATAATAGCGGGATGCCGCGACGACCTGTTTGGCGTGACCTAATCCATCTGCTCCATCTGCGATCTTGATGTGATCGGCGTCAGCCCCATACACGGGGCGTCCTTCGCTCTTCAACGCTTCCAACACGCCATAGACCCACAGCCCCTCAAATGTGCTCCCTGTGTGTCCTGACTCTATCGTGCCAAATCCAGGGTAATAGATAGCGTCAGGTGTCCGACCAGCCAAAATGTTGTCCAAGAGTTCAAGCTCACGTACCGAATTCTGGATTGGATTGGCGACAATTCCACCGATGTGCATTGCCCGATAAGACCCTGGCAACATGGCGGCGGACATGCGCGTTCCGATTCCCAAGCGGGGTTGTTCCCCCAAGACACGCGGACCTTTGTCTGGTCGCAAACTCTGGCAGTAGTAATCAATCGTCGCGGCACTGGTGCTATATGCCTTTAGAAAGTACCCCTGATCAAGTTGGATGTTCACCAGTGGAGTGCCAGGTTTTGCCATTCCCACGCGGGTGCCTATCTCGAGAAATACATATTGCCCATCTGGCAATCCAGCCAAGCAAAAGTGAGTACTGGCAGATTGCGCAACTGAACCGAGGTAGGGCTGGATCCGCTTGGAGGTTGGGAGTACGGTTCCAGATTCTAGCTTTTCCCGCAACAGGGTCCAATAACCCTGTTCCTCGACAGAAAGAATCCTTACAACACCAGCTTCATCCCAGGTCGCTGTATCCAATATGGCAGGGTTGACTTGCGGATTCAAATCAATCTTTCCAAAGCGCATTTGATCATCTCTCGCCACGAAAAGAGCCTATTCAAGCTTTTACAGCATCGCGATTCCACCATTAACATCAAGAGTGGCACCTGTTACAAAGGCGGCTCCATCGGAAGAAAGAAAGACTGCCGCGGCAGCTACATCGTTTCAGGGTCAAGAAAACAACCGGCGCCAATGCACGGTCAGCCACATACATGTGCTCATAGAGAGCCGCCTGGATTTCGTCAATCCTTTTGAATTCTTCCGAGGTCATCATCTCCAAACTGACATCGAAGTGACTAGTCACCAACAGGTTGTAACATGATCTTGAGACCTTGCTTTTGTCTGACCATGCGGAAAGCTTCGCGCCACTCAGTCAGGGGCAAGGTGTGGCTGGCGAGGCGTTTTGCATCCACACTGCCCTGGCGCATGAGCGCGAGGCTGCGCTCCCATGCCGGCCAGGATTGCCCCAATGCTCCAGTGACTTGAATCTCTTTGTAGGCGACAAGACTGAAGTCCAACTCAAACGGACCACTGAACAGGCCCAGTTGGGTGTACTGTCCTCTTCGCCGGGTCGCCATCAATCCCAGGCGAGCCGCTGCCGGAGCACCGGAACATTCCAGCCAGATATCAGCACCATGTCCTTTAGTGTAAGTGTTCAACCTCTCGACCACTTCTTGGGCAGGGACATCCAGTGTCGCATCGGCTCCCCACCGGCGGGCTAACGCAAGGCGTTCGGCATCCTGGGGGATTCCACAAACGACCGCACAAGCCCCAGCTGCCTTGACCAGTTGCAGGCACAGCAAGCCAATGGGGCCTGGTCCTGTGATCACTACCACATCACCTGCTGAAATACGAGTCATATCCAGAGCGGCATGGACGCAGCAAGCTAACGGCTCGGTGAGAGCGCCACCGACAAAGTCAACCTCGTCGGGCAATCGATGCAACTGCCGCTCGTTGACCACGCAGTAGCGGGCAAAGCAACCATCCACCGCGTAGCCGACGACCTTGCGGGTGGCGCACATGTTATAGTGTCCGGTGCGACATGGAAGGCATGTCCCACACGATTCAGCCGTCGTTTCGCAAGTGACCCGGTCGCCGGGCTGCCACGAACACGGCTTGCCATTTGGCAACCCGTTCCCAACCTCGACGATCACGCCAGAGAATTCGTGTCCCATCACGACCGGAGGAACAACATTGATCTTGGTCTCATCGTGGTAGATATGCAGGTCCGAACCGCATACTCCTGCTACCTTGACCTCTACCTTGACCTGTCCAGGGCCGGGGCTAGGTTCTGGGACATCCCGCAGTTCTACGTTGCCATTGCCGCGAAGATATTTGACAACTGCTTTCACAGGTTTTCTTCTCCCTTCGATTTGGGTCAGGGCCCTGGCGGCTTTACGCTGCGGTCCAACCGCCATCCACATACAAAATTTGGCCGGTGATAAAGTCGGATGTCGGCGAAGCCAAATCGCGAAGCATCCTGTAAGGAAAGATTGCAGCGCCAAGCAGGTCGGTGACCTGACCGACACGCCCCATCGGAATGCGGCTGACGATCGCGTCATATTGCTTGGGATCGTCCAGAATGAAAGTGTTCAATTCAGTGCGGAGGAAGGTGGACGCAATGGCGTTGACAATGATACTCAACGGGGACTACTCAATGGACAGTGACTTGGTCAGCAGGTTGACACCTCGTGAAATAGGTTGTTTGGTGACATCCTACAGCCACTATGGAAGGTCACTTTTGTTCAATTGTCAAGGGACTTGGCAACAGTCCTGAGTCTCTGTACTACCAACTCGTTCGCCAGTCCTGGATGCGCTTGTCCTTTGGTCGCTTTCATCACCTGACCGACCAGGAATTTGGCTATCGTCTCTTTGCCACCGCGGTACTCGGCGACCTGTAGGGGATGCTCCGCCAAAACCTTTTCGACGATCGCTTCGAGTGCGCCGCGGTCGTTGATTTGGGCAAGCCCCCTTTCTGCCACGATAACGCGCGCGTCCTTGCCCGTTTTGTACATTTCCTCAAACACGCTCTTAGCGATGGTGTGGCTGATCGCTCCAGCATTGACAAGCGCGTGCAAGTCCGGTATCTGCGCGGGCGCGATCCTTACCGTGCTGATCTCGGCGTCGTTGTCTTTCATCAACCGAAACAACTCGCCGGTCACCCAATTGGCGATAGTTTTGGCGTCCACGCCGCGCGCTTGTCCGGCCTTTACGGCTTGGTCGTAGTACGCCGCGACCTCGCGTTCGGCGGTGATGACGCCGGCGTCGTACGCGCTCAAGCCGAGCGTGTTGGTCAGCCGCTCGCGTTTCTCATCGGGCAGTTCCGGCAGACGCGCACGCAGCGTGTTCACCCATTCCGCCGCGACGCAAAGGCGCGGCAGGTCAGGTTCCGGAAAATAGCGATAGTCGTGCGCCTCCTCTTTGCTGCGCTGCGCTAACGTTGCGTTGCGCGTCTCGTCCCAGCCCATCGTCTCTTGCTCAACGGTTCCGCCGCTGCGCAGGATTTTCGTCTGCCGCGCGATTTCGAATTCCGTCGCATGCACCATCGCGCGCAGCGAGTTGAGGTTCTTGATTTCTACACGCGTGGCGGAGAGGGTGGACGATCCCTGAGGACGCAGCGAAATGTTCGCCTCGAACCGCATCGCGCCCTTTTCCATATCGCCGGAACAAACCTCAAGGTAACGCAAAATCTGACGCAGTTTCAGTGAGTACAGACGCGCTTGTTCCACCGAATGCAGGTCGGGATCGCTGACAATTTCCATGAGCGGCACCCCGGACCGATTCACGTCAATCCAACTGGCGTCGTCAACGTGGAACAGTTTCGCCGTATCTTCTTCGAGGTGGACGCGGCGGATGCCGATCCGTTTGGTCTCCCCTCCCTCGTCAATCAGGACATACCCATCGCGCGAGAGCGGCAGATCGTACTGGGAGATTTGGTATCCCTTCATCAAATCGGGATAGTGATAGTTCTTGCGGTCGAATTTGGCGAACTCGGGGATAGCGCAGTGGAACGCGAGCGCGGTGAGAATGCTGTACTCGACGGCGGTCTGATTGATGACCGGCAGACTGCCGGGCATGCCGAGACAGACCGGGCAAACGTGCGTGTTCGGCGGCGCGCCGGCGTAATCGGCGGAGCAGCCGCAGAACATTTTGCTTTGCGTCAGCAATTGCGCGTGCACTTCGAGTCCGATGACCGGTTCGAATTCCATGGTGCGGTTCTTAGTATTACTCCGAGACTTTGCCGTAATCCGAGACTTTGCGATCAGTAGGCGGCTTACTAATTCTGGGCAGGTTCGCGGTATACTCACGGGCGATTCTTTTGTTGAAAGAGGTCGCCATGAGCAAATGCTTATGCAATCGTTCCGTGCGGAAACCACCTGCCAGTGGTCGTCCCCCCGGTGCACGTTTGACCGAACGTGACGTGCAGTCCGTTGCCGATGCATTGATCGATTTTCATAGCTTATTTCATGCCGTGTTCCAACGACGAGAACAACGCGAATGGTCTGCGTTCTATTTGTGCGGACAATTGGCGAACTTGCAACGGAAGACGATTGAACCGATGGTCTTGGCACTTCGCGGCGCAGACCCCAACGCAATGCGTGGGTTACAACAATACATCAGCCAAGCCACTTGGTCTGCCGAAAAAATGATTCTGCGCCAGCAAGCCTTGGTGGCAGAGTGGCTGGGCGATCCCTTGGGCGTCGTGATTTTGGATGGGAGCGGATTCGCCAAGGAAGGTCAGCATTCAGCTGGTGTCGCACGCCAATACTGCGGTGCCGTTGGCAAAGTCGCCAATTCGCAAGAAGGTGTATTCATGGTCTATGCCAGCCCGCACGGCTACGCCTTTCTGGATGAACGTTTGTATGTGCACGAGAGTTGGTTTAGTCATGACGCACAGGCACGTTGGTTAGAATGTGATCTGCCCGCTGACCTTTGTTTTCAGACCGAACACCACTTGGCATTGGACATGCTCCGGAATTTGATTCGGCGACGCGCGGTCCCTTTCCGTTGGGTCGTCGCAGATGCTCATTTTGGCGAGGTTCCAGCGTTCTTGGACGATGTAGCGGCTTTGGACAAATGGTATCTGATCGAAGTGCCCTGCGATACGCGCGTCTGGTTACATACGCCCGCCGTGGAACCTCCTGGGTGTGGGATCATGGGCCGCCCCCGCACACACCCCCGGGGCGCGCGCAATGCGCCGCGCCCAAGTGAACTGCGCGGGTTGGCGGCTACCTTGCCCAAGTCCGCGTGGACGCGCCACATGATCAAAGAAGGCAGCAAAGGTCCGATCGTGGCAGAGTTTGCTTTTTTGCGTGTGACAACGATTCGCAAGGCTCTGCCTGGGCCGCGTGTGTGGGTTGTTTTTCGTCGGCAGATTCATCCTGTACCCGAGTTGAAATTCTACATGAGCAATGCCCCAGCCACTTGTGCCCGCGCGGAACTGGTGCGCGTCAGTGGACTGCGTTGGCCCGTCGAGACCACGTTGGAAGAGGGCAAAGATGAACTGGGTATGGATCACTATCAAACGCGCAGTTGGATCAGCTGGCATCATCACATGGCGCAAACGTTTATGGCGCATTTGTTCCTGATGCGACTGCGTCTGCTATTCAAAAAAAAGCCCTGCCTTGACCACGGCACAAGCGCGTCAGTTAATCGCACGGGGTCTGGAAGACGAGCAAGGACGAAAACCAGACATTCTCTCCACCATCGCCTATCATCAACAACGGAACTATGCCGCGTATTGCTCGTATCGCCGTCGAACACTCGAGCGGAACGCCTGATTTTTACTTGGGCGTCTACTGAACGCGAAGTCTCGGATTACCCCGAAGTCTCGGAGTAATATTAGGGTATGTGATAATTCCTTCGCCGAGCTAAACAGCGTCCTGAGCGGAGCGGCGGTTTGTGCCGCGCAGTCGAAGGATGCGTCAAGGGCGAGGGGTCTTCCAAATCGCCGCATCCTTCGCCTCCACGGCGTTCCGCTCAGGATGCTACGCTGCGTTACGGATAAATGCCGCGCAGCGTTGTCGCTTGTGCGACGCGCTCGACCGCAAGCATCAGCGCGGCGGTGCGCCAATCGGTTTTTTGTTCTTTTGCCGCGGCGGCGACCTGCGCTACGGTGCGCTTGAGCATCGCCCTCAGTCTGCTGGCGATCTCCTTGTCCTCCCAGAAAAAGGATTGCAAGTCCTGCACCCATTCAAAGTACGACACGGTGACGCCTCCGGCATTCGCGAGAATGTCCGGAATTACCATGACGCGATTGGCGCGCAGGATGCGGTCCGCCTCCGGCGTGGTAGGGGCATTGGCAGCTTCAACCAAGAGCCGGGGCTTGATCTTCGGCGCATTGTCCGCGGTGATTTGTCGTTCGAGCGCGGCGGGAATCAAGATATCGCATGGGATTTCGAGCAGTTCGGCGTTGGTGACGCGCGCCGCGCCGCGAAAACCGGCGACCGAGCCATGTTCCGCTTTGTGTTTCGTGATTTTCTGAGGATTGATGCCGCGCGGATTGAACGCGCCGCCTTGTGAGTCGCTCACCGCGATCACCTTGCATCCCATGCTGCTTAACGATTCCACTACGCTCTTGCCGACGCTGCCAAATCCCTGCACGACGACCCGCGCCCCTTTCAGTTTCACCTTCAGATGGCGCGCGATCTCTTCGATGACCATCCTGACGCCCAGCCCGGTCGCTTGAGTTCGCAGGCGTGAGCCGCCGATCGACTCGGGCTTGCCGGTGACGACGCCGGTGACCGAATAGCCCTTGTGCATCGAGTACGTGTCCATGACCCAAGCCATCACTTGGGGGGTGGTGTTGAGGTCGGGCGCGGGAATATCGTAATCCGTGCCGAGCATTGTTTCGATTTCCGTCGTATAGCGGCGCGTGAGGTGCTGCAGCTCGTGCGTTGTCATACGCTTGGGATCGCAGGTAACACCCCCCGCGCTGCCGCTAAACGGGATGCCGACGACCGCGCATTTCCAAGTCATCAGCATCGCCAGCGCTCTGAGTTGGTCGAGGGTCACATTGGGATGATAGCGGATGCCGCCTTTCGAGGGTCCCCGCGTGGTGTTGTGGTGGACACGATAGCCGGTAAATTCCTCGATGTCGCCATCTGCCATTCTCACCGGAAAATGAACGGTCAGTTCGCGCTTGGTCGTACCGAGAACCTGGCGCAAGCCGTCGTCCAGGCATAACTTGTCCGCGGCTTGATTGAAATTGGCGAGGGACATGTCCCAGAGGGTCATATCGTTTTGAGTAGTCATGTTTTCCTCCTGTCGTTTCACGGGTACAACCCGCGCAAGCGCGTCGTCTCGGCGACGCGATCGATCGCGACCATATAAGCCGCAATGCGCAGATCAATGCGATGTTTCTGCGCCATGGCGTTCACCGCCGCAAAACTATCGTCCATGATGCGCTGCAAGCGCGTGACGACTTCTTCCTCGCTCCAGTACAAGCCCTCCAAACCCTGCACCCATTCAAAATACGAAACGGTTACACCGCCCGCATTGGCAAGAATGTCCGGGATGAGAAACACGCCGTTGTCCCGGAGGATCAGATCCGCCTCGGGATAAGTCGGTCCATTCGCACCTTCGGCAAGAATGCGCGGCTTGATGCGCGGCGCGTTGGTGGCGGTGATCTGATCTTCTCGCGCGGCAGGAACCAAAATCTCGCACGGGAGTTCAAGCAATTCCATGTTCGTTACCGCGTCCGTGCCGGGGAACGCTTTGACGACTTTATTTGACTTGACGTATTTTCGCAGCGCGTCGAGGTCAATGCCATTGGGATTGTAAACGCCGCCGGAGATATCGCTCACGCCGACGACCTGGCAGCCCAGTTCACGCAGCAGAATCGCGCTATACGAACCGACGTTGCCAAAACCCTGGACGACGACGCGCGCGCCATTCAAGTCCAACCCCAGAAACTTGGCGGCTTGCACGATCGTCAGCATCACGCCGCGTCCGGTCGCATCGACGCGTCCGCGCGAACCCCCGGTTTGAATCGGCTTGCCGGTCACGATCGCGCGCTCGGTACGTCCGTGGTGCATCGAGATCGTGTCCATGAACCACGCCATCACCTGGGGATTGGTATTCACGTCCGGCGCGGGAATGTCTCCTTCCGCGCCGACCCAGTCCGAGATTTCGGTGGCATAGCGGCGCGTCAGCGCTTCCAGTTCGTGAGGCGATAATTTTTCGGGGTTGCACACAACGCCCCCCTTGCCACCGCCAAAGGGAATATCAACGACCGCGCATTTCCAGGTCATCCACATTGCAAGCGCTTTCACTTCGTCGAGCGTCACGTCAAGGTCGTAGCGAATTCCACCCTTGGCGGGACCGCGTGCGGTGTTGTGGTGGACGCGATGCCCGGTAAAGACCTGAATCTTGCCGTTGTCCATTTCGACAGGAAAGTGGACGGTGATTTCGCGCCGGGTGTTGCGCAGTCGCCGACGGAGTCCGTCCTCTAGTCCAAGTTTCTCGGCGGCGATGTTGAATTGTTCTACTGCCGCGTCCCACGGCGATTTTTTCCCTGGCATAGTCTGCTTCCTTTCATTTTGACGGAGGTGTGCCTCGAGGACGATTATACCATACCTTGGGGCGCGCACAAAGTTTGGATTTGGCTATTTGCGATCCATTGGACTTTTGTCCTGAATTGCGATATACTGGACAAAGGAGAAATGAGAAGAGAGGGGGTGGTTTGACTCAGGTAAGGGTAACTGTGTCCGGGATGATACTGAATTCTAAAACCTCAAAGAGGAGAAGTGTTTATGAGCAGACCTACTCAACTCGAGTCGGTTGATTTTCATGCGATCGGGATCAGTTCCGAGTCCGAACTCAATCCGTTCCGCATCGCCCAACGCCAGCTGGACAAGGCAGCCGAGATCCTCAAGTTAGACCCCGCAATTCACGAATTGCTGCGCTGGCCCATCCGCGAATTGCATGTTTCCCTCCCCGTCCGCATGGACGATGGTAGTGTACGTGTCTTTCAGGGTTTCCGCGTGCAATTCAACGACGCACGTGGACCTACGAAAGGCGGTATTCGTTTTCACCCCGAGGAGACGATTGACACTGTACGCGCGCTCGCCGCCTGGATGACGTGGAAATGTGCCGTCGTAGACATTCCGCTGGGCGGCGGAAAAGGCGGCGTGATCTGCGATCCGAAGAGCTTGTCTGAAGGCGAATTGGAGCGTCTCTCGCGCGCCTACATCCGGCAGGTGGGGCGCATCCTGGGGTTGGAGAAAGACGTGCCCGCGCCCGATGTCTACACTACCCCGCAGATCATGGCATGGATGGTGGATGAATTCTCATTCATGCGTGGTTACAATGAATTCGGCATGATCACCGGTAAACCACTGCCGCTAGGCGGCTCGCAAGGACGCGGCGATGCGACTGCGCGCGGCGGCGTCTACTGCGTGCGGGAAGCCGCGCACATCCTGGGGCTCGATCTCAAGGGGGCAACGGCTGCGATTCAAGGGTACGGCAACGCCGGAACGTTCGCGCACCAATTGGGGGTAGATCTTCTCGGAATGAAGGTGATCGCCGTGTCGGATTCCAAGGGCGGCATCCATAATGAAGCGGGCTTGGATTACAAAGCGGTAATGGCGCACAAACAGAAAACCGGATCAGTCGTCGGTTTCCCCGGAGCGCGCACGATCACCAACCTCGACCTGCTTGAGTTGCCGGTGACGGTGTTGTTCCCCTCCGCTTTGGAGAACGTGATCCGCAAAGAAAACGCGCCGCGCATCAGAGCCAAGATTTCAGCGGAATTGGCGAATGGGCCTACCACGCCCGACGCCGACCCGATCTTGTACAGAAACGGCGTCTATGTTATCCCAGATTTTCTCTGCAACGCTGGGGGGGTTACGGTTTCGTACTTTGAGATGGTGCAGAACGCGTACGATTACTACTGGGATCTGCCAACTGTGCATGATCGGCTCGACAAGAAAATGACGGCAGCATTCCGCGCCGTGCACGAGATGGCGCAAAAGTACAAGGTCCACAACCGCCTCGCGGCATACCTCGTCGCGGTCAATCGTGTCGCCGAAGCGATGCGCTTGCGCGGTTGGGCGTAATCAGTCGCGCCGCCAGGTAGCCAGATCGTCGCATTGTCCCTCAATGGAGGAGAACGAACTAGCAGGGGGACGCATGACGAAGCGACCAGGCAACTGGCGGCGGAGAGGGGCAATCGAATGGACTACCCCTCTCACCCTGCTCCGTGTCGCTCTCAATGGAGGTAGAGGGGGGCTGCCCTCTACCTCCACTTTTGTTTTCTATCGCTGCCAGACCTTGAGGGGAGGCGCGAACACGGAGGATAGCATCACCGCGTAACCAGTGCCGAGTCGCACATCTTCCTCGGTCAGCAAGTTCACATCGAGGACCGATGCGCGTTCCGCGAACCTGGTCGAGGGCAGCGCGCGCAGTTTCGCGGTCAATTCCTTGTCGAGCGAAACGATTAGGGCTTCCAGCGCGGCAGACGGCTTGGCAACTTGCACCAAGAGATGCACAGTACCGGTCGCCGGCAATTCGTCACCCGATTCGCTGTCGGGGTTGAGGGAGGGATCGTACGTGTAAACTTGTTGGACGAACTGATCATTCTCCGCCAATGCCTCGGCAACCCTGCACCCAAGCGCATGCACGAAGGCGTTAAGGAATGCAGGCATGCCAAGCAGAGTCGCCAGGTCTTCACCGCGACGAGACAAAGCCATCTTCTGCCGCGCCAAGGCGATTGCATCGCCGACGAGTTGCTCGCCGAGATCCTGCACCGGCAAAACCAGGCGCGTCGGCGCGACAACCCTTGTTCGATCGGAAAGCATAGTCGTAACCATTTTCATTCTCCTATTGATCGGGACAACCCCGCGGGGGGCCCCACCTACGGAAACAAACCGCGCTGTTGAATCGCATCTGCCACACGCTCGACGGCGAGCAGATACGCGGCGGAGCGCATATCCATCTTGCGCTCTTCCCCGCGTGTCCACACTTCCGCGAATGCGCGGCGCATGACTATTCCCAACTGCTTGCGCACTTCATCAATTTCCCAAAAGTACGATTGCAAATCTTGGACCCATTCAAAGTATGATACGATCACGCCCCCGGCGTTCGCCAGAATGTCCGGCACGACGACAATGCCGCGGTCTTTGACAATTTGATCCGCTTCAAACGTGGTCGGACCGTTCGCGCCTTCCACGATAATCTGCGCGCGAATTTGATTAGCGTTCTTGAGGGTGATCTGATTTTCAATTGCCGCGGGGATCAGGACGTCTACATCCAAAGTGAGCAATTCCTCATTCGTGAGATGATCCAGTGCGCCATTCGTAGCATAACCCTTAATGCGGCGCTGAGGGCTAGTGCGGACGTACTCGGAAAGCCCGGCGAGATCAAGACCCTTGGAATTGTGGAGGGCGTCAGTTTCGTCGCCTACGGCGACGACCTTGCAACCGAATTCGTTGGCGAGAATGTTCGCCGCGTACTGACCGACATTGCCAAATCCCTGGACGGCGACGCGCAGTCCGTGCGACTCGCGGTGTTGCCGTTGCAGTGTCTCGATAGTCGCGAGCGCAACGCCGCGTCCGGTGGCTTCGGCGCGACCGGCGGAACCGCCAAGTGCGATCGGCTTGCCGGTGGTAATTTCGGGGGAGAGGTGACCCTGCAACATGGCGATCGTATCCATGAACCAAGCCATTGTCTGCTCGCTGGTGTTCATGTCCGGTGCGGGGATATCGCGCTTGCCGCCCAGAATGGGGGAAATCATTGCGGCGTAGCGCCGCGTCAGCCGCTCCAGTTCGCGCTCGGAGAGCATGGACGGGCTCACGGAGATACCACCTTTGGCACCGCCAAAGGGCAGATTCGCCACGGCGCACTTTAAGGTCATCAACATCGCCAGCGCGCGTACCTCATCCATATCTACGTCCGAATGGTACCGAATGCCACCTTTGCATGGTCCGCGCGCAGATGAATGTTGCACCCGATAGCCAGTGTATACAGCCACCATGCCATCGTCCTTCATGATGGGAACGGCGACGGTCAGTTCGCGTTCGGGCTGGCGGATGATCGCGCGGAGTCCTTCCGAGAGATGGAGCCGGTCAAACGCGATAGAGAGTTGTGAGAGCGCGGTACCAAGCATGCCACCGCGCGCAGGGATGGTTTTCACAGAACTGGAGGAAATTGGGGGGTGTGCACCAAGAACAACAGTCATGAAACACTCCTAGGATCGTCTGGTTTTCTGCAGACAGTGTATCACCAGGAGCGTGAAAGGCGAACAAAAAAGCGCGAGGAAGAAATGAAAATCGCGTGAAAAAGCGTTCGAGGTCCAAGACCGCGAACGTTTTTTCAGGCGGGGCAAACCAGCATGTAGCCGACTGCTTGACTGGTCACGATCAGTTGGGGGTTGGCAGGGTCGGTTTCGAGTTTTTGCCGGAGATACCGAATGTAGGCGCGGAGATATTCCAGGTCGTCGCGATATTCTGCGCCCCAGACGGCGGCGAGGAGTTGTTCGTGAAGGAGAACTTGATTGCGGTGCAGAGCCAGTTGGTAGAGCACGTTATACTCGGTTGGCGTGAGTCGGATTTCTCGGCCGGCGAGAGTCACGCGCCGGCGCGCGGGGTCAATGCGCAAATCGCCGCACACAATTTCGATGTCGCCGGTCGCTCCAGAGGGCTGGCGCGCGCGTTTCAGAATGGCGCGCACGCGTGCTAGCAATTCTTTGGCGGAGAACGGTTTGGTGAGGTAATCGTCGGCGCCGGCTTCAAAGCCGCGCAGCAGGTCCTCTTCGTGCGCCTTGGCAGTGAGCATGATAATCGGGACGTCCGAAAATTCGCGGGCGCGCCGAGCGACTTGATAGCCGTCCATCGTCCGCGAAAGAATAATGTCCAGCAAGACGAGAGCGGGCTGTTCGAGCGCGATCATTTCGATGGCGCTTTCCCCGCTGCCAGTGGAGAGAACATCAAAGTCAGCCGCGGTCAACACTTCGCGGATGAGGTGAACGAGCTTCGGCTCGTCGTCAACGACGAGGATGCGCGGCTTGCCGGTCTTGCTCATATCGTCATCCCTGGATATTCCCTGCCGCGCTCAACCCCGCGCGCGGTAAGGAGAAATAGAGGGTCGTCCCCTGTCCCACTTTGCTCTCTGCCCAGATGCGTCCGCCGTGCGCCTCGACGATCGCGCGCGCAACGGGCAGTCCCAGCCCGGTCCCGGCGACGTGATAGCCGGTCGGCGATTTAACCCGGAAATACTTTTCGAATAGCGGGATCAAATCTTCCTGCGAAATCCCGACTCCCTGATCCGAAATGCTAATGACCACATCCCTGGGACGGATTTGTCCTCGCACGAGGATCAGCCCGCCCTCCGGCGAATACTTGATCGCGTTGTCTGCGATGTTGCGAATTACTTGTTTGATCCGACGGGGATCGGCATCCAAGATTGGCAAGTCCGGCGGCAAGTCCTGAACGAAGCGATGGCGTTCTGTGTGCGTTTGCATCTCATCCACGATTTCGCGGATGAGGCGCGGCAGCCGGACCGGCTCGCGTTC
>Ga0233422_10000672_pt1 | contig 16475 bp, 12 predicted proteins | sample Watercolumn_Mata_2_FD_182724 | JGI IMG/M metagenome (GOLD analysis project Ga0233422, IMG submission 182724) | Freshwater microbial communities from Lake Matano, South Sulawesi, Indonesia - Watercolumn_Matano_2014_110_MG | ecosystem: Environmental > Aquatic > Freshwater > Lake | place...
CAGCGGGCCATACTGCATCGGTTCGTCGGTCGAGTTCGACTGGTGCTCGGTAGGCATGTGCACAACTGCGGCCAGGCTCGGCCATCGCACCGTGATGGTCAACTGCAACCCGGAAACCGTCTCCACCGACTACGACTCCAACGACCGCCTCTACTTCGACGAGCTCACGCTCGAACGGGTGCTGGACATCGTCGACTTCGAACGACCGCTCGGGGTGGTAGTATCGGTCGGCGGACAGATACCGAACAACCTCGCGCTCAGCCTCCATCGCCGCGGCGTCCGGATTCTCGGCACTGACCCGGACTCGATCGACCGGGCCGAGAACCGGCACCGGTTCGCGACCCTGCTCGACCAGCTCGGTATCGCCCAACCGCCCTGGCAGGAACTCAAGAACATCCATGAAGCCCGCGCATTCGCGGCCAAGGTCGGGTACCCGGTACTGGTCCGACCATCCTACGTCCTCTCCGGCTCGGCCATGAATATTGCCAAGACCGAACGCTCCCTCGAACAGTACCTTAGCCAGGCGACTCAGATATCGCCTGAGAACCCGGTCGTCATCTCCAAGTTCCTGGAAGGGGCCAAGGAGATTGAGATCGATGGCGTGGCCCAGGATGGCGAGATGGTCATCTACTGCATCTCCGAGCACGTGGAGCTCTCCGGCGTGCACTCGGGCGACGCCACCGTGGTGATACCGCCTCAGACGACTTATCTCGAGACCGTTCGCCGGGCCAAGGGCATCACCAAGGCCATCGCCGGAGCACTGCGCATCAACGGCCCGTTCAACGTCCAGTTCCTCGCCAGGCAGAACGAGATATCGGTCATCGAATGCAACCTCCGCGCCTCGCGTTCCTTCCCGTTTGTCTCCAAGTCTACCGGTTACGACTTCATCGAGATCGCGGCCCGGGCCATGCTCGGGGAGAACGTACGCGGCCGCTACCACACGCTCGACCTCGACTACGTCGCAGTGAAGGTCCCTCAGTTCTCCTTCTCGCGCTTGAAGGGAGCGGACCCGGTGCTGTACGTCGAGATGACCTCGACCGGCGAATCGGCCTGCCTCGGCGATTCACTCGAAGAGGCGTGGCTCAAAGCGGCAATAGCAAACGGTCTCAGGCTGCCGGAGAAATCCCTACTCGTTTCAGTCGGTGGTGACGATGCCAAGATGAAGCTGCTCGAACCGCTGCGGCAGCTGGCCGCGGCCGGCTTCGACCTCCATGCCACCCCGGGGACGAATCAGTTCCTCGCCACCCATGAAGTGCGGTCCCGGCTCGCACGCAAGGTGTCGGACCCCGAGCCCGGCACGCGGGACGTCGCGGAGCTGATTGCCGACCGCAAGGTCGAATGCGTCATCAACATCCCGAAGCGCACGGCCGACGAAACCGTGCTGACCGACGGCTACCGCATCCGGCGCGCTGCAGCCGACTATGGGATACCGCTCATCAACGACACCGAACTGGCCCGGCTCTTCATCCGCGCGCTGCTGCGTCACCCGCGCCGGAGCCTCGACGCCAGGCCACTGGCTGCCTACGCCACGAGAACCCGCCCGCCGGACACCGCTACCGGTTAGGCTCAACCCTGTTCAACAGGTACTTGATGGTACCAGATGCTGACGCGTGTCGTCAGCCAATGAGCCTGGCGCGAGCATGTCACTCGTGACCTCAGCCTGCATCGAGAAGAAGCCCAAGAACCTCAACGTCTTCGAGAAGTATCTGACCGTCTGGGTTCTCGCCTGCATCGGCGTGGGTATCCTGCTCGGCAAGCTCGCGCCCGGGCTGGCGAAGACGCTGGACGGCATCGCCGTCCACACCAACGGCGCACCGGTCATCTCCATTCCGATTGCCGGCTGCCTCTTCTTCATGATGTACCCCATCATGGTGAAGATCGACTTCGCCGAGGTGCTGCAGGCCGGCAGGAACGCGAAGCCGGTCGGGCTCACGCTCTTCGTCAACTGGGCAGTCAAACCGTTCACCATGTACGCCATCGCCGTCTTCTTCCTCGGCGTCATCTTTCGAGGCCTCATCGGTCCGGACGCGGTCGACCTCGTGAAGCTGCCGCTCGGCGTCAACCTCGAACCGGGCGCGACCTACGGCATCGGCAGAGTCGTGCTGGTCAACGGCGCGAAGCTACTCGAAGTTCCGCTCTGGCGCAGCTATCTCGCCGGCTGCATCCTGCTCGGCGTCGCCCCCTGCACCGCGATGGTCCTCATCTGGGGCTACCTGGCCAGGGGCAACGATGGCCATACGCTGGTGATGGTCGCCATCAACTCGCTCACCATGCTCCTGCTCTACGGCCCGATCGGCGGGTTCCTGCTCGGCGTCGGCAGACTGCCGGTGCCGTGGCAGGCGTTGGTGCTCTCAATCGCCATCTACGTCGCCCTGCCGCTCGTGGCCGGCTATGTGAGCCGCAAGCTCATCATCCGGGCCAAGGGGCAAGCATGGTTCGAGGACAAGTTCCTGCACGTCCTCACGCCCATCACCATCATCGCGCTGCTCGTCACTCTCGTCCTCCTCTTCTCGTTCAAGGGTGAGGTCATCGTGTCGAACCCGCTGACGATTCTCTGGATTGCCATCCCCCTCTTCATCCAGACCAACCTCATCTTCTGGCTCGGGTATATCCTCGCGAAGGTGCTCAAGTTGCGGTACGCCGATGCGGCGCCCGCAGCGATGATCGGCGCGTCAAACCACTTCGAGGTCGCCATCGCCACCGCGACGATGCTCTTCGGCCTATCCTCGGGCGCAGCTCTCGCCACGGTCGTCGGTGTTCTCATCGAGGTGCCCGTGATGTTGATGCTCGTGCGCATCTGTCTCCGGACCCGCAGCTGGTTTCCGGCCCGCCCGTAGCGGCCAGACCGGTCGGCGCCGTCCCGCAACGACTTGACCCCGGGTCCGGACCTGCTATCATATGAACATATGCTCAAACGTTCATCAAAGAGCCCCGCGCCGGGAACCGCCGGCGGGCAATCGTCCCCCTGCTGCCGGGTAATCCACGCCCGGGCGGTGACGGCCGCGCGCCGCCACCTGCCCGAAAGCGAGGCCCTGCTCGCGCTCGCCGACTTCTTCCGGCTGTTCGGTGACGGCACGAGGATCGGCATCCTGTGGGCGCTGAGCCGGACCGAGCTCTGCGTCTGCGACCTGTCGGCCCTGCTCGACATGACCCAGTCCGCGGTCTCGCACCAACTCCGCGTGCTCAAACAGGCGCACGTCGTGAAGTACCGTCGCAGCGGCAAGACGGTCTTCTACTCGCTCGACGACGAGCATATCGGCGCCATCCTGGCGTTGGGCCGGAGCCACGTCGGTGAGTGACGGCTGCTGCGGAGAGTGCCGCTCCCAGCCGGCAACCGACGCCGGTCTTCCCGGCCGCGGGCCGGACTCTGCACCTTGCGACCGGCTCACGATCGCGCGGTTCCGAATCCGGGGAATGGACTGCGCCGAGGAGACGAACGCCCTCACGGCCACGGTGGGCAGTCTGGCGGGCGTGCGGGAACTCGGATTCAACCTGCTCATTGGCACCATGACCGTCGGCTATGACGCCGCAGTCGCGGATGAGGCCGCTATCCGCGACGCGGTGCGGCGAGCCGGGCTGGAGGCACAGGCAATTGCCGCGACCCGCGCCGACGCCGCGAACCGGAGCGCGCCGGACTGGTGGTCGCGGCGTGGCCGCGCCGTGCTCTGCCTGGCATCCGGGGCACTCGCGGGCAGCGGGTTCGTCACGCACGCACTGCTGCATGGAGACGTTGGGCACGCACTGACGGGCGGCGAAGGCGCCGACCACGTGTTCCCTCCGACGGTCGTGGTGTTATACGTCGCTGCCGCCGTAGCCGGTAGCTGGTTCGTCGCTCCGAAGGCGCTCGCTGCGGTGCGGCGGATGCGCGCGGACATGAACCTTTTGATGACGATTGCCGTGGTCGGAGCCTTGCTCATCGGCCAGTGGTTCGAGGCAGCCACGGTGGCGTTCCTGTTCGCCCTCTCGCTGCTGCTCGAGTCCTGGAGCGTGGAGCGTGCCCGGCGCGCGATCCGCGCACTCGTTGCCCTGGCGCCACCGGTGGCGCGCTGTCTTCGCCCTGAGGACGGGTCTCTCGTCGAGCGTCCGGCCGCCGACGTTGCAGTCGGTTCGGTCATCAGCGTCCGACCCGGCGAGCGAATCCCGCTCGACGGCGTGGTAACAAGAGGAAGCACCACGGTAAACCAGGCACCCATAACGGGCGAGTCCCTTCCGATTGTCAAACGGACCGGAGATGAGGTATTCGCGGGGACGATCAACCAGGACGGCGCGATCGAGTTCCGGGCCACCAAGGTGGCGGCCGACACTACCCTGTCCCGCATCATTCGCATGGTCGAGGAGGCGCAGTCGCGCCGGGCGCCGGTCGAGCAGTGGGTGGAAAGGTTCGCGCGCTACTACACGCCGACGATGATGGCGCTCGCACTGGTCGTTGCCCTGGTCCCTCCGCTGGTTTTCGGTGGTGGCTGGAGCCGCTGGTTCTACGAGGCGCTGGTGCTGCTCGTCATCGCCTGCCCGTGCGCGCTTGTCATCTCCACCCCGGTGAGCATCGTTGCCGGCCTCACCTCGGCGGCGAGAGCCGGGCTGCTCGTCAAGGGCGGCGCGTTCCTGGAAGCGGCAGCGCGGATCCGGGTATTCGCCATGGACAAGACCGGCACACTGACGAGGGGCTTTCCCGAGGTGCAGGACGTGGTCCCGCTCAACGGGCACGATTCCAGCGAATTGCTGGCCCGCGCCGCTGCGTTGGAGGCGCACAGCGAGCACCCGCTCGCGGCAGCGATTCTCAGGAAGGCTGCGGCCGAGAAGGTCACGCCTGCGACTGCCGAGGACTACCGCTCGCTCAAAGGCAGGGGCGCCGAGGCCCGCATCGACGGTCACCAGTTCTGGCTCGGCAGCCACCGGCTGCTTCACGACAAGGGCTGCGAGAACCCGGAAATCCATGAGCGCGCGCTGCGCATGGAGGACGCCGGTCATTCGGTAGTCGTAGTCGGCAACGACCGGCATGTTTGCGGGCTCATCGGCGTTGCTGACTCGGTCAGGGAATCGGCAGCGGCGACCGTTAGTGCGCTGAAGGCGAGTGGCGTGAGATATGTGGCACTTCTGACGGGCGACAATCAGGGCACGGCCGAGGCCGTCGCCAAGGCTGTTGGCGCAGATGAAGTGCGGGCTGAACTGCTGCCCGAGGACAAGCTGCGAGCAGTCCTCGAGATTCAGGAAAAGCACGGCCCGACCGCGATGGTCGGTGATGGAGTCAACGACGCGCCCGCGCTCGCGGCGGCCACTCTCGGCATCGCGATGGGCGCGGCCGGCACTGACGCCGCGATCGAGACCGCCGACATCGCCCTGCTGTCCGATGACCTCTCCCGCCTGCCCTGGCTGGTCCGCCATTCGCGACGCACGACAAGCATGATCAGGCAGAACATCTTCTTCGCGCTGGGAGTCAAGGCGCTGTTCATGGCCCTCGCCTTCCTCAACCTGGCGACGCTCTGGATGGCGATCGCGGCCGACATGGGCGTCTCCCTCCTCGTCGTATTCAACGCGCTGCGTCTTCTGGGCGGAGAGAGGGTGCCATCGGGTCGCGGCGGGTTGCCTGGCGCCGCGGCGTCGGCCGTCCGCTCCGGACAAGGGTGATGGCACGCCCGTCAATCTCGAATCCGCCGGCGCCGGTTGACGCTGCGCGGAAACCACACGATAATCTGACAGAGATCCGCAACTCAGAATCCGCTAGGAGAGACATGAAAACCACCCTGCTCTTCACGCTCGCCGCCTTGGTCGGGCTGGCCTCGGCCAACCTGCTGGTAAACGGCGACTTCGAACAAGCCTTCGACGTAGGCTGGGACACCGCTGCCGTGAACTTCGCCGGCGGCGACACCTTCACATGGTCAGACACGCTCGGCCAACCCGCGCCGGGCTATGCCGTCGCGGTCCGCAAATACCTTGCCAAGTCCGCCTCGATGAACCAGACGGTGGACATCCCGAACGTGAACCTGACGCTCACCTTTGACGGACATCTGGAGATCGGCGGCGGTTCCTCGACCTGCTGGCCGGTCGCCGCCTTTGTAGTTCGCTACCTCGATTCGTCCGGCGTCAGCCTGGGAAACACCAAGCTGTATCTCCACGACCAGTACTGCGATTGGGCCGCAAGCGACACGCAGAGCCTGATTGATGTCACGTCTCCCGGCGTGTGGACGCAATTCAGCCTCGACATTGCCGATGAGCTCTCCAAGAATCTGCCCGGAGTCGGCGCGGCCAACGTCAAGAAGCTGACCATAGACCTGTACGCATACGACAACGGAACCTGAGGGGGCGGCTGGGCGGAAGTTTCCGCCGACAACATCTCGCTGGACGTCACCGGTATTGAGGAGCGGACCGGCACCGAACTGGGGCGATCACTGAGCGCGCATCCGAACCCTGTCAGTACCCGGACCGCAATCAGCTACAGCCTGTCCCGCAGCGCCGCCGTGAGCTGTGTCGTGTACAACGCGGCCGGCAACGTCGTATCACGGCTGCAAGCCGGCACCCAGCCCCCGGGCGAGCATCGGCTGACGTGGGACGCGACGGGCATGGAGCCCGGGGTGTACTTCGGCAAGCTCGTGGCCGGCAGCAGCACGACTACTGCCCGGCTGACCCTGGTCCGGTAGGCCGAGGGAGGCCCAATGAGAAAGCGCGTCCTTGGCGCAGTCATTCTGCTCGCCTGCGCGGCCTTCGCCGCCGATTCGCTGAACTGCCGGCTCGTCGGCAACTGGCCGTTTGGACCTTCATCCAACTCAGCGGTTGACCCGGCGCGGGACATCGTGTTCTGCGGCTCGGGCGGCGGCGCGTACGTGCTCGACATGAGCAACCCGACCTCGCCGGTCTTCCTGTCCGACAATATCCGCACGCGCGGCTACATCCGCGACATGTGGTACGAGTCCAACCGGCTCTACGTGATATCCGGCCAGCTCGACATATTCGACGTCTCCGATCCTGCCGTGCCCACTCGTCTCGGCGGTGTCGGAGTTGCCGGACCGGGAAACGGCCTCGCCGTAGCCGGCAGCTATGTCTACGTGGCCGGCCGCGACTCGGGCCTGCGTGTCTTCGACGCATCCGACCCATCAAACCCGCACGAAGTCGGGCGGCTCAACACACGCGGCCGGGCCTGGGACGTCTGGGCCCAGCCGGACCGGGCATATGTCGCGAACGGCGATTCGGGCCTGGTCACGGTAAATGTCGCCGACCCTGCCAACCCGCGCGAAACCGGCCGGTGCGTGTTCGGCGCCCCGGCCAAGAACCTGGTGACCTCCGGCTCGCACGCCTACGTCGCCTGTGAAACCAGCGGCCTGCGCGTCATCGACATTTCCGACACCGCGAACCCCTGCGAAGTGGGCAGGTTTGACAGCCTGACCGGCGTGATGGGCGTAGTCGTCAGGGACACGTTCGCCTGTGTAGCGGACTGGGCCGAGGGCCTCGTCATCCTCAACGTGGCCAATCCGACCGCGCCGCGCCGCCTCGGCGCTGCCGGGATGATGCTCTACCCTCACGGCGTCCAGGTGATGGGTCAGCACGGCTACCTTTCTGACTGGAACGGCGGTCTGCGGATAGTAGACATCTCCAACCCCGCCGTCCCGACCGAGGTCCACCAGTTCGAGACGCCGGAATGGGCGCACAACGTGGCAATCAGCAACGGCAACGCCTACGTGTCTGACGGCTACGAAGGTTTGCGGGTCATCGACGTCAGCGACCCGACCCAACCGGTTGAGCGGGCGGTTCTGGCGACGCCGGACCAGATACAGGGATCGGCCATCGCGGACACGCTGTTGTTCCTTGCGGCATGGGGCTCCGGCATCCGGGCTGTCAGCATCGCCGACCCCGATGCGCCTCGCGAAATCGGCTACTTCGACACTCCCGACTACGCCATCCACGTCTTCGTATCCATGCCCTACGCCTACGTGGCCGAGCGCGGCTCGGGGATGCGCATCCTGGACTGCTCCGACCCGGCCAATCCGACTGAAGTCGGGCACTTCGACACGCCGGGGATCGCTTGCGAAGTAAGAGTAGTAGATACTCTCGCCTATGTGGCGGACCGCGAGAACGGCCTGCGGATCGTCAACGTGTCCAACCCGTCCAGCCCGCATGAAGTCGGCTACTTCGATACGCCCGACTACGCGTTCGGGCTCGATGTCGTCGCCGGCCGCGCCTACATTGCCGACCGCAACTCGGGATTGCGCATCATCGACGTCTCGAACCCGGCCAGCCCGACCGAACTCGGTTCCTTCAACACGCCGGGGCAGGCGATGTCGGTACGAGTCCAGAACGGCTACGCGTACGTCGCCGATGGCTCTTCCGGTCTGCGCGTCATCGACTGCAACAACCCGGCATATCCGGTCGAGCGGGCCTTCTACGACACGCCGCACAATGCCTGGGCCGCGGCGCTCGACGGGGCCCGCGTCTACGTGGCTGATTTCGGCGCCGGTCTGCAGATATACGAGCCGACGCTGGGCATTGCCGAGGAACGCTCGACACCGCACGCGTCACGCCTGGTGCTCGGGCCGAACCCGGTCAGGAACGAACTCGTCGTACAGGTGCCGGACGGCATCGCCTCCTCGACGCTGAAACTGTACAACAGCTCCGGCCAGCTGGTCCGCCAGGTCAGCCTGCACGGCAGAGCCGGACGCGCCTCAGTCCGCGGGCTAGCGCCCGGCATCTATGTAGCCCGGCTGGGATCACTCTCCGGGAAACTCGCTCTGCTGCGGTAGACCGAAGCGACGCCAGGCTCCTTTCAAGGCTGGGCAGCCACGTGGCTCCCGGCCTTTCCCTCAATCGTCGCCGCCGCTACCGGCATTGGCCTTGACGAAGTCCGGTCCTATATGCGCGCCGGTGAAACGGTAGCTTTCGTTGGGTCGTCGGGCGTCGGCAAGTCCAGCATCATCAACCGCCTGCTCGGCGCCGAGCGTCCGCAGACCGGCGAGGTCAGCCAGGCCGCCGGCAAGGGCAGGCACATCACCACCCGGCGCGAACTGATACCGCTGCCCGGCGGTGGCCTGCTCATGGACACTCCGGGCCTGTGCGAACTGCAGCTCTGGGGCGAAGAGAGCAATCTCGAGGGCGCGTTCGCGGACGTCGAGGCGCGGGCGGGCCGGTGTCACTTTCGCGACTGCAGTCACCGGGACGAACCGGGCTGCGCCGTACGAGCCGCACTCGAAGATGGCTCGCTCGATGAGGGGCGTTTCAGGAACTTCGGGAAGATGCAGCGCGAGCTCAGGTTCCTGGCCAAGCGTCAATACTGGGCCAGGATGAAGAAGCACCAACCCCGCCCCCCGACTCCGGTCCGAGCGACGACGAGTAGAGACTGCGTCACGGAGCCGGCTCTGCCGGTGCGGGTAGACTAGAAGTAGTGGCGGAGCGAACAGCTGAAGGTCAGACCCCAGGTTCGCTGCCAGGGCGCCGACGCGCCCGATTGAACACCGTCCAGATCGCAGGACGCGCCCACATTCAACGTGCTTCGGTCTTCGACGTAGGACAGCAGGTCCACTCCCACCGATGCTCTCTGGTAGGATAGTACCGGCACCTGTAGCTGGTACAGGTTGTCACGGGTTGCCTGCAACTGGCCGCTCAGGCTGAGCAGCATGCGATCCGGCAGCAGGTGGGAGAGGACAACGTCGGCCGACGCGTCCTGGTGTCCAACATAGGGCACGTGGTGTGCTTCGGCGGTGCCGCTGAGATGAAGCCGGGTCGTGAAGGGATAGCCGAACGCGAAGGTCGCCAGCCCTGACAAGTCCGCGTAGGCATCCTCGCTGACCTCACGCTGACCACTGTAGTTCTTCAGGTACCGATACATGCGGGCGGCGATACCGCAGCGCGTGGCCAGCTTTGCGCCGGTCCGCCAGTAGCGGTCGCCGAGTAGCGGCTGCTTTCCCACGATCTCCCGTATGCGCAGCCAGGCCCGGGCCGGCAGCCTGCCCGCAATGCAGCCGGCGGCGACGAGGACACGTTCGATCTCAGCGTAGTAGAACTTCGTCGCCCGGTTGGAGTCGTGCGTGTAGAAGTAGCGGCTGCTCCCGGCCAGTGTCTTTGCCAGTGCCTGCACCGCCTCCTCGCCCATCGGCGCTGCCAGCAGTCCCTCTTTTGCCAGCGCTTCCCCGATGAGCAGCGCTTCCAGGACCGGAGTCGCGTCGCGCAGCCGTCCGAACGCCGGACCCAGCTCCGTCTCGGCCGCGACAGACCACGAGTTCTCATTGTAGGCCGGGACCCAGGCCGAATCGTACAGCCCCATGTCGTGCCGCCAGTACGCCGGGCCCTGCGAGTGGCCGAGTTCCGCGCTCAAGTGCGAATGCGTACCGATGCTGACCGGCAGTTGGCTTGGATACCAGTCGGCGTCTGCATCCAGGCTGGGGCCGCCGGAGATGGTGAAACTCCTGCTCACGCTGGTCGAGACTCCCAGCCTTGCTGTGGCGGCCAGGTATTTGCGCTCGCTGACGACTAAGACGTCGTAGCGCGGAACCACCGCGCCGCGCAACCAGAACCGCTCTCCCGTGCCGACGCCCATGAACGTATCCGGGTCGACCTCCACGCTCCAGCTGCGAACGCTGATTTCGGGCAGGCCGTAGGAGAGCAACGGATTGTGGGACAGAAACCCTCCCACCATGGCCAACAACAGCAGGCTACAGATAGTAGTGCACTCCCCAGCCCGACGGAATCCGGCCGAAAGTCATCGTCAACGCCGCGGCCCAATGATGCTTGAAGCTCGAACTGCTGGCATGCTCGCTGTACCGCAGGTCGAAGCCGGTCGTGTAGCGACCTCCCAGCCGTATGGCGAACCGTTCGGACAGATAGTAGGAGAATACCAGGGTGTGGGTCGAAGGCAGAGCGAACAAGTTCTCCCAGTAGGGCTGTGGCGCCGGCGAGTAATGCGGGGCGATGTCGAGACCGTAGGATGCCACCAAGCGGTCGGAAATCTCGTACGATACGTCGCCGGCCAGTTCCAGCCGGTGCTCCACCCTTGGCTCGGTCCGGGGCCAGGGCAGGACGTACGCGGCCGATGCACCGTACGTCCAGCGCAGCCCGACCGGCCGACTGAACTCCCACCCGACCTGGTAACCCCGGCGGAATGAAGTATCGATCTCTGCCCAGGCCGTGTCGGTCACGTCGTACGACTCGCTTTGGTAGTGCGCATCGACATTGCTGGTCAGGAAGCCACGCATCCCGAACCGGCGCTCATCCGAGCCGATGAGCGGCGTCTCGTCCAGCCGGAACAGCGTGTACGCCGGCAGCGGCCCGCTGATCGCCCCGGCGCGTGTCAGCCACTGCTCCAGCGAATCGTAGTAGAACTTTGCGGCCCGGTCGTGCGCGTAGAACAACTTCCACGACCGCGATACGAACCCGCCCAGATCGCGCAGGTCGTCGTCGGACAACTCGCGGGTGAGCACTCCCTCTTCCCTCAAGATGCGGGCCAGACGGGCGGCGCGATACAGAGGCCAGGCGTCGCGCATCCGCCCGTATCCGAACCCGACCTGGCCGCCGTGCAGGTCGAAACCCAGGGCTCGGGACTTGTCCCACTCCGGCCCATCCCGCGCATCGTCCACATCGAAGGAGACACCCGCATCCATACCGGCGCGAACGAAGGCGTCGGTCCCGGGCAGGTAGACGTGACCGGTCGCGTTCGAGTTCAGACTCAACACGGTCGTGAGGCCGCGCCGGGCCCTTGCCAGTGAGTCCGGGGCTCCGCCGCCCTGTGCTCCGGCACCCGCATAGGCCGACGCGTCCACGTCAAGGTCGAGTTGTTCGCTGAGGATTGAGGTCCGCCAGCCCAGCCGTCCCAGCAAAGTCCCGCTCTGGTCGGCTTCTCGCCCGGTCTGGTCAGAGGCGAAGAGGTCCGAGCGCAGCCACCAGTCGGCGCGGCTGGCGCGGGAGTACGACTGCCGGAATGTTGTCAGGTCGAGACCGAAGGCGACGGCGGCCGCCAACGGAAAAAGGTACACCGGGCTGCGCCGCATAGGGGCACCAGTCTATGCCTGACCGCGATGCTGTCAAACCGGGCCAGCTCAACCAGGCTTTGCCCCGCGCAGATGAGTTCACCTGTACGCTGCTACCATTGCCAGTGATGCCTCCGTCGTAGGGCGCTATTGGTACCTCTCTGCCCGGGTGTGGGTTCCCGGACGCCCCCCGTCACGGAAGTCGCCGCAGTGTCCTATGGGACGATTGTCGCCCTTCGCCCCGAGGCATCGGCAACCGCATCCTCTCCCCTGGCCGCCTCCCGGACCATATGCCATGCTGTCATCAAGTCTCGGGGATTGTGCTGCCGTCAGGCTTCGTCCAACCCGGAAACTGCACTCTCGCGCAAGCGGCCCGGCTTGACATCCGGCCTGATGCTGTAGAATCTTAGTAGCGAGATGCGACTGGTCACGCGCCGAGCCCAAGGAGTCATCCATGCCAAGAAATCGTAACGCTTTGTCCCTCATGTTGTCCGTTCTGCTGCTGGTAGTTGCCTCCTGCAGGAACCGCCCGCCCGCGTTTGCGCAGGCCCCGGACGGCCCGACCAACTGCTATCCGAATAGGCCGTACACGTTCACGGTCGCCGCAACCGACCCGAACGGTGACAACGTGGCGATTCGCTTCGACTGGGGCGACTCGGTCGTCAGCGATTGGACGGAATGGGAAGGAAGCGGAGTCGAGGTCGCGCTCAGTCACACCTGGGCCGACACGGGCACCTTCGAGGTCAGGGCCCAGGCCCAGGACAAGAAGCTGCTCGGTTCCGAGTGGTCCCCGGCGCTTCCGGTGCAGGTCCTGCCCCGGCCCGAGACGCCGGCCGTTCCCATCGGACCCACGCTCTGCTTCAAGGACACCGTCTATACCTTCAAGAGCGTCACGACTGACCGGTTCGGCGACAGCGTATCAATCCGCTTCGACTGGGGCAGCGACACGTCCGACTGGAGCCCGTTCATCGCCTCCGGTGAAACGGTGGCGATGAGCTATGCCTGGCCGGACGTCGGACACAACGAAGTCACCGCCCAGGCCAGGGACCAGAAACTCCACACCACCGAATGGTCCGACGGGCTCGGAGTGGACGTCATCCTGCGCCTGGGACCGGACAAGCCGACCGTGCCTTCCGGGCCCTACCGGGGCGGCCAGGACTCGATCTACGACTTCTCGTCCTCGGCCACGCATCCCCAGGGCATCCACGTCGCAATCCGCTTCGACTGGGGCAATGGCGACACCTCCGACTGGAGCGTGTTCATGGCTCCCGGCGAGCCGATAACGAGAGGCTATGCCTGGTCCGTGCCCGACACCTACGGCGTCAAAGCCCAGGCCAAGGACACGGGCGGGACGCTGTCGGAGTGGTCGGACCCGCGCACGATCCTGGTGCGGCCGGCGGATACGCTGGAGATCTGGCGCTTCCAGATCAAGGCAGGGGCGGCGGAAAACAACCACTCCTCGCCCGCCATCGCGCCCGACGGCACCATCTATGTCGGGTCGCAGGACAACTACGTGTACGCAGTGAACAACGACGGTACGCTCAAGTGGCGTTTTCAGACTGGCGGTCCGGTGCGGTCGTCACCGGCCATCGCGCCGGACGGCACCATCTACGTCGGCTCCCACGACAATCGCCTGTACGCCCTCGATACCGGCGGTGCGGTCAAATGGTTCTATATCACTGGCGGTGACATCCCGTCTTCGCCCGCCATCGCCGCAGATGGTACGATATACTTCGGGTCCAAGGACGGCTATGTCTATGCGCTGAACCCGGACAGCACTCTCAAGTGGCGCTACTCGGTAAGCCAGGACGTCTATTCCTCACCCGCCATCGCGCCCGACGGCACCATCTACGTCGGGTCGAACAGCGACTACCTGTACGCCTTTGCCCCGGACGGTACGCTCAAGTGGCGCCATGCGACGAGCCGGGATGTTCAATCGTCGCCGGCCATCGCCGCCGATGGCACCATATACTTCGGTTCGCTCGAGGGTATCCTCTACGCCCTCAGTCCGAACGACACAGTGAAGTGGTCATTCCAGACCAACGGCCAGATCTACGCCTCTCCCGTCATTGCGCCGGACGGCACGGTCTACTTCGGTTCGACCGACAATGTCCTCTATGCGATGAACCCGGACGGCACCATGAAGTGGCGACACGTGACCGGCGACAACATCTATTCCTCGGCCGCCATCAACGCCGACGGCACTATCTACTTCGGCTCCAACGACAACAACCTCTACGCGCTCCGCCCCGACAGCGCGCTGGTCTGGTGGTATCCGACCGACAACGACATCACTTCATCCCCGACCATCGGCACCGACGGCAAGATCTACTTTGTCGGCGATGACGGCTATCTGCACAAACTCAAGGGCTTCAGCCAGCTGTCCAACTCAAACTGGCCCAAGTTCCGCCATGACATCAAGAACACGGGCCGCGTCGGCGCGAAGTAGCGGATACAGATACAGGAAGCGGTAGCGAAATGAGAATCCTCTTCGCCTGCGTCGGCAACTCCTGCCGGAGCCAGATGGCCGAGGCGTTCTGCCGCGTGCTCGGCAAGGACGTGGAATGCGAGAGCGCGGGGTCGAACCCGGCACAGAGCATCGCCCCGCACGCAATCGAGGTGATGAAGGAAGTCGGCATCGACATCAGTTCGGCGCGGACCAAGGGGTTCCGCGACGTGATTGCCGGAGGCTTCGACTACATGGTCTCGATGGGCTGCACCGTCACCTGCCCGTTCCTTCCCGGCGCGAAGGAAATCCGGTGGGAGATTCCCGACCCCTATGGCAAGGGCATCAAGGAGTACCGCCAGGTGCGGGACCTGATCCGTTCTGAAGTCTCGGCCCTGCTCGCGCGACTCGTGCTGCTGGCTGCGAGGCCGAAGGACAATCACCAGCCGCTGGCCTAGGGCCGGACACCTCGCCGCTTCCCGCTATTCTACCTCGTACGTGATGTAGACCGTCCGGGTCAGCTTGAATTCGCCCGGCTGCAGGCCGGGCGCCTCTTTCCCTGCTGCCGTGCGGTCCATGGCGACGTTCGCCTGCGCGTAATACTGGCCCCACCCGCCCGGCTCGTTCTCGCTGATGCTGATGGGCTTGCCCAGTTTGACGCCGGCCAGGTCCGCCATCGTCTGCGCTTTGGCCTGGGCCGCCCGCACCGCCTCGACCCGCGCGTCAGCCGTGTGCTTCTTCGGGTTCTCGACCGCGAAGTTGACGTTGTTCACCTGCGTCGCTCCGGCCTGCATCCCGGCATCGAGCACGGCCGAGGCCCGGTCCAGGTCACGCACGTTCACGTTCAGGGCGTGGTATACCCGGTAACCGTCGAACAGCCGGCGGCGATTGCTGTCATCATATCGGTACTGCGGGGCGACCGAGAAGGAAGATGTCTGGATGTCCTTGGACTCTATGCCTGTCGCCTTGACCGCCGCGTTCACGGCGGTCATCAGTTCGGCATTGGCTCGGTATGCCTCCCGGGCGCTCTTCTTGTGAAAGGTCTCAACCCCGAAACTGATGTGGCAGATATCCGGCTGCACCGACACTTCGGCCGTCCCGGTGACGGCCAGCGTGCGCTGCGGCTTCTCCCGTGCGGCCGCAAACGCCGCCACCAGACTCAGGACCAGCATGGCTGCGGTCTTCTTCATCTCCTTTTCCTTTCCTCATTGCGGACGGTACCAGATAGATACAAGGTCATGCGTGCTTTCCTTGCGTACCGGTCGGCTCGCGACCTCTGCCCTGTCGCCGACCGCCGGGGCAGAAGGCGCTACGCTGCCATTCCTGAGTATAGAGCCGGGCAGACTAGCGTCAACCCGCCGTACCGGCCCGCGTGGTCCGGGGGCTCGCCTTCAGGTCTTGACCGGGATGGGCGCATCGGTAGACTATACTCCTGCCGCTTGAGTTGACAAACACAGCAACACTTTTCAAGGAGGACCGTTGAAAGGTCTGAACTTCGTCATGCTCTGTCTCCTGCTTGCCGTCGGTTTGGCCGCGGCGCGCCCGTCCCACTACAGCATGAGCCCGGCCCACCGGTTCGAGCCTGCGGCGGGCGAGGAGACGAACTTCGTATCGTTCGCAAACGGGTTCACCATTGACACCCGCGCCGGCGAGCCGGCATTGCCGGCGGGGCTCAGGCTGTCCCCGGCCGCCGATGAAAGCCAGTACTACATTATCCAGTTCACGGGCCCGTTCCTTCGCCAGTGGTTCAACGATTTGGACCGCAGCGGCATCAAAACGTTCGGCTACCTGCCGAGCTACGCGGTCCTGGCTCATCTTACCCCGGACCAGCGCGCGTTCGTCGCATCGCTGCCGATGGTGCGCTGGGTGGGCCTGTTCCAGCCGGCCTACAAACTGGAGTCAGGACTTATCGAGGCGACCGGGACGCGCAAGGTCGTCATCCTGGTGATGCCGGGCGCGGACCCGGCCCCGGTGACGGCGGTGATCGCCGCGCTCGGTGGGATGGTAGACGAGCAGCAGACTACGAGCTTCGGCACGACGGTCACCGCCACCCTTGACGGCAGCGACATCGCGTCCGTGGCCCA
>Ga0233422_10000674_pt1 | contig 16426 bp, 14 predicted proteins | sample Watercolumn_Mata_2_FD_182724 | JGI IMG/M metagenome (GOLD analysis project Ga0233422, IMG submission 182724) | Freshwater microbial communities from Lake Matano, South Sulawesi, Indonesia - Watercolumn_Matano_2014_110_MG | ecosystem: Environmental > Aquatic > Freshwater > Lake | place...
GGCGTTCGATTCTCTCGGTTTTTGCCGTCTCAGACCAAGGAACGCTCGATTTCTTTCAGCTTCCGCGTGACCTACACGAGTATCTCAAAAGTCTTTACCAATCCCGATTCACCCTTTGGCGATTTGCGCGGCCAGTATAGTTCCATGGAAGACATCTATGGAGGAGGCGGGGAACTTCGATGGCGGGTTCCGGGCCAATCTTTTGCGCTTTCGCTTTCCGCCGAGTACCTTTCTACAACAAGCAGTCAGATTCAGCTTGTCGGCTTCACATCGCCGCCGCAGCGACTACCTGTCGAGGAAGGGTATCGTCTTATTCCCGTGGAGATTGGCGCGCAAGTGTACATTCCACTTGGCTCGGAGCGTGTCGAACTGACGATGGGCGGAGGAGTCGGGGCGTACATCGGTACGAGGTCTCTGAGAGTTGCCGGTGTGAAGGCGGTCGAGAAAAGCACTCCGATTACCTATGGCATTCATGTGGAGACAGGATTTGATTATTGGATCGAACCATGGCTGTTCGTGCGCGCGGAGATGCGCTTTCGGGATCCGGAATTTACATCTGAGAGCAAGTTTGAACAGCCTGCAACGCAGTACGGAAACATGCTCGTACTCTTCCCCCAGGTTCCATTCCGAGCGCGTATCAACGTCAATGGTTTGAATTTTGGACTCGGGGTCGGAGTGGCGCTTTTCTGAACCGTCCATGAAAGAGACACATCATCCGAAGAAGAGCCTCATCTACCTCGCCGGATTCATGGGGAGCGGAAAGAGTACGATCGGTCCGATTCTGGCAAACACCATTGGATACCAGTTTGTCGACATTGACAAGCACGTCGAGCAGAAAGCAGGGAAGAGGATCAAGGATATTTTTGCGACGGACGGGGAAGCGGCGTTCCGGGCCATCGAGCGTGCATCGCTCCTCGACGTGTCAGCCTGGACGCGTTGTGTTGTGTCCCTGGGGGGCGGCACCATTGCGAATGAAGAGAACTTTCAATTGATTCATAAGAGCGGCGTTATCGTGTACCTCCAGCTCTCGCCGGAGGAGATCACGCACCGGGTTCATCACAGGACGGACCGGCCGCTGCTTGTAGCGCCGGATGGGAGCAAGCTCCCTCCTGAAGAGATTCAAATTCGGGTGGGAGCTCTTCTCGCAAAGCGCGAGGAGTTCTATGCGCGAGCTGACGTGATCATCCGGGCCGATCGGAAGCGCGTGGGAGCGACGGTGGACGAAGTTGTACGCCGGTTGAGGAGATACATCGAGACCTGAGGAGGATCTGTGGTTCATCGACAAATCGATGTTGCGCTTGGTGAACGCAGCTATCCCATTTACTTTGGGAATGGATTGAGATCTTTATTCGCTCCGACGTGCCAGCAGCACGGGATCCCCGAGCGAGTTGTCATTCTCACCGATACCAACGTCGCACGCCAATACCTCGAACCCCTTGCGGCACATTTGCGGCAGTTCAAGTTCTCTGTCTCATCCATTGTCATCCCGCCCGGTGAGGAACAGAAAAGCCTTCAGCGGGCCAATCTTGTCTTCACGCAACTCTTGAAAGAAGGAGTAGGGAGGAAGTCCGCAATCGTTGCCCTGGGGGGTGGCGTTTTGGGTGACCTGGCGGGTTTCGTCGCCGCCACCTATCAGCGCGGCGTGACGCTCGTTCAGGCTCCGACGACACTTCTCGCACAGGTAGATAGTTCGGTCGGGGGAAAGGTGGCCGTGAATCACCCGCTGGGCAAGAACATGATCGGTGCGTTCTTTCAGCCGAGATTCGTCTGGATCGATGTTGAGACGTTGAGGACGCTGCCGGCCCGGGAGATTGTATGTGGATTGGGAGAAGTGGCGAAATACGGCGTCATCTTCGATGCGGAGTTCTTTTCATATCTTGAGACGAACCTGGACCGCATTCTGCAGCTTGACCCTGAAACGATGTTGTACGTTCAGGAGCGTTGCTGTGAATTGAAAGCGCGCGTCGTGTCGGAAGATGAACGTGAACAGGGACTCCGGATCGTTCTGAACTACGGCCATACCGTGGGACATGCTCTCGAAGCGGCAGGGGGATACCGGATCTTGAAACATGGTGAAGCGGTGTTGCTCGGGATGGTTGCGGAGAGCTTCATCGCACGGGAGATGGGCTTGCTGCCCCCAGATGTTCACGAACGAATTCTCAGACTTGTTCAGCGTTTTCCTCTCTCCTTCCGCACTTCTTCATTCACCGCTGAGAGGGTGCTTGCCGCGCTGGCGCTCGATAAAAAATCGATCGACGGAAAAGCACGATTCGTGCTACCCTTGCGTCTTGGGGAAGTTCAGGTGGTTGATGAGGTGAAGGATGCGCAGGTTCGGTCGTCTCTGCGGCACCTGGCCGAAGCGTTTGGGGGAACAAAGAAGAAATGATGGATCGCACGTGATAAACTGGGATGTTGCATGAGACGCTCCTCACGGATTTCGCTTTTGACTCTTCTTGTCGTCTTCTCTTTCGTCGATCTTGGGGCGCAAGTCCCGCCCAAACGGGAGCTTCGGTCCATATGGATTGCCACTGTCACAAATCTCGATTGGCCCACCCGTGGTGCCGATCCAAACGTGCAACGTTCGGAGCTCCTCTCGCTCCTTGACGGGCTGAAGGCTGTCGGTGTGAATTCCGTCGTTTTTCAGGTGCGACCCGAGTGCGATGCGCTCTATCCATCCACGATTGAGCCATGGTCGTACTGGCTCACCGGCCAGCAGGGAAGGGCCCCGGCCAGCCCATTCGATCCTCTGCAATTTGCCCTGGATGAAGCACACAAGCGCGGCATGGAACTCCATGCGTGGTTCAATCCCTATCGTGTGGAGCGGTCAGCTGGCAACTATGCGCTTGCGTCGAATCACGTTGCTGTTCAGCACCCCGACTGGGTGATAACGATGGGTACGTATCGGTTTCTCAATCCGGGAATGCTGGTTGTCCGTGATCATACTGCACGCGTCATAGCTGATGTTGTCCGGCGGTATGATATCGACGGCGCACATATGGACGACTATTTCTATCAGGATGGCATTACGAATCAGGATTCGTTCACATTCCAGTCAGAGCCCCGCGGTTTCACCAATCTCGGTGATTGGCGGAGGGACAATGTGAATCTCCTCATCAGGCAGGTCTACGACAGCATCAAGGCGATCAAGCCGAATGTGAAATGGGGAATCAGCCCGAGGGGGATTTGGAAGAATGGTGTGCCGACAGGAATTGTCGGGAACGACAACTACAACACGATTTACTGTGATGCGGTTGCGTGGATGCAGGGACAGTACATAGACTACATCACTCCTCAACTCTATTGGCCCTTCGGCGGGGGGCAAGATTATGGGAAACTGATGCCGTGGTGGTCATCGGTTCGCAATGGGAGACACCTGTACGTCGGTCAAGGGTCATATCGGATTGTGGCATCGCAGGGCGACTGGGGAGCGTCCGAACTGCCGAATCAACTTCGTCTGAATCGGACAAACTCCCAAGCGCAGGGGAGCATCTTCTTCAGGGCCAAGGTTGGGTTTCTCGATAATCCCAAGGGATTGGCAGACTCACTCAAGCGGGATTTCTACAAGTACCCGGCCTTGCGGCCTCTCATGAGCTGGAAGGAGAACATCCCGCCCAACGCGCCAGGTGGACTTACACTCGCAAAGTTCTCATCATTTGCCACGCTGACATGGACAGCACCAGTTCCAGCTTCAGATGGGGGCGTCGCAGATCAATATGTCCTGTACCGGTCGACAACGATGCCGATTCAAACTGATGATGCACGCAATATTCTCGCTATCCAGACAGGAACAAGTTACATTGAGCAATCCCTACCACCTTCAGGTGTCACTTACTACTACGGCGTCACAGCGGTCGATCGCCTCCAAAACGAAAGCCCATTGAGCAATGTGATGGGATTGACCTCCTCGGGCGTTGTAGCAGTTGAACCGCAGGAAATGATGCCGAAAGAGTTCGTGCTGCATCAGAACTATCCGAATCCGTTTAATCCGTCGACAGCGATCAGCTTTCAGCTAGCAGCTGTCAGCTTTGTGACGCTCAAGGTATATGATGTTCTGGGAAGAGAAGTTGTCACGCTTGTTGACGGCATCCGCAACGCAGGAAGTCATACTGCTCAATGGAACGCGTCAGGATTGTCGAGCGGAATGTATATCTGCAGACTGACGGCAACGGACGGCGCGAAAAAACAGCTGGTGATGTCGAAAAAGATGCTGTTGGTGAAGTGATGGCCTGGAAGAAGCATGAGGCGGAAGACGGTAGATGGAAGACGAGACATTTCTTCGGCTCTTGGTACAGGTCGAGGGGGTTCTACCTGATTGTTGACTGCTGATCGCTCACCGGGCTCTTGTATCTGCCATCTGCACGCTGCCGACTGCCAGCTCTTTGCTCCTACCAGCTTATCTTATTCTGACTCTTCTCTTCGCGCCAGTGCGGGCTGGTGTGAACTTCGCAGAGACCAATCGGATACTTGGAATTAAAGATTTCTGTTGTCTTCTCAGGGCAGAATTCCCGGGCCTTCTTCTTTGTGGCGACGCAGATTGTGTCGGTCACGATGCCGTCAGGCTGATGGAAGTAGTCAAAGCCGAGGCCGACTTCGGGATCTTCATAGGTGTACTGCATAAACCTGCCGAAGATCGGCGCGGCAGCCCGTCCACCTTGACCATCAGCACTGCCGAACTTCAACCGGTTGTCGTCAAAGCCAACCCAGACGCCGGCTGCCAGGTGCGGCGTGAAGCCAACAAACCATGCGTCACCGTAGTCGTTCGTCGTCCCGGTTTTTCCCGCTACAGGCTGTGTGAAGTACCTGCGAATCACTCTTCCTGTGCCTCCCTCCTCGTTCACTCCGCCTTCCATGAGATTGGTCATCAGGTACGAGGTTTCCTTGCTGAGCACTTCTTTCCGTTCAGGGATGTTTTCTTCAATGACATTTCCATCGCGGTCTTCGATGCGCAGGATCCCGATCGGTTCTACAAGAACGCCTTCGTTCGCGAACACCCCGTACGCAGAAGTCAGCTCGAGCGGTGAAACCTCGCATGATCCAAGCGCGATGGAGTAGTACGGCGGAACCGGAGATTTGATGCCCATCCGTTTTGCGTATTCCACCACCTGGTTGGGCGGCATTTGCAGAATGAGGCGGACGGCGATGAGGTTGATCGATCTCTTCAGTGCCTCGCGCAGTGTCACCATGCCGCCGAAACCGCCTTCGAAATTCTGCGGTGTCCAGCGCGTCCCATCGGGCATCTCGACAGTGACCGGCTGATTCGGAAGCTCCTCACAGACTGGAGTGCCGTTGTCAAGAGCAACCGTGTAGACGAATGGCTTGAACGCAGAGCCGGGCTGTCTTCGGATCTGCGTGACGTGGTTCAATCCGTACCGGAACACCCGGAAATTTCTTCCGCCCACCATCGCCTTCATGTGGCCTGAGCGGGGGTCAATCGCCACCATTCCGACCTCGATCATGCGGGCTGCCTTTTTTACCGAGTCGACAAACGCGACGTTCGTTTTCAGGGCAGCGACGATACTGTCGCGAATCCATGGGGTTTTTGACTTCTTGTAGACATCGAGGTCTCGGATCATCTTTTCCACGTTGCTGGTAAGGATGTCCGTGTGCTTGCTCCAATCCCAGTACTTGTCAAAATCTGTCTGGAAACCGGTGAGGTGTTCATCGACGGCCCGGTTTGCGTACCGCTGCATGCGGCTGTCGAGCGTAGTGTAAATCCGGAGGCCGTCACGCTCAATGTTGAATCCGTAGACTTCGGCTTTCTGAACCAGTTGCTGGCGCACCCATTCCACAAAATGCGGGGCTATGCCGACACGGTAATCAGCGTCCAGCGTATGGAACACGAGGGTGTCCGACTTGATCTGTTGGGCCTGCTGATCGGTGATCTTCTGGTCCCTGATCATCTGGCCGATGACCACGCTGCGTCGGCGTAATGCGCGATCGAGGTTTCGAATCGGATCGAAGTAATTGGGGCCTTGCAGCATGCCAACGAGGAGTGTGTATTCCGGCGCTGTCAGATCTGCGGTGGTTTTGTTGAAGTAGCGTTGCGCTGCGGACTCGATGCCGTACGCGTTACGTCCGAAGAAGGAGACGTTGAGATAGAGTTCGAGAATTTCCTGCTTCGTGAAGTTGCGCTCGATCTGCACTGACGATATGAACTCTCTGATCTTCCTTGTGATCTTGTCGAAGAGTGTTTCCTCTCGTCCCTGGAGCTGGTACAAATTGCGTGCGAGCTGCTGGGTGATCGTGCTGGCTCCTGCCTGCCGGAACGTGAAGACGTTGATGATCATCTGACGGATGAAGCGGGAGAGGTTCACGCCCCAGTGATGATAGAAGTCCTTGTCCTCCGTCGCGATAAGGGCGTCGATCAGACCCTGAGGGACCGATGCGAGGGCGATGCGCGTACGATTCTGTTCTGCAAACTGATCGAGAACCGCACCATCTTCCGCATACACCTTGGATGCAAGAGCAGGTCGAGGATTTTCCAGCTTCTCGAGGGAGGGGAGTCCGCCGGCGACATAGTACCCGTACCAGATGAGAAGCGCCAGCACGACAACCGAGAGCGCGGCGACGAGACGGAGATTCCGCTTCAGGAATCCCTTTCCCCTGTGAAGGAAGGAGCGGCGGTACGACGGGTCGTTGAAGTACCGGTCCATCTCTTCAGTAGTATAGTCGCGTTTTGACATAGCGATCGTTCTAAATCCGAAACTCGCCTGCCTGCCGGCAGGCAGGAAATCCGAAATCTCAAACAAATCCGAAGCCCTAAACTAACGGGCACGACTTTACCTATCTTCTTCGATTTTCGAGCTTGTTTCGATTTTCGAAATTAGGATTTCGTATTTTCCCAGGACTTTAGTTCGAGCGAAACACCATCGAACACTGCATAGTTCTGGCTATTTATCCAGTCTCCCAGGTTGACGTAGACTCCTCCGTCGATGTTCCGTTTGCACGGGATATGGTTGTGGCCCATGACGACGAAATCGTAGCCGCTCCTGATTTTTGCGGTTGCGAAATCCGCCATGTCGTCCCCTTCGTACTGACGCTTCGAAGTATACTGACGGCTCTGGTTGGACGACCAGCGAGCGATGCGTGAGGCCAAATCCGGATGGATGAGCGAAAACAGTGCAATATTCACCTTATTCCGGAGCACCCGCTTCAGGATCCTGTACCCAGTATCGTTCTTCAGAAGACCGTCTCCGTGGTGGAGATAGAACTTCTTTCCATGGATGACGCGATCGATCGGATCGCGCTCGATCCGCATCCCAAGTTCATCCTGGAAGTAAGATTTCACCCAAAAGTCGTGGTTTCCCGCCAGGTATGTAACTTTGATGCCTGCGTCCGACAGTTGGGCAAGCTTCGAGAGCAAGCGAACGTACCCTTTTGGCACCACCGAAGAGTATTCGAACCAAAAGTCAAACAGATCGCCGACGATGAACAGTTCCTCGCCGTCGGCTTGGACATGATCGAGGAATTGAACAAGTGATTGTTCCTTCCGGCGGTCGTTCTCTTTTGAACCGATGCCGAGGTGAGCGTCCGAAAAGAAATACGATTTCTTCATAAGCCGGCCGGGCGGCCTTCCGTGTCAGAACTGGTGATGCGGGAGCGCACTCATTGTGCTTTTGTGTAATCTTTGTGAAACGTAGATAGCGAAAAAAGGGGCTAAAATCAAGGTAAGTACAAAAGGTACCGGCGTGTGTGTTTGCTCTACGTCGCGGTGTGAGCGAGAGGAAGAGTGACGATGAATGTGCTCCCTTTCTTCTCACGACTGTTCACGCGGATGGTGCCGTGATGCGCTTCGGCGATCCATTTCGCGATGGCGAGACCGAGTCCACTGCCACTGGCGTCGCTGCTCACGCGGTAGAATCGCGTAAAGATCTTCTCGAGATCTTTCTTTGGAATGCCGATGCCGGTGTCTTGAACGTGCACTTCCACCGATCCGTCGATGCGCTGAAGCGAAAGGGTCACAGTGCTGTGCGGGGCAGAGTACTTCACAGCATTGTCGATGAGGTTCAGGAACAACTGATGCAGGCGTGAAGAGTCTCCCCGGACCGTTGCACGCTCGACGGCGTTGAGCACCACCTTGATTTTCTTTGGCGCAGCCAGCAAGCGTGCATCTTCGGCAAGGCCCTCGAGCATTTGGTCAAGCTCGACATTCTCGAACTGGAACGTGAGCCTGCCCGATTCTGATTTGACGAGGATCATCAGACTCTCGACGATGGACGAGAGTCGAATGAGTTCATCGTGCACGCTCGTGAGAAGCTCGCGTGTCGGGGCCGGAAGCCGTTTGCGGCGGAGTGCGACCTCGATTTCGCCTCTCATGATTGTCAGCGGTGTGCGGAGCTCATGAGACGCGTCCGCGGAGAACCGCTGAATCTGCATGAACGATTCATGGAGCCGGCCGATCATGTCGTTGAATGTTGCAGTCAATCTGCCGAGTTCGTCGTCGACGTCGTAGGCGGGAAGCCGCTGCGTGAGGTTCTGGGCCGTGATCTGACGTGCTGTCTTCGTGATGGCGTCGACCGGTTTCAGGGAAGTGTGTGCAAGAAACCATCCGCCGACGAGCGATATGAGAATTGCGATGGGAGCGAGAATGCGAAAAATGAGAAAGATGCCGGCGAGGGCTTCGTTGAGTTCCTCCAGCGGATAGGCGACGAAGATCTTCACGTAATCATTCTGCGTGATTGCCAGGCGGAGTTCCCGCCCTTGTTCGTTGCTGATGGTGACGATGTTCACCCAGCCGTACGGAATGTCGTCATACTTCAGGAATTGTTTGCCAAGGCTGGGCGAGCGATAGAGCAGATCGCCATTGCGGTCGAGAATCTGGATGTACTGACGCCGGGGGCTCAGGATCGTGTGCTGGTAAATCTGGTTCCAGATCTGGTCTGTTTCAGCAGTGTCGACAATGACTTCCCCGATGCCTACGGGTGCCGTCGCCGATCGCTTGAGTTCCTGAAGCTCAAGGATCGCGGAGCGCTTGAGTCTGACTTTCTTCGCTTTCGGCTCGATGAACTCGTTGACCCACTTCACTTCATTGTAGAGCGAGCGATCGAGACTGTCGGAGAGGGTGGAACGTGTGAAGAGGTAGGAGAGGCCCCCAAAACCGAGGATCGTAGCAGCCAGGAGTGCAGTGTACCAGAGCGTCAGCTTGCCCCGGATGGAGTGGAACAACTTCATTTCGCGGGGCCCTTGCGAAGATCTTTGTCAGAAAGGTAGTACCCTTTGCCCCGTTCGGTGTGCAACAGCTTTTTCTCGTGCCCCTGATCGATCTTCTTTCTCAGGTGATTGATATAGACGTCGACGATGTTTGTTCCAGGATCGAAATTGTATCCCCAGATTTCCTTTGCGAGCTGCTGGCGGGTCACAAGCTTGCTCTGATGGCGCATGAGGTACTCGAGAAGGGCGTACTCGCGGGCCGTCAGTTCGATGATAGTGCCCGAACGGCTTGCCTTGCGTGTGAGAGTGTCAAGCTGGAGGTCCGCAAGCCGGAATGTTGTATGGCTGTTCCGGTTCCGGCGAAGCAGGGAGCGGATGCGGGCGAGAAGCTCGTTCAGCGCGAATGGCTTGGTCAGATAGTCGTCAGCGCCGTGGTCGAGACCCTGGACGATGTCTTCCGTGGCAGAACGGGCCGTAAGCATGAGAACAGGGCTCCGCATGCCCTGCGAGCGCAGTGTACGCAACACTTCAAAGCCATTCTTCTTTGGCAGGAGGACGTCGAGGAGGATCAGATCGAAATCACCGGTGAGAGCCTTCTTCTCCCCGGCCTTGCCGTCAGCCGCGATCTCGACATCGTATCCTTCGGTGGTCAGTCCTTCCTTGATGAAGCGAGCGACCTTCGCCTCATCTTCGACAAGGAGTATGTGCATGAGAAATTGGCTGCCTGGTGATGCTGCGTGATGGAAGGAATTGAGAACGCAATAATCGAGTGGAGACCGGAAACAAGGTAGTTTTTATTCCTAATAGTTCCAAATACGCGAAAAGCACCCCGGTCTCCGGGCAGATGGCCGTAATCTTAGTCGGATTTTTGAAAGTCGGCCTTTTTTCAGTATATTTTGCGTCAAAGTATATCGCCTGACGGGCTGAAAAGCTGTGCGTCAGGGCACAAGGGATCTTGCCTTTGGGCCTTGTGCGAAATCCCGGTCACAAGTGTGGAATCTCATCCATGCCCAAAATCGTCGGTGCAGTTCTGCTCTCGCTCTTTCTCGCCGGGTGTGTCCAGACCATGGCCATACGAACGATGGGCGGGATTATGGACTACGGGCTGGAAGCCTTCAATGAAGAAGCGGACCTCGACCTTGCCCGTGACGCTCTCGGATCGAATCTCAAGCTCGTCGAAGCGTTGATCAAGGGGGATCCGGAGAACGAGAAGCTTCTCCTGATGGCCGCGCAGGGATTCAATGCCTACGCCCTCGCGTTCGCCGAAGACGACAGTGTTGAACGGGCACGTGTTTTCTACCAACGTGGCCGAGACTATGCAATGAGAGTCATGAGGCGCAACGATCGAGTCAAGGACGCTCTTGAGCGGGACGTGAGTGCGCTTCAGGCGGCTCTGAAGACGCTTTCGAAGGATGACGTGCCGGCCGTGTTCTGGACTGCGTTTGGATGGGCGGGATACATCAACATCACGCGCTCAGATATTGGCGCGATGGCAGACCTGCCGAAGGTGCTCGCCATGATGGAGTTTGTCCGGGAGAAGGATCCGGGCTACTACTACGGCGGACCGTATCTGATCCTTGGCAGTATCGAAGGGACGATCCCCCGGGCCCTGGGTGGAAAGCCTGAGAGGGCGAAGGAGTACTTTGAGCGGGCGTTGGCGCTCAACGGCGGGAAGTTTCTCCTGACTTACGTGTACTATGCCAGAACCTACGCAGTGCAGGAACAAGACCAGGAGCTGTTCGAGTCTCTTCTTAGGAACGTCGACGACGCATCGCTCGAAATCCTTCCGGCAGCGCGGCTGCCAAACGCGATTGCGAAGAAGAAGGCGCAACTCCTTCGCGGCCGCATCAATGATCTGTTCTGATCGTACTGCAGATGAGTCATCCCGCGCCGATGCACGTGTTCCCGGGCGAGGCGCGTGAGCGTTTGTGTTGTCAGAAAACGAAGTTGTCATACATGTAAGGAGCACACGTGAAGAGCGTTACGAGAAGTGCATGTCTTCTGTTGTTGGCTGGATCGCTGTACGCCCAGGAATATACAATCAAGTTTGCGACGATCGCCCCTGAAGGGACGACGTGGATGAATGTCATGAAGGAGTACGACGCGGCTATCCGGAAGGAAAGCGGGGGGCGGTTAGGATTCAAGATCTACGCAGGTGGTGTCCAGGGTGATGAGAAGACCGTCCTGCGGAAAATTCGTGTTGGCCAGCTGCAAAGCGGCGGATTTACAGGGGTGGGAATGGGCGAAATTGCCCCGAAAGTCCGGATTCTCGATTCGCCGTTCCTTGCCCGCACCGAGGAAGAAATCGACCTTCTCTACAGGGATTTCGGAAAGGACTTCGAAAAGGCATTTGAGGATGGCGGCTATGTGCTCCTTGGCTGGGCTGAAGTGGGATTCGTGCATGTTTTCACGTCAACACCAATCAAGAAGTCGGAGGACCTGAAGGGCATCAAGATGTGGACATGGGAAGGAGATCCGATCGCGGAGACCGCGTTTCGGACGCTTGGTATCAATCCCATTCCTCTTTCCGTCATCGACGTCATGACATCGCTCCAGACAGGTCTCATCGACGCGTTCTATACATCGCCGTATGCGGCGATTGCCCTGCAGTGGTTCGCGCGTGTGAAGTACATGGTAGAGGTGCCGCTTGCCGACGCCGCGGGTGCAGTCCTCGTGTCGAAGAAATTCTATGATCAACTTCCCAAAGATCTTCAAGAAATTCTCATCCGGAACGGTCGTCTCTATATCTCAAAGCTGACGAAACTCAGCCGCAAGGAGAACGCCGACGCGATCAGGGAATTGAAAAAGCGCGGAATCGTAACGCTCCCGGCGACGGAACGAGATCTTCAGGAATACGTAGAGGTTGGAAGCCGTTCGAGGCGCGCACTTGTCGGCAAGATGTACACTGAGGAATTCCTGAACAGGGTGGAGAAGGCAATTGCCGACTTCCGTAGGTCGAAGAGCGGATCCAAATGAACATTCTGAAGTCCATTGACAGGGTGCTCACCCGCGCAGAGGAAATCATCCTCATCACGCTCCTGAGTGTGATGGTGGTGATGTCGTTCCTTCAGGTTGTTCTGCGGAACATCTTTTCTTCCGGGATTCTCTGGGCCGATATTCTCCTGCGGCATATTCTCCTGTGGCTCGGGTTTCTCGGCGCAGCAATCGCAACGAGCGAGAACCGGCACATCAACATTGACGCGCTGCGCAGGTTTCTCTCACCACCAATTCGGCGTGTGATGGAGGTCGTCACAGACCTGTTCGCCGCCGGCGTCTGCGCGCTCCTTGCCCGTGCATCGTGGGAGTTTGTGGAAGGAGAGAGGATCGACGGCGGTACCGTTCTCGAAGGCATTCCCTCCTGGTATTTCCAGATCATCATTCCGGTCGGATTCGGTCTGCTTGTTGTGCACTTCATCATACGCGCAATCCTCCGAAGCCGCGGCCAGGCGCCGGAAGGAGGGCATGTATGAACGTCTGGCTGTTTGTCTTCATCATCCTTCTGCTAGCATTCCTCGGAGCGCCTCTCTTCACCATCATCGCGGCGATCGGGTTGTACGCGTTCACGTCGGCTGACATCAGCACCTCGGCGCTCATTATCGATCTCTACAAAATTGCCGATACACCGACGCTGATCGCGGTTCCCTTGTTCACGTTTGCAGGCTATCTTCTTGCTGAGAGTAAGTCGCCCAAGCGTCTCGTTGATCTTGCTCAGGCGCTCTTCGGGTGGATGCCGGCGGGACTCGCCATTGTTGCGCTCTTCACATGCGCCGTCTTCACTGCTTTCACAGGTGCCTCAGGGGTTACGATTGTAGCACTTGGAGGTTTGCTCTATCCGATACTGTTGAAGGAGCGCTATCCCGAGCAGTTTTCGCTTGGTCTTATCACCGCGTCTGGCAGCATCGGTCTGCTCTTTCCGCCAAGCCTCCCGATCATCCTGTACGGGTTCGTTGCAAAGGTGAGCATTGATCAGCTCTTTGTGGCCGGATTGATTCCCGGCATTCTTCTCATTGCAGTTCTGTCCGTCTACAGCCTGCGGGTCAGCACGAAAGCTCATGTTCCCAAGACCCCGTTCTCCTGGTCGAATGTCAGAAGGGCGGTGAAGGCTGCTGCATGGGAAATTCCACTTCCCTTCGTGGTGATCGGCGGTATCTATGGCGGAGCGTTCACTGCAACCGAGGCGGCCGCCATCACAGCTTTCTACGCGCTCGTTGTGGAGGTGTTCATCTACAAGGATCTCCATCTTGTGCGCGACATTCCGCGTGTGATGAAACGAAGCATGGTGCTCGTTGGCGCCATCCTCATGATTCTCGGATCTGCACTTGGCTTGATGAACTACCTCATCGACGAGCAGGTGCCGCAGCAGCTGTTCGAAATAGTGCAAGCCCATGTTTCGAGCAAAGTGATGTTCCTTCTGATCCTGAATGCGTTTCTTCTCGTCATGGGGATGATGATGGAGATTTTCTCGGCGATTGTCACCGTGCCGCTCATTCTTCCCATCGCACAGAAGTTCAACATCGATCCTGTCCATCTCGGCATCATCTTTCTGACCAACCTGGAAATCGGCTACCTGATGCCGCCGATGGGACTCAATCTTTTCCTCTCAAGTTTGCGGTTTGAGAAATCAATCTTTCATCTTTCGAGAGCCGTCATCGGATTCATTTTCCTGGAGCTGATTGCTCTGTTTATCATCACGTATGTTCCTGATTTGAGCCTATGGCTCGTAAGAGTTCTGGGAACTCAATGACAGGTCCAATTGTTCTTACTAATCACATTTGGAAAGCACGTCAAAAGGAGAAAACACTATGTTCACGAAGAAAATGCAAGATGCTCTGAACGAGCAGATCAACGCCGAGCTGTATTCGTCGTACCTGTATCTTTCGATGGCAGCACACTTTGAGTCGGTCAATCTCGGTGGCTTCGCCCACTGGATGAAGGCTCAGAGCCAGGAAGAGTACGGGCACGGAATGAAGATTTTTGAATTCATCAACGAGCGGGGCGGACGGGCAATCCTGGAAGCGATTGCGAAGCCTGCCACGGAGTTCAAGACGCCGTTGGATGTCATGAAGAAGGTGCTCGAGCACGAGAAGAAGGTTACCGCTTCGATTGAAGCGCTGTACGAACTCGCGATGAAGGAGAAGGACTACGCGACGCAGGTGATGTTACAGTGGTTCATCAAGGAGCAGGTGGAAGAAGAGAAGAGCGCAACAGACATCATCGAGCTGCTGAAGAACATCGGTGACAATCCGGCCGGACTTGCGATGGTTGATGCAAAACTCGGTGCGAGAGCCAAAGGATAAGCTAACGCGCTGTACCAAAAAGACAAAAGCCCGATCACACGATCGGGCTTTTCTATTTGAAGTACTTCAAGACCTCATTCGCAACCAACTCGTTTCCCGCATCGCTCAGGTGCACGCCATCGTAGGTCAGAATGCCCTCTCTCCGGTTCCCGGGATTGTGGACGACAAGGTAACTATGGAACGCCTTCCGCAGATCACACAGAGTTGCACCCAGCGATTTTGCGACTGTCCGGCTGATTGCAGCATACTCCTCCAGCATTTGATCCTGAGGATTTGATCCGTCATGCTTTTCTCCAATGACGCTTGGCGTGCAGAGGATGACGCTGGCACCAGAGTACTGAATCCGGGCGATGATCTCTCGGAGTCCCGCCTCATAGTCTACCTTTGATGTACCTTTCAGATTGTTCAACGTCCAGTGCCATACATCGTTGATGCCGATGTAGATGACGACGACTGAGGGTTTTCGGTTCATCACGTCGCGCACCAGTCGCTGCTGGAGATCGGGGACTTTGTTCCCACTGACTCCTGCCCCAATAACTTCGATTCCAAAGCCGGGATGAAGACTCGTGAGCTTCTCGCGCACGATTGTGACGTACCCGTTCGGCTTCACTCCCAGTTCTGTAATGGAATCTCCGAAAAAGACGATCCGTGTTCCATTCTGGATGGAGAGACGAGAACCGGAACAACCCCCAAGTATGATCATGAGCACCAGCGTAGCGAAGATGTTTTTGAGGATTCTCATTGCGTGATCCTTTCGGTGGAGCAGCCGGCTCGATCCGTCAGGAGGGAGAATCGGGCGGGATAAGAGCGCTATTCTTCAATCTACGACACTCCTCGATAGTATTCAACGCAGGGAGATAACAGTTACCGTATCACCTACGGCAAGAGCTCCCTCTCCTTCATGCACGACGTTTTGTCCGAAGAGGACCTTCCCGTCCTTTGTGCGGTATGACTCAAGCGTACGGATCGGCTCGACGCCTCGCTTGCCGGTTTCCTGGTTGACAGTCGGGACAGCGCATCGGGCACACGGTTTGACCATGCGGAGCTTTACCGCACCAATTTGGATGTCGCGCCAGGTATCCTCTTCATAAGAGTTGCATCCGTTAATCACGATATTCGGCCGAAACCGATCCATTGGAACAGCGATCTTGAGCCGGCTGTTCAGGTCATCGAGCGATGCTTGTGAAATCAAAAGAAGAGGGTAGGCGTCAGCAAAACCAACAAGAGCTTCTCGATGTGCATTGCGAGGATCGACAATCCTTTTCGATTCATCCGGCATCCAGACAAGTCTGCACGAGCGGTCAAGGGCCAAGGTGAACCACCGCGCTGCTTCGTCCCCGCAGTCAATTGCCTCAACTGTATCATTCCACACCGTTACTTCTCGCAACGGACCCATCGCTGGATGGAGTGGTACCGTCAGATCGTTCTCAACCGCAGCTTTGATGAGAAGGGAATGCTCGAGCACGGCAACACGTATCAATGCCATCCGCGGCAATTTTCGTTGGGTGAGGAAGCCGCCGCTTTCATCCACCAACATCCATCGGCGATCGAATTCAAGTCCACGAGCATCCAACCGAGAGGTCGCAAGCGAGATGCCACGGGCGGACTTGATTGGATAAATATGGAGCTCTGATAAGTGCATCGTTAGAAATTCGAAACCCGAAATGCGAAATCGATGTCCTGACTTCTATGTTCTGACTCCTATCTTCTGTCTCCTGACTTCTCTCTTCTAATCGAAGCTGATTCTTAGGTCTATGATCTCCGGTGTATTGCCAAGTCGCACTGGAGGTCCCCACGTTCCTGCTCCGCTTGAGACGTAAAATTGTGTGGACTCTCTCTTCTTGTACCCCCAGCTCACTTCGTAGATAGCCTTGGTGATCAAATGAAATGGCCAGATCTGTCCGTGGTGTGTGTGTCCTGAGAGCTGGAGGTCCACGCCTTGCTCTACCGCGTCGTTCAGGCCGAAGGGTTGATGATCC
>Ga0233422_10000676_pt1 | contig 16382 bp, 15 predicted proteins | sample Watercolumn_Mata_2_FD_182724 | JGI IMG/M metagenome (GOLD analysis project Ga0233422, IMG submission 182724) | Freshwater microbial communities from Lake Matano, South Sulawesi, Indonesia - Watercolumn_Matano_2014_110_MG | ecosystem: Environmental > Aquatic > Freshwater > Lake | place...
TTCAACTGATCCTTGCACCTGCAGTGATGATCAATGAATGCGGCTTGCTGCTGCTCGCAACGAGCAACAAGTATTCGAGTGTACTGAAAACCATCCGGCGTCTGAATGAGGAGAAGAGGAGGCTGTTCAGGAAGGCGGGGGAGAAGAATTTCGAAGAAATGATGCGGCTTGAGAGCCTCGCGCAACAGATAGGCCGTCTCATTGTGAGAGCGAAGCTGGTAAGAAATTCCGTCCTGTTCTACTCCGGGGCAATTGCGCTCTTCATACTGACCTCTCTGCTCATCGGAATGGGATTTCTCATTCATGGATTCGAATCGAGCACGGCAATCACCATTGCATTTCTCACAGGAGTCGTTGCGGTGCTTGTTGCGGTTGTTTTTGCATTTCTCGATGCGCGGAAGGCGTACCAGATCATCGAATTCGACGTGCTTGCGGATGAGTGAGGCTGAATGTGATTCGCATTCCGATTGAGGATGGATTCCATCTCAAGAGTCTGGAACTTGCGGAGGCGGAGCCCCTCCTCCTTCTCGTAGATGCGAACCGGCAATATCTGCGCCGGTGGCTTCCCTGGCTCGACATGACGACGAACATCGACGAGATGATCACGTTCGTCGAGTCTGCACTGCGCCAGGAAACGTCAGGTCTCGGATTTCAGGCGGGTGTGTGGTATGGAGGGGAGATGGCCGGCATCATCGGGTACCACCATCTTGAGTGGACCAACCGATCGACATGCGTCGGGTACTGGCTGGCAGAGCGGTATCAGGGTCACGGCATCATGACGAAAGCCTGCCAGTCCATCGTGGAGTATGCGTTTGAAGATTGGCACCTGCATCGGGTTGAAATCAGGTGTGCGCTGGAAAACCTGAAAAGCAGGGCGATCCCTGAGCGTCTGGGATTCAAGTCTGAGGGAATCCTCCGCGACGCTGAATGGTTGTATGATCATTTTGTCGATCATGTCGTGTACGGGATGTTGGCTCACCAATGGCTCGGTGGCCAACAGAGTGACAGCAGGAGCCGGACAATTTCACATCCAGGAAAATAGAAACTGAGCGGTATTCGAAAGAGTGAAAACTACTATACTGTACCCTATGTCTCCCGAATGGCCTCCAGATAATCTCGATTTCCTGACACCGGAAGAGATGCGTCTCCGGTTGATGGAGGCGCAGGAATTCAGTGGGCGTGTCAACACGTTGACGGAACTCTCCCTCAAGGTGGATGCTGCCCGTTCGCGTGAGGAGATTGTTCGAATCCTCAAGGACAATCTCAAGCGTCTCATTGATGGTGAGTGTGCGTTCGCGGGGCTCCTCAGCCACAACAAGTCGCACTACGTGATTAACACGCTCTCGCCTCTCATGGATGCGATCGAGCTCGACCACAAACACTTTTCGGTCGATGTCGGCATGCCGGGCTGGGCGATCAAGAACAGAGCGGGCATCATGGTCGATATCGACTCTGCACCTGCTCTCCATCCGGGACTCGAAGGCAAGCTGAAGGAACTCGGGATCAAATCGCTCATTATTGTCCCGGTGCATACGCACGAGGAAATGCTCGGTGCGCTCGTGTTCGGATCTTCGAAGCCTAGCGCGTTTGTCGACCCCGATATCTGGCTCGCACAGCTTCTGAGTCTTCAGATGGCGATCGCGCTCCGACATACGACACTCCTGGAACGGGCGCAGAAGCGGGCGGCGCAAATCGGCCTCGTGAATCAGATCGCGCGGAAGCTCACCTCGACGCTGAGCATTGACGAGCTCCTCACGTCAGCGTCCGAGGCGATCCAGAAGAATTTCCAGTACTTCGATGTGACGATCTTCCTGCGGAGTCCTGACGGGCGGGAGCTTGTGCTCGCTGCGCATTCGGGGAACTTCATCGACTTTCTTCCGCATGGATACCGTCAGAAAGTTGGCGAAGGAATTGTCGGGTGGGTGGCGGAGCATGGAGAGCCGGTGCTCGCGAACGACGTCAGTCTCGATTCACGGTTCCTCGCGCATCAGTATCACAACACGAATTCGGAGCTCGCCCTGCCGATCGTGACGGAGGATCAGGTCGTCGGTGTTCTGAACGTGGAAGATACGAGCCTCTATGCGTTCGACGATACGGATGTGCTTGTGCTGGAGACGCTCTGCGATCAGATCGGCAGTGCACTGCACAACGCGAGGTTGTTTGACGAAATCAAACGGACGAATGACCGTCTCGTGGAGCTTGACCGGCTGAAGACCGATTTCGTCGGGATCGTCTCGCACGACTTCCGCACTCCGCTTTCGACGATCATGCTTGCCGCGAAGTCGCTCCTTCGAAAAGAAGTGAATCCGGACCGGCTTCGCGAGTACCTGAACATCATCGTGGATCAGGCGGGACGGCTGAGCCTCCTGGCAGAAGATACCCTGTCGATCGCGAAGATCGAGTCGGGACAACTGAGCTACCAGTTCAAGATCGTGAACGTCGAGGGAATCATTCAGGAGGCTGTCTCGATGGTGAAGATCACGGCACGGCATTCGTTCAATTCCTCGATCGACATGAGTTGTTCCTACGTGCGCGGCGATCAGAACAAGCTGCGGCAGGTTCTTCAGAATCTGATCTCGAATGCAGTCAAATACTCACCGGCGGGTGGGCAAATCCAGGTATCCGTCCTGCCGTCGGAAGAAGTTCAGGATGAGGTTCTTTTCTCGGTGAGCGACGAGGGGCTTGGAATCCCGGAGGAGTATGTCGGGAAACTCTTCCAGAAGTACGCGCGCGTGGATACGGGTGAGGCAGGAAAGATCAAGGGAACAGGGCTTGGGCTTTGGATCTGCCGTGAGATTATCAAAGCGCACGGTGGCAAGATCTGGGTTGATAGTGACGTCGGAAAAGGAAGCGCATTCCGTTTCACGGTGAAGAGGGGAGCCTAGCGGGTTGATGTACTTTCTTCGCGCCAACGCATTGAGCCGAAGGGATTGAAATCAGTCGAATGGTCGTACCAGTCCACGTTTTCCACCCGCTTGAGAACCATCACGACTTTGTACGTTACCGGAGTCAGAATAATCTCGATTCCGCATTTGAAGATGTAGTTGGAAACGATGAGCTTCACGAGAAGCTGTGTCTCCAGTATCCCCGCAAACGCAACGACCGCAAACACCACCGTATCGAAAGCTTCCCCCGCCAGCGTTGAGCCAATCGTCCTCGTCCAGAGCCAGCGACCTTTTGTCGCAATTTTCAGCTTTGCCAGAACGTACGAGTTCGTGAATTCACCGATCCAGTAGCCACAGAGGCTCGCACAAACGATTCTTGGGGTCGTACCAAGCACGGCATCAAACGCTTCCTGGTGATGCCAGCCCTGCGCCGGCGGCAGCGAGCCGACGATCGCCAGCGTTGCCGACATGAGTGCAGCGCCCGCGAATCCCAACCAGATCACCTTGCGTGAACGCGCGTAGCCGTAGACCTCGGTAAGAATATCGCCAAAGATGTAGCTCAGAGGGAACAGGAGCGTCCCGCCGTCGAACGTGAACCAGCCAAAGTCGAGGATTTTCGCGGAGGCGATGTTCGAGATCAGAAGAACAGCGACAAATAGACCACTGATGGTGTCCAGATGCTTGTACGGCTGATTCATGATCTGCCGCGTGCGGATGGAAGGAGCTATGGCGTTTGTGCGGACTTGGTTTTGTCGAGATACATTCGTACCTGCTGTTGGAATTCCTGAAACAGCTTCTGCGACTTTCCAAGTTCTGTAATCTTGGTTGTGAACTCCTCCTGCGTAAGGCTGACCGTCGCAAGCAGTGAGTCGGCTTTGCGCCGATGAGTCAACGAGTCCAGTTGAGAGCCCGGTGCCTGGTATTGTTCCCGAAGGACCAGCAACTCGGCGTATACCGGCACGAGTCTTGCGTTGTCGGCGCTGAGCGAATCCGGAGTACCCGAGCACCCGACGGCGGTCGCAAGGAGAAGAAGGAAGAGAATTGGCAATTTGTTCATGGTCGTTCCGGTCCTAAAGTACCAAACGGACGTCGGGAATGCAAGGTGTGTTGTCTTGCAATGACTCCCGTCTTGGTGTATATTGAAGAAAGCGGTCGGAGTCCGCATTGAAATGCGATTGCGGACAAGAGTGTTCCATCACACCAGAGGGGGCATTATGACTGAAGGATCAAAAGCCATTCTCATGAACACGTTGAAGGAATGGACGAAGTTCACGACGGAGAGGGACAAGTTCACGACGGTGGCGAACGATGTTGCCGAGATTGCTAGGCGTTGTGTATTCGACGCCGTTGCGTTTCTCAAGACGCAGAATGTCGACGTGGACGCCGACTCTCCGGAGACGATGAAAATCATGAAGGTGCCCATTCATGTCGAGGCAGTCATCGAGGCGGCCTTCCCAAACGTCAAGGCGAGCGTGCAAATGAAGTGTTCGGGTGCGGCACGGATGATCGTCATCAATCCCAACCTTACCATCTCCGCCGGCGGGACACCGGTGACGTACGATGCACTGAAGAAGGCCGTGCCACAGACCTTTGAATCCAACGCTGCCGATTTCGTGCGCGATGCATTTCTGTACATGGCGAGAATCGGGGGCAAGGAGCAAACCGCGTGATATTGTCGATTGCCAATCTCCGATTGTCGATTTGGATTTGAGCCGATTGCATGAATCCTGAGGAACTAAAAGCCAGAACGAAGGCTTTCGCTGTGAGCGTTGTCGAGTTTGTAGACGGTTTGAGCAATACGGGAACGACTCAGCTCATCGGAAAGCAACTGATGCGCTCCGCGACTTCTCTAGCCGCGAACTATCGGGCGGTCTGCAGATCACGGTCCAAGGCAGATTTCGTGAACAAACTCGGGATAGTAGAAGAGGAGGCGGATGAGACGGTCTTCTGGCTGGAAATGCTTGTCGAGTGTCGAAAGGTCAGGAGGGAGGAAGTGGATTCATTCCTCGATGAAGGTAACCAACTAACGAGGATGATCGCCGCGTCTCGAATCACAGCGCGTCGTTCGCTTCAGCCGGAAAACCGTAGAGAGAATGATACCACTGCTCCCTCCTAATTGACAATCGACAATCGAAAATCGACAATTCCCAATGTCTTTCCTCCTCACATCCGACTACCGTCCCTCAGGCGATCAGCCCGAAGCCATCAGACAGCTGGCCGAGGGAGTTGCTCGGGGTGACACGTACCAGACCCTCCTAGGAGTGACAGGAAGCGGCAAGACGTTTACCATTTCAAACGTCATTCAGCACATCAATAAGCCGGTTCTCGTCCTCTCGCACAACAAAACCCTCGCTGCACAGCTCTATGGGGAGTTCAAAAGTTTCTTCCCGAAGAACAGGGTGGAGTTCTTCATCAGCTACTACGACTACTATCAGCCCGAAGCGTATGTTCCGTCGACCGACACCTACATAGCAAAAGATTCCTCGATCAATGAGGAGATTGACCGGCTGCGGTTGCGGGCGACGAGCGCTCTTTTGAGCGGTGACCCGAATGTTATCGTCGTGGCCTCTGTGAGCTGCATCTACGGAATCGGAGCGCCGGAGGAATGGCTCTCGCAGACCATGCCGCTCCGCAAGGGTCAGAAGATCTCCCGCAACGAACTCCTGAAGAAACTCCTCGACATGCTGTACACAAGAAACGATTACGAGTTTACGAGGGGATCGTTCCGTGTTCGAGGCGACGTCGTGGAGGTGATTCCGGGGTATGAGATTGAAGAAGCGATTCGCATCGAGTTCTTTGGCGATGAAATTGAGAGGTTGTCGTACATCCAGAAGACGGACGGGAAGATTATCGCGGAAACCGAGTTCGAGATTGTCTATCCCGCCAAACAGTTTGTCACAACACGGCCGAGCATTGAGCGGGCTCTCAAGACGATCGACGTCGAACTGCGCGAGCGGTTGACGGAGCTGCGGGAGCAGGGAAAACTGCTTGAGGCACAGCGGCTTGAGCAGCGCACGCGCTTTGACATGGAGATGATGCGCGAAATTGGCCACTGTTCCGGCATCGAGAACTACTCCCGGCATCTCGCCGGACGTCCTCCGGGATCGCGTCCGTACTGCCTCCTGGATTACTTCCCGAAGGATTTCCTTACCGTCATCGATGAGTCGCATGTCACGGTCCCTCAGATTCGTGGGATGTACCATGGAGACCGCTCACGCAAAGAGACGCTCGTGCAATACGGATTTCGGCTTCCGTCCGCGCTCGATAATCGCCCGCTTACGTTCGATGAATGGAACACGATGGTGAAGCAAATCATCTTCGTCAGCGCGACGCCCGGGGACTACGAGCTCGAGATGAGCAAAGGTGTTGTTGTGGAACAGGTGATCAGGCCGACCGGCCTCGTCGATCCCGAAGTGGAAATCAGGCCAAGCAAGCATCAGATTGATGACCTCATCGCGGAAATCCGTGTCAGGGCATCGCGGAAAGAACGAGTCCTTGTGACCACTCTGACGAAGCGGATGGCCGAGGACCTGACGGAGTATTTGCTGAATATCGGTATCAAGGTTCGGTACATCCACTCGGAGGTGGATGCTCTCGAGCGAGTGGAAATCCTTCGGGACCTTCGCCTCGGTGATTTCGACGTCCTCGTCGGAGTGAACCTGCTGCGGGAGGGACTCGACCTGCCTGAAGTCTCCCTCGTCGCCATCATTGATGCAGACAAGGAAGGATTCCTTCGTTCCGACCGATCGTTGATTCAGACCGCCGGCCGGACGGCGCGCAACGTAAACGGAAAAGTCATCCTCTACGCGGACACGCAGACCGGTTCCATGGAGCGGATGATGGATGAAACGAACCGCCGCAGGAAAAAGCAGCTGAAGTACAACGAAACTCACGGTATCACCCCCGTCACTATCTACAAATCGATCGAAGAAGTCCTCGCTGCAACCGCCATCGCTGACATCGCAGCGCAACGCGCCGCCCGGAAGGAAGGGATGCGCCCCACGACAGTCTCCGATCACGTCGTCAAATACCTCAACGAGGAACAGCGCCAGGACCTTCTCGCTGAGCTCAAGGAAGAAATGCGGCGTGCCGCGAAGGACCTTGAGTTTGAGCGGGCTGCTGAACTCCGCGACGAAATCGCGAAGCTCGAGAGACGCGGCGAAAAGTAGCTCTCTTTCGCTTGGTTGGTCGCTGCGACTGCTGCACTTCGTAAACCTCTCCCTGCAAGTATGAGCTCCATCTTCGCACGTTCCGTCCGGAACGTTTTTGACGCCATTCTCGACTTCGTCTATCCGCCCCTCTGTTTTTCGTGTGGTGAGTTGCTGGAGTCTGGACGCGAGCACATTTGCACATCGTGCTGGTCCTCCATAAAACGCGTGCGGGATGATCCATCACTCTATGATGAAACCAAAGAAAAACTCCTCGCCTCAGGAGCTATTGACGACCTCGTTTCTCTGTTCGTATTCGAGAAGGAGGGTGCGTTCCAAAGGATCGTGCACAGTCTGAAATACTCCGGAGTGCAACCCCTCGGTACGGAACTCGGTAAGCGGCTCGGCGCGGAGATGCTCAAAGAAGGAGTACGAGCAGACATCCTCGTTTCCGTCCCCCTTCACAAACGACGACTTCGCGAGCGAGGGTACAACCAGTCTGAACTCATCGCTAGAGGTATTGCTGAAGTGACAGGGATTGCTGTCAGGAACGAACTTGTGAAGCGGAGTCGCTGGACGAGCACGCAGACGGCGCTCTCGCTCGAGGAACGTCAGAAAAACGTCACGGATGCGTTTGTGTGCCCGGTTCCGGACCTTGAGGGAGCGGTCATCATTGTCATCGATGATGTGATCACAACCGGCGCCACCATCGCATCGTGCGGCTGTGCACTGAAGAAGGCTGGCGCCTCCAGGATCATCGCCGCCTCTGCGGCATTGGCGGGTCGGGGGGAGCAATGAGGATTGATCGGCCGGAAAGGAAGATCCTTAGACTGAAGGGATACGACTACTCTAGCCCTGGGAACTATTTCGTGACGACATGCACGCAATATCGTGAGAAGCTGTTTGGCGAAGTCAGGGATGAGAAGATGTTTCTATCCGACGCCGGAAAGGTCGTGCAAATCTGCTGGCAGGAAATTCCGGAGCACTATCCTGGCGTACATGTCGATGCGTTTGTGGTGATGCCAGATCATGTCCATGGGATCATAGCTATCGGCGCCGGGGCGATTCATGAATCGCCCCGGACCGAGGATTCTGATGCTCAGGTGAGACGGAGGATGTTGATTCCATTGATAATCGGAAGGTTCAAGCAAAACTCCGCGAAGCTCATCAATAAGATGCGCGGAGTGTCTGGCGTCGCAGTCTGGGAACGAAGCTACTATGAGAGCATCATCCGCGACCAGAAGTCACTCTCAAGAATCCGAGCATACATCCTCCGGAATCCGGAATGCTGGAGCAAGCACAGTCTCAGGAACTGACAATGAAGGAAGACAGGGAATTCTACCGACGTCATTTGCCGCATTATCAGCCGTTTGAAGCGGAGTTTCACGTCGTATTTCGACTCGCAGGATCACTCCCTGCCGAAGTCGTCGAGTGGATGCGAGAAAAACGTTCGGCTTTGCGCAGCCGCTCGCCGCGCCTGCAGGGAGAGACACAGTCAAAATCCGAACTCTTCATGCTTCGACCGGCTTGTCTGGCCAAGTATGAGAATCTGCTAGACGGTTCGTCATTAGGACCGCGTTGGCTTCGGGATGCACGCGTTGCTGCAATTGTGTCTGAAGCAATGCATTATCGTGACGGGAAACAGTATGACCTCTACGCGTACTCGATAATGCCGAACCATGTGCATATGGTTTTCCGCACCGTCCGTCGGATAGTCTGTCCGACGGACCGAGTCACCGATATTCTAAGAAAGCTCAAATGGAATACCGCGCTCAGAGCCAACCGTGTTCTAGGTCGAACGGGATCATTCTGGAAGGCCGAGAGCTACGACCATGTCATCCGGACTGACGAAGAACTCAGCCGCACCATTTGGTATGTACTCCATAACCCGGTTCTGGCCGGGCTGGCATCGTCGTGGAGACTCTGGCCCTGGACGTATTACAAGGCTGAGTGGGACACTTCATGAAAGCGAGGATTGCAGGACAGCAATCAGAGCAACGCAATTTTTAGGGGCTTGACATTTGTTGTGTGGTAGTTATATTAGATGAGATTCACTTCAGCAGTGGCCGATCAACACGTCATGGAGGTCGCTGTGAGACCACGCCATTTGGTTTTCTCCCTCGTCATTCTCCTGAGTACCTGCTTTTCGACGCTCATAGCAATAGCTCAAACCTCAGCTAGCAATTCGAAATCCTGTGACGCCTCAGCTGGGACAGTTGCTCTGACTATCCAAACCGGAAGCCTCAACATCAACCATCTTTGGCTCAAGGTCAGGAATGATGGGATCGTCGGCTACGACTCTGCGAAGGGACACGGACTTACGTATCCGCTGCAGTACGGAGGGCTGTTGTACGCCGACAATCTCATGTGGGTTGGCAAAGTGTACGACGGTCAATTGTCAGCATCATTCATGCCGATGCCGGAACTGAGGACAGGGGGTGGAGCCTACAAGGCAGGAGTACGACCGGGGGGCATCATCCAAAAGGGTATCGCCGAGAACTCTGAGTCTGATGCTGCGAGAGTCTTTCGCTATCGTCCAGATTACCTGACGGCGGATCTCACACTTGATGTCGCCTCTCTGAAAGATATCGATAAGGCTGCCGTTACACGAGCCATGGTTGTGGCGATGCGCGAAAGCTACGGTAAGGACCTTATTGAATGGCCGTGGCAAAGAGGAGCGCCGTATGTTGACAAGAACTGCAATCGAAGGATGGATCCCGGTGAGCCTCCGGGGCTCGAGAATGCCTCACAGGTTGTGTGGTTCTCCTACAACGACCTCAATGAAAGCGCCTCCAAATCCTTCGCTGGGGACATTCCGATCGGCTTCGAAGTACAGGTTACGTTGTGGGCGTACTCTGGTATCCCGAATCTCGACGACGTTATCTTTAAACGGACCCGCCTGATCTACAAAGGCACCGCGGTCGGACTTGCGACCTCTGCCATCGACAGTCTCTATCTGACACAGTGGGTCGACCCAGATATCGGAGGTGGCTCGAATGACCTCGGCGGTTGCGATTCCGTTCTCGGGTTAGCCTATGCCTACAACCGCACATATCAAGGAAGTGATCAGGATACAGTATACAAAACGCTTAAACTATCGACACCGGGCTTGGGGTATGTCCTGCTCCAAGGTCCACTTGTGGATGGTCAGTCCCATGACAAGGCGATCTTTGACTTCAGCGTTCGGCAGGGGAAGCAAAATCTACCCCTAAGCTCGTGCCTTGTGCACATGACAGGCCTGGCGGACGGTCTAGGTGTGCCGACGGGTGTTCGGGATTACTTCGCATGGAACACGGCTCGCGGTTACAGCGGCCAGGGCAGTTCGCTTCCTCACACACGGCCATATCTCGATCATGAACAAAGAGCTTCAAAGTTCATGTACTACGGCGATCCAGCTTCCGGATCAGGATGGATAGCATCGCGGCCAAATCACTTCTGGTACGATAACTCGAGTCTCCTAAATTCCTCTTATGCTGGCGGAGATGTGCGACTTCACATGAACATGGGGCCGTTTTCGCTCGCGCTTGGCGACACGCAAGAAATCGTTGTGGCCATGATCGCGAGCCACGCGCCCACCGCTGCGGAAAATGTCACGTGGTTGAGAAACCGCACGAAGTATGTCAAGGCTATCTACCCCAACCTCGGTGAATATGCGGCGAGTTTCGTGACCGGAGTCCCGGACGCGCATAATCCTCCACGCGAATTCGCCCTCTATCAGAACTTTCCTAATCCCTTCAACCCGTCAACTCAAATCAAGTTCTCGCTCCCAGTTGCCGCTCCGGCCCGACTTGCCATTTTTGACATGCTCGGAAGAGAAGTCCGCGTACTGCATGATGGAAGCCTTGACGCTGGTGTACATCAGGTCACTTGGGATGGTCGGTCATCAATCGGAATACCTGTCCCAAGCGGCGTCTACTTCTGCAGGCTCGTGCAGGAGGGGCGACAGCTTTCCCAGAAGTTGTTGCTAGTTCGGTAGATCGCACCTTTCTTGACTTTCAACCCATTTCTGGATAATATTCTTAGCCTTTTTCGAGGCATTTCTCTGATCAGACGCGAACGACATCTCATTCATAGGAGGTACACATGGCAGTCAAAGTAGGTATCAACGGATTCGGGCGCATTGGACGCCAGGTCCTCAAGGCAATTCGGGACAGCTACCCGAATACTCTCGAGGTTGTTGCCGTGAACGATATCGGCGACCTCAAGACGATGGCTCATCTTCTGAAGTACGACTCGAACTACGGCCGGTTCGATGGCAAAATCGAGGTCGGTGCGGATTCGCTTGTAATCGACGGAAAAACCGTCAAAGTCTTCAAAGAAAAAGAGCCCGATGCACTTCCCTGGCGGGATGTCGGGGTTGATATCGTCATCGAAGGCACAGGTCTGTTTACGATCAAGAAAGACGGCGTCAACAAGAAGGGAAAGACCGTCAAGGGCGCCGAAAACCATATTACGAAGGGTGGAGCCAAGAAGGTCATCATCACGGCCCCCGCAGAAGGTGAAGACCTCACCGTCGTCATGGGCGTAAACGACAAAGCGTATGATCCGGCGACGCATCACGTCGTTTCGAATGCCTCCTGCACAACGAACTGTCTTGCGCCGGCCGCAAAGGTTGTGCACGACAAGTTCAAGATTATCCGTGGCTTGATGACCACGATCCATGCCTATACGAATGACCAGAAGATCCTCGATCTTCCGCACAGCGACCTGCGCAGAGCTCGTGCCGCCGCGATGAGCATTATCCCGACGACCACCGGCGCCGCAAAGGCAGTCGCGCTTGTCATTCCGGATCTCAAGGGCAAATTTGACGGCTATGCACTGCGTGTGCCGACCTCGACCGTCTCTGTTGTCGATTTCACCGCGCAGGTTCAAAACCCCACCACAACCGATGAGCTGCGCCAGGCATTCAGGGACGCCGCCAACGGTCCGATGAAGGGCATCCTCGCCGCGGTCGATGAGCCGTTGGTGAGCATCGACTTCAAGGGCGATCCTCACAGTTCTTCAGTCGATCTCCCGTTCACGATGGTGCTGGGGAAAGAAAAGAACGACTTCATCAAAGTGGTGACGTGGTACGATAACGAGTGGGGTTACTCAGTGCGTACTGCTGATCTCGCGAATTTGATGGCGTCGAAGCTCTAAATAGGCAGACCGCAAATACGAAGTCCGAATCTCGAAATTCGAGGGAAGCTCGAAGGAGACAAATCCAAAACTCAACGGGCTCAACAATCGCATTTCGGTTTTTAGATTTGGAATGTCCATCGTATTTCGGATCTATGATTTCGAATTTCGGCTCCGATTTACAGGAGTCCTTCTTTGGTACGGGGAGAGCTATTCTATGAACAAAAAAACTGTACGCGATATTGATCTGCGCGGAAAGCGCGTGCTCATGAGGGTTGACTTCAATGTTCCGTTGAAGAGTGGCGCTATCCAGGACGACATCCGCATGAGGGCTGCGCTTCCGACGATCAACTACGTGCTTGAACAAAAACCAAAGTATCTCATTCTCATGTCGCATCTTGGTGATCCGAAGAAGGATGCCAAGAAGGCGAAAGAGAAAGCGGAAAAAGACGGGAAGCCATTTGATGAAGCGAAATACATCGAAGGGAAACACAGGATGAAACCGGTGGCAGAGCACCTGGCAGAGCTTCTGAAGCGGCCGGTGAAGCTCTCGCCGGCAGCGATCGGCTCCGACGCTCAAGCGGCGGTGAAAGCTCTCGCTGACGGTGAGATCCTCATGATGGAGAACACAAGGTTCCACAAGGAGGAGACCGCGAAAGAGGCTCCCGATCGCGAACGGATGGCAAAAGAGCTTGCGACGTTTGGCGACGTCTATGTCAACGATGCGTTCGGGACGGCTCACCGTCCTCATGCGTCGACCGAGACAGTTGCTCAATTCCTGCCTGCCGTCGCCGGATTCCTGATGGAGAAGGAGCTCAACTATCTGGGCAAGGCCATCGAGAATCCAGCCAAACCGTTTGTGGCAGTTCTTGGCGGGGCGAAGATATCCGGCAAGATCGATGTGATCCAGAACCTGATGGGGAAGGTGGACGTCCTTCTGATTGGCGGAGGAATGATGTTCACATTCTACAAGGCGCAGGGAATGGAAATCGGGAAATCGTTGTTAGAAGAGGATAAGATCGACCTCGCCCGGACGCTCCTCGAGACAGCAAAGGCGAAGAACATCAAGCTGCTTCTCCCTGTCGATGCCCTTGTTGCTGACAAGTTCGACAACGCGGCGGCGACAAAGATAGTCCCCGTGAACGCGATCCCGGCGGATTGGGCCGGTGTTGATATCGGTCCTGAGACGATCAAGGTGTTCAGCGAAGCAGTCAAGCAGGCCAAGACGGTTGTATGGAACGGCCCGATGGGCGTTTTTGAAATGCCGAACTTCGCCAAGGGGACAAACGCGATCGCACAGTCGATGGCCGATGCAACCAAGGCCGGTGCAGTGACGATTGTCGGTGGCGGCGATTCTGCGTCCGCGATTGCGAAAGCGGGTCTCGAGTCTCAGGTTTCCCACGTTTCAACAGGTGGGGGAGCTTCGCTTGAGTTCCTCGAAGGGAAGGTCCTGCCCGGCGTGGCTGCCCTGAATGGCAAGACCTGACGGATTCGGTGACAGGAATCGTTGAAGCTGAGTGTGGGGAGGAGCCGGCACTCCTTCTCACACTTTCTTTTTTCTGTGTGAGGTTTGTGCTCGGGGTGTGAGCATTCATTCAATTCGTGGAGTGTGAGTACGCATGCCTTTCTACCCAGGTCAAGGGAACTACTACAGGCCGTCTCCGTTTGGCGGGTTTCAGTTCTTTCCACCCGTCATCAAGACGCTCCTGCTGACGAATGCAGCGGTGTTCATCATCTTCGGTCTTGGAGGACAGATGTTCACCCTCGGCGCCATTCCGCTGGAGTACATTTTCAACTACTACCTCGGCCTGATGCCGCTCGGGCATGGATTCTACATCTGGCAGTTGATCACCTATCAGTTCATGCATGCAGATATCTGGCACCTCCTCTACAATATGTTTTTTGGGCTGTGGATGTTTGGCATGGAAGTCGAGAATGTCTGGGGCTCGAAACGGTTTCTGACGTTCTATCTTCTCTGCGGCGTTGTCGCCGGTATCACGCAGCTGCTGCTCGCTCCGGTGCTTGAGCCGTCGTCGGTCATCGACAGGGCCGGCGGTGGCATTCCGACGATTGGCGCGTCAGGTGCAGTGTATGGTGTGCTTGTGGCTTTCGCGATGCTCTTTCCTGATCGCTACATCTACCTCTATTTTCTTCTGCCCGTAAAAGCCAAGTACTTTATTTTTGGCCTTATCGCGCTTGGTGTCATCTCAGTCGGGAGCCACACCACTATTGCCAACCTCGCACATCTCGGTGGTGCGGTCGCGGGATATGTCTACATTCTGGTCCTGACAAAGAGGTTCCCCCTGCACGGGGCAATCGAACGGCTCGGCTGGTGGCTGAATTACAGGAGATATCAACGGAGCACGTCCGATCCGGAGAACGTCGTCGATGCGAAGGTGTTTGACATCACCCAGAAGCCGAAGACGGAACAGGAACTCAATCAAATGAAGATCGACCAGATTCTCGACAAGATCAGCAGCGGCGGATACCAGAGTCTGACGGAAGAGGAGAAGAAGATTCTCTTCGAAGCAAGCAAGAAACTGAACTGAGGTCGGCAAAGCAATCTGTTGCCAGGACGGATGAACGATGGGAGAGCTCGAACAACAGCATCAAACATACAAAGTTGGTGTCAGGCGCAAGACTCGTCAAGTGATTGTCGGCGGCGTCAAGATCGGCGGCGATGCCCCGATCTCCGTCCAGACAATGACGAAGACGAAGACGGATGACATCGCCGGAACGGTAGCCCAGATCAGGGCAGCGGCAGAGGCGGGAGTTGACATCGTCCGTGTGACGGTGAACGACAAGGAAGCGGCCGACGCGATGGCAGAAATCGTCAGGCAATCCCCGGTGCCGATTGTCGCCGATATTCACTTCAATCACATCTTTGCCCTGAAATCCGTTGAAGCTGGTGTGGCGAAGGTGCGAATCAACCCCGGCAACATCGGATCAAAGGATCGGATCCGGCAGGTGCTGACGGCGTGCAAAGAGAAGGGCATCCCAATCCGGATTGGTGTCAACTCGGGTTCGCTCGAAGCTGACATTCTGGAGAAACATGGATATCCGACCCCCGAAGCGCTTTACGAAAGCGCGATGCGGCATGTTGGGATCTGCGACGAGTTCGGCTTCAAAGATGTCGTCATCTCCGTGAAATCAACGGATGTGAAGTTGATGATCGAAGCGTACCGTCTTGTCGCACAGCGTACAGATATTCCCCTGCATCTTGGGGTCACAGAGGCCGGAACGACACGCGTCGGCACAATCAAGTCCGCCGTAGGAATCGGCACGCTCCTCGCCGAGGGCATTGGTGACACGATCCGCGTCTCTCTGACCGACGATCCCGTGAAGGAAGTCGAAGTCGGTAAAGAAATTCTGCGTTCTCTCTCGCTTGCGAGCCGGAGTCTTGAGTTGATCGCATGCCCCACGTGCGGGAGACTGGAAGTCGATTTGTTCGGCATCATGGCTCAGCTCGAAGAAAAGCTCGCGAAGGTGAAGAAGCCGGTGAAGATTGCCGTCCTCGGATGCGTCGTGAACGGTCCCGGAGAGGCGAGCGAGGCGGACATTGGTGTGGCGGCGGGGAAGGGCGTTGCGATTCTGTATCGCAAGGGAGAGGTGGTGAGGCGCGTGAAAGAAGAGGAGATTGTTGGAGCCGTCATCGAGGAGGTGGAACGTTTCCAACCGCCGGACTGACCTGGGCCAGGTGATCCCTTGGCCAGCCAAACAGATATGATGGGGCCGTCCCGATGAAACAGCATTCTTCGGGGACGGCCTTCTTTTTGATTTGAACGAATGTTGTTCGTACTTTGGTCAACTCCCATGATCGATCTGCTCACAATCCGGGATTTCGAGCCGCCGATGGGCGACCTGGCAGTCCGTCAGACTCTCTCATCTTGTCGTGCACTCTGGACAACACCGCTGGCAGAGGAGATCGGAGCTCCGGCGCACAGAATTATCCACGCCCGGATACTGCAGCTTCATGCTCCCGCAAAACTCCATCGGCTTGGACTCAAGAAGGCGCCTGGATATCATAAGTGTGGAAGCAGGCAGGATCTTGACTGGGTGACCTCGTTTCGTCTTTTGCTCTGGAACGGAAACGGCTGGTCAGTCGCGCGATCGGAAACGAACATCCAACCCGAAAGAGATTCGCCGTTGTGGTTCGACCTTGGCGGCGTTGAAACGTCAGCTCTGATGATCGAAGCGCGGCGTTGCGGTATTGACGATTGGTGGACATCAT
>Ga0233422_10000677_pt1 | contig 16355 bp, 18 predicted proteins | sample Watercolumn_Mata_2_FD_182724 | JGI IMG/M metagenome (GOLD analysis project Ga0233422, IMG submission 182724) | Freshwater microbial communities from Lake Matano, South Sulawesi, Indonesia - Watercolumn_Matano_2014_110_MG | ecosystem: Environmental > Aquatic > Freshwater > Lake | place...
GGGGGATTTTCTATTAACATGATAGGTGTTTTATCACCGAATTTTTTGTAGGCGTTGAAAGCAGAATTTCCAAATGTTTGCGAAGATTTTTCAATAACAAATTTATCAACAGGCACGAACTGATTTGGTGCAAGTTCCTCATCCTTTAATTCAAACAAAAGTTTTCTCATGGCTTGCGACTCGCCAAGAAGATTTCCTTTATTTTCATCTAATTCTTTTTTATAATTTTTTGAAACCTCTAAAAGTTTTTTCTTTTGTTCATCTGTTCCATATTCATACGCTTTGCTGAAAAGATTATTCGCATTTTTATGAACTTCAGCCAAATAACTATTTATTGTTCCTAAATCCATATACGCTGTTCTCTGAATAGGGTCTAATTTACCTAAAATTTCTTCTTCTTTTCCCATTTTTTTTGCTTCATTTAAATCATTTAATAAATGCCTAATTTGAAATTCATTTTTTCTTAACAACTCATCTGCTCTTTCTTTTGTGAAAATTATCTGATTTATTGAATTATCCCAACTTACAACATTTTGATTGTTTAAATTTTCTTCAGGTGTGTGGGTTTTTATCATTATCCCTCCTGTTTTTCCATCCGGGTAATATTTTGTGTCTTTTTCTAAAGGAATTAATCTTCCTGATTCTTTGTCAACTGCAATTATCCTATTTGCTTCGCCTTGAAAATCTTTTTTTGCATCAGGAAGTTTGCTCCATTCTGTTCCAGGAACTCCTTCTGCTGAATGAAAATTAACTTTAACATTTCCGTCAGGATTTAACTCATGGCTTCTTTCTATAATTTCAGACATTTTTATTTCAGAAGCACGACGATTTGCTTCACTATATCCTTGTTGTGAAATTCCTGATGCGTCCATAACAGGCGCGTGAATTGAAACTTCTGCGCCAATTAATTTTGCAAGTTGATTAACTTCTTTTAAATGTTGCTTTGGAACAGAATCAAAAATTTCTGGAGAAACTAATGCTAATTCCGTGTGCTTCACACCCGACGAGAATTTTGTAGAAGCATCTGCAATTATATTTGCTGTTCGAGGATCTGTTGTCAAGCCCAAACTTCCTGCACCAACATGATAACTTGAAATTCCTGCTCCATAAGACGGGCTAAACGACGAATAACTTCCTTGATAAATGTTTTTTACTTCGTAATTTGCCTCTTTTCCCATGCTAAAATTAAAGAAATTTTATTTAAATAATTATTGATTAAGAAATTGCTGACGGACGATATTTTATTTCTTTTTTCTTAGTCATATCTCTTTCTTGCAAAATTTCTTTTTCAAACACTGACGCCGGAGTGTATTTTTCTTGTTGTGGATTTGCATTAATTCGTGATTCAGAAGATTCTAAAAGCCCTACATTTCTTTTTTTCAAAATAGATTGATTATCCCAAGGATTAGATTCTATTCTTGAAATTTCCGACGAACGAAGGTATTCAACTTTATTTAAATCAGGAGATGAAAAATATTTGGGTTCATCTTTATTTTCTGTTTTTTTAGAATATTTCTCTTTTTCTTCTTCTGAATCTTTTCTTTTTTTTATAGAAGTATCTACTACAGAAGTTTCAAGATTTCTTGGTTGAGGAATCTCAATTTTAGGAGATTTTACTTCCCAATTATTTTCTTTAAATTCAGTTTGATTTGGGAATTTTATAATCTTTTCCGGTGTAATTCTCGGGACTTCAATTATAATTTTTTGACTTTCTTTTTTTTCTTGAATAATTTTTTTAGTTTCTTTTGTTGAAGAACTTTCTATTTTTGGTTTTTCTTCTTTAATTTTCTCAATTAAATTTTCTTTTTTCACAGAATTTTTTGATAAATTTTTCATAAAGTATTAAGGATAAAGGAATATAAAAAATTATGTGTAGCTTGCCATGCCGTGGGCTTTTTTATAAATATCAAACAAACTGAATAAAGTTTCTTTTGCATCTGACGCTGATTTTTCTCTGAAAAAAGTTTTTTCATACCAATTATCTTTTTTAATTTCTTTAATTTCATCTTTTTTTAAATCATCTTTTTTTTGTTCTTGTTTTTTTTCATAGAACCCAAACAAAGCCAAAAACGGATTGGAAGCATCTTTTGGTTTTTCTTGTTTTTTATCGTCGCCCATAAATTCTTCTATATCTAATTTTAACTGCCCTAAACTATCTTGCGTAATTCCGTCGATCAGACCAAAAGCAGCGTCTAAATCAGAAGTTTCTAATTCTTTTTTTAATTTTTTTATTTCTTCGTCGCTGAGAGAATATGCTTTAAAGCTAACTTCTGTTCTGCCCCCAAAAGTATAACCCCCCCTTCCTTGAATTTGCTGAGGAATTCCTCTAAAATTAAAATCAACTAAAATACAACTATAATATTTTTTCTTGAATTTTTTTAAGAAACGATCGTTTGAAAATTCTTTCGGAAATTCACCTTCCCGTGCAAGAGATTTAATATCTATTTCTCGTTTTCCGAGGAGAGTCATCTCTAAAATTATTGTATTAAATGCTTTTACGAGAGCTGGATTTAAATTCTGCTCTTTCATTTCAAGCTGATACGCTGCCCTCAAATAAGGTCTTGCCCAACGGGAATAAAGTTTTAAACTATTTACCTGACTTTTTAAATAAGTTTTTTCAATTTCAAATCTTTTTCTCAATTCTTTTTCTGATTCAGAAACCCACACATTAAATTCTTGAATTCTCTGAATAACAATTCTTTTAACTCTATCGTTTAAATCTAATCTTTCAGAATCTTTAACATCTTTTACTGCTAAAAATGCGTCGATTAAAGTTGCGAAACCTGCTTGTCCGAGCCCCATGGCTTTTAAACTCGAGTTTCCCTTTTGCATATCAACTTTATCCATCCAAATCTGCTTCAAGCTTAAAATTGCTGAATCTTTTTTTGATGCATCCTTTAAATCTTCGTATGCTTGAAGACGAATTTTAAATTCTCTTAAATCATAAATTAAATTCAAAACACTTCTTAAAACAGCGTTCATATCTGTTAAAATTTTTGTCCCGCTTTGTTGCATAACTGACGCCCGCTGTCCATATTCTCCGAAATGCCCTGAACCAACAGACGAGCTGAAATTATCTATTAATTTTTCTGGCGACAATCCAAAATCATTCATTAAATCTAAAATGAAAAAATAAATTGGCTCTAATTGTTCTGACGACGAATCATAAACTAATTTGTGCTCTGATTCTGGAGAATTTTTTTTCTTGTAATACGGGCTTACTTCTTTTATTAAATCGCTGATTGATTTCACCTCTACCATATTAAATTTAAGTTATTGTTATTTAAAAAATCTTGCTTATAAATAAATTGAAATATAGAAATTCTTAAATAATAGAAATTATTAGTATAATTATGGGATTATTCAGCAGAAAATCACGAGTGATTGATTATACTGGAGATGAAGAAGGAATTGCGAGAAACAGAAGAATATCAAATAAAAATGTTTCAAATTCTGCAGCAGAGCAAACTTCACAAAGCCAAGATTCTTCGTCTGGAGGATTTTCGCCTTTTCCATTTTTTGCAGGAAATTCTGATTCTGCTTCAAATTCGTCAAGTTCGTTCAGCGACGATAATTCTGAAATTTTGAGTGAAGATGAAAGAAAAAGAAGACTTGGAAAACGGCTTTTAGAACTCACAAATCGACTTGAAGATTTGTCAAATCAGTTGTATCATCTTCAGCAAAGAGTTGAATTGCTGGAGAGAAAATCCGGAGATTCGAGTTCTTCGAGTGATAGTTGGGGATATTGAGAAAGTTAAAATAGAAACATTTATATACTACCATATATTACCATATATCATAGTAATATAAGATGAAAAATGACAAAAATACAAATAGATTTGGACAAAGAAGAAGACAAAATTGTAGAAATATACAAATTAGTAAACAATTTGGACACAAAACAAGAAGCAATTAAGAAGATGGTAAGATATTTTGAAGCAGAAGTGAAACCAAAGAAATTAAAAGATAAGGAGTATTTCAAATAAAATGGTAGACCTCACTGGAAAAAAAGATGCAATTGTAATAAAAGAAGAGTATCAAAGAGCATTAGATTATTCCCATGAGAAAGTAAAAAGCAATGTTAAACATTTGTATGAAATGAATCACAAGCTTAAATATGCAAAGGCAGACGCAAAGAAGTTTAAAGATAATTTAGTTGCTGACGAAGAAGAAAAATCTAAATTATATGAATCTTTGGGAAACTTGTTGAATAAAGAAACCGATTTTGAAAAAACTATGATGGGCATTTCTCAAAAAAGTAAAAAAATAGCAACAATAAAAATAAAGAATAAAGATGTAGATGATGTTAATGTTGCTATGAGAGAATATCTAGATAAATATCCCGAATATGCTTCTAAATCAAGTTTTAAGCGAATATTAGATAGAATTAGTGAAATAGAACAAGGGATAAAAGAAACTAAAAAAAGATATAATGAACAAGTTTCAATTGTTAATAGGGAATTAGAATATTTTCCAAGAGTAATTATGGAGGCTGAAGATAAGATAAATGTATTTAGAAAACAATTGAAAGAAGGAACAGAAAAATTAAGCAAGATGAGGTATCTTAAAAGCATACTTTATAAATTAGCTAGTGAAAAAGAAAAAATGAAGGTAAACATTCATACTTTATATTACAGAATAGAGGAATTTGAAAAAACAATTCAACAACTAAAGAAAGAAATAGAGGAAACTAAACAAGAATATTTAAAAGAGAAAATTAAATAAGATGAAAAAATATGAAGAAGCAAAAAGAGAATTATCTATAGGTGTTGCAGGTGGTTTTATTTCAGGAGGATCTTTATTAAGTTATCAAATACTATTAAATACTTGGAGTTTAATCCCAGCTATAATTGGTGCAGTTGTAGTAGCGATTCTTTTATGGATAATAGCAGTAAAATCAATTAATAGAAAATATAATAGAAAAACTAAACACTAAATTTTATTAACTCCTTTCTCTTTTCTTAATCATGATAAAAAAAGATATTAAATGTATATTTGGAATCCATAAATGGGAAAAATTTATGGGATGTGAAAATGTTGGTAATGGTAAATTCAGACAAAGATATATTTGTAGTAAATGTAAAAAGATGAAAAGTGTAGTAAAATGATAAAATCTCTTGACAAAAAAATTCGTGCATATGTTTTGAAAAACGCAATTCATTATGAAGGAAAAGCAAATTCTGGCTCTGTAATTTCTGCACTTTTTAACGAGGGTTTGAAAAAAGAAGAAGTTAAAGAAATTATTCCAAAAATTCAAAAAGAAATCAAGGAAATATCAAAATTAAGTTTAGAAGAACAAAAAAAAGAATTTGAAAATTTGAAAGAAGATGTTTCTGAAAGAGAATCTCGCGAAGGTTTGCCTGAACTTCCGAATGTTCCAAAGACAGGAGTTGTAATGAGGTTTCGACCTGCTCCTTCAGGGCCTTTGCATGTTGGACACATTATTTCAAGTATTTTGTCGTCTTTATATGTTAAAAAATACGGCGGGAAATTTTATGTAATTGTAGATGATACAGATCCTGAGACAGTTTTGCCAGAATCTTACGAGAACATTAAAAAAGATTTTGACTGGCTTTATGATAATGTTTCTGAATATATAGCATCCTCTGACAGAATGAAATTTTATTACGAATATGCTCTTAATTTAATTGAAAAAGAAGTAGCTTACATTTGCACTTGTTCGCAGGAAAAATTCAAAAAATTTGTCGATTCAAAAAAAAATTGCCCTTGCAAAAAAATATCTATAAAAGAGAATTTGAAAAGATGGGAAAATATGTTAAGCAAAAACGGCTATAAAGAAGGAGAATCTGTTTTAAGATTTAAATCAGATATGAAAAACCCTAATCCTGCAATGAGAGATTTTCCTTTAGCAAGGATAAATACGAAAAAGCACGCAAGACAAGGAAATAAATACAGGGTGTGGCCGTTGATGAATCTTGTCGTTGCTGTTGATGATATTGAATTTGGAATGACGCACATTATCAGAGGCAAAGACCACATGGATAATGCCAAAAGGCAAAAAATGATTTATGACGCTTTGGGAAAGGAAAAAGATTTTCCTTGGGTATTTTTTATGGGCAGAATAAAATTCAAGGACTTGGTGCTTTCAAAAAGAAAAATATTAAGAAAAATTGAAGAAGGAGAATACACTGGATTTGACGACGAAAAACTTCCGACCATCTCTTCGTTGAAAAAAAGAGGTTACAAGCCAAAAGCATTTGCAAGATTTGCAGAGCAGAGAGGACTTACAGAAGTTGATAAAGTTATGAATCAAAGAGATTTTTTTAAAATTATAGATAATTTTAACAAAGAGTCTTAACAATAACCTTTTTATAGTAGGTTTTTCTATAAATGTTATAGTTGAAAACTATAAATTGAAAGGAGGTTAAAATATGAACAATAAAGGACTTTCAGGAATTGTTACAACACTAATAATTATTCTCTTGACATTGGTTGCAATAGGAATCATTTGGGCTGTTGTTAGCAATCTATTAAGTAAGAGTTCTGGAACAGTTGAGTCTTCTACAAAATGTTTAGATGTAGATATAAGAGCAACTAAAGTTGTTGAAAATGTTGCAGGAAACTACACAGTTACATTAAAGAGATCAGCAAGTGGAGATGATACTGAAATGTGTGCAAAAGTAGTTTTATATACGGCAACAACTAATTCACCAGTTTTAGATTTTAGTGATAATTGTTTAACTCCTTTAGAATCAGCATCGCAAACATTTGGAGATATAACAGGGAATATAACATCTGCTACTAAGGTTGAAGTTACTCCTTATTATATAGATTCTAATAACAAAGAGAAGCTTTGCACTGTTACAACTACTCTTGAATTTTAATTTTATTTTTTAATTTTTATTTTTTTTATTTTAAAGAATTAGTTTGGACTAAAAAAAATCCACCCATGTCCCATCATAATCTATTTCATTTCCATTATGTTTTATAACACCAAAGAATTTTTTACCTGTTTTTATCCAAGAATACATTAATTTATCTCCCGGATTTTGCGGAAGATTTTTTAATTCAGAAATAGATTTCCAATAAGGGATTCCCCCATCATTTTCTTTTAATCTTCCAGAGCCAGAATTTGCTTTGAATATATAAACTAAAAAATCTTCTGGGTTTTTCCAATTCTTAAAAGTTCTGTCTTGATTATTAAATAGAATTGTTCCAATTAAAATAAGATGTTTCAAATCTATTCCTGTTTCTGATTTTGTCTCTCTTTTTGCAGAGATTATTCTTCCTTCAACTGATTTTAAACCTTTTTCTTCTGATTCTAATTTTCCTCCAGGCAAGGTAAAATAACAAGAATTTGGATCATCTTCTCTAATTCCTTTTTTAATCATTATGTTCCAAATTTCATAAAAGTTAAGAATAATTGAATTGTATAAAGATTACTGTCTTTTAATTACATAAACTTCATCACCCTTTTTAATCTCAAAAGGAATTTTTATCCCAACTTCTTGTCTTTTTTTTGCTTTCTTAATTTTTTTATTTTTTATTTCCATACTTTCTACAATGCAATTTTTAATTCCTGTTGTTTTTCCAATTATAGAAATTTTGTCTCCAATTTTTAACTCTGAAGATAAAATTATTGTAGCGACGCTGAGATTTGAAAAATAATGTTTTACCTTGCCAACAAAATGTTTTTTTTCTGTTGCTGCGCTGTGTTCTACATTTGCAAAGTCGTCGTTTGTAGGAAAACCTAAATAAAATCCTGATGAAAATCCTCGATTATAAATTTTTTTAAGTTCTTCTAATGAATTTTCAATTTCTTTTTTTGAAAGTCTTTTATCCAATGCTTTTCTGTAAATTCTCACGACAGCGTCGACATAACGAGGATCGCGGGTTCTCCCCTCAATTTTAAAAGAAGTTATTCCTGCTTTCTTCAATTTATCTATAAAAGGCAAAGTGCATAAATCTTTTGCTGACATAATTTTATTGTTTTCTAATTTTAGTTCATAACCTTCTTGCAAATCTTTAACTAAATAACTTCTTCTGCATGGATGAATACACTCTCCGCGATTTGCAGATTTATTAAATAAAAATTGGGAAGTGAAACATCTTCCTGAAACAGCGACGCACATGGCTCCATGAATGAAGCATTCTACTGAAATTATCTTCGAAATTTCTTTTACTTGTTTTAAATTTAACTCTCTTGCTAAAACAATTTTTTTTGCTCCAAGTTTTTTATAAAATTTTGCTGATTCTAAATTTGCAACAGAAGCTTGCGTCGATATATGGAAAGGAATTTTGTATTTTTTGCATAAATTAATTACAGAAAAATCCCAGCAAATAATTGCATCAATTTTGTTCTTTATTTTTTTTAAAATTTCTTCAATTTTTTTGATTTCATGATTGTAGATAATTGTATTTATTGTCAGATATTTTTTAATTTTTTTTGATCTGCAAACTTTTTTTATTTCACCTAAATCCTTTATTGTAAAATTTCTTGCGTTTTGTCTCATTGAAAATTCTTTTAAACCAAAATAAACTGCATCTGCTCCTGCATTAATTGCTGAAATTAACATTGGAAAATCTCCTGCTGGTGCGACGAGTTCGTATTTTTTATTCATAAAATAAGGAAATAAAAAGAGTTTTTAAGTTTGTTGAATTAATTTATAATAATTTTTTCCAAGTTTTCAAACATTAAAAGCTTAACATTTGTCTTCCCCATTCTAAACCGATAATAGCGTTCTGTAAAAGGCATTTCCGGTTTTCCCTTTACTAATTTGTGCCAAGAATCTTCTACAACAATTTGTCTTCCAACTAAAAAATACAAATGATCAAAAGCCAAATCCTTATTTTTACCGATATATTCTTCTTCCATAAATTTAAATTTAATTCAAGGTATTTAAAGATTTATATATTGCAAAATATATTTAATTTTATGGATGTTATTCAAAAAATTGAGAAACAAGTTAAAAAAAATTTAATGCAAAGCAATATACTAAATAAAAAAGAAAAAATACTTGTTGCTTTATCTGGAGGAAAAGATTCGTCGACAACAGTGTATTTGCTAAAAAGATTTGGTTATAACATTGAAGGGTTTCATATAAACTTGGGGTTAGGAAATTATAGCAATAAGTGTTTGAATTCTATTAAAGAACTTTGTAAAATTTTAGAGATTAAATTGCACATTTATTCTATTCAAAAAGAAATGGGTGCAAGAATGTGTTATATTCGTTCTGCTGTTCAATCAAAACAAAAATTAAAGAATTGCGCTGTTTGCGGGGTTATAAAAAAATCTATTATGAATCAGGAAGCACGAAGATTAAATGCAGATAAAATTGCAACAGGGCACAATCTCGACGATGAAGTTCAAACCTTTTTAATGAATGTTTTTAAAGGAAATCCTGAATTATCTTCAAATATTGGTCCAATTACAAGAAATATTTCTGACAAAAAATTTATTCCGAGGATAAAACCACTTTTTTATTGTCTTGAAAAAGAAATTAGAGAGTATGCAAAATTAAAAAAACTCCCGTTTATCCCAGAATCTTGTCCATGTGGAATTGATTCTTATCGAATACAAATTAGAAATTTTTTGAAAAATGTTTCTGAAAAAGAAAAAAGAAATTTAATAAATAATTTTAAAAAAATTCAAAAAAATATGAAGAAAAAAGAAACTAGACAAATTAATTATTGCGAAAATTGTGGCGAACCTTCAAGAAATGAATTTTGTAAAAAATGCCAGATGTTAATGAAATGAAATTATTTCTTTTTATCAGAACTTTTTTTTGATTTGAATTTTAATTTAGAAAATACAAAAATGTAAAGAATAGGTAAAATTCAAATAGAATTTATTAACGCCAAAACAATAAACCAAACAAGATGCTTGTTTCTTGCTGATTTCCAAAGAGCAATTAATTTCCAAACTGCTTCCCAAATAAAAATAATTATTAATAAACCAACAGAAATTCCGATTTGATTTGAGATTGCAGTTAATGAGCCAAACTCCATAAGATGTAAAAGATTTTTTGTTTTTTAAAACTTGTTATTTATGAATGGTTAAGAAGATTTAAATAGTTAAATAATTTTATAAAATTTTAAAATACTATAAATAGTATATGGAAGAGGTGATAAATACAACATATTGTATATAGTTAAAAAAATGAAGTGCCCATTTTGCTCACATACAAAATCTAAAGTAACTGATAAAAGAGAGAGTTCAGAAGAAATAAGAAGGAGACGCGAGTGTTTGAAATGCAAAAAAAGATTTACAACTTATGAAAAAATTGCAGAATCTGAAATTTATGTAATAAAAAAAGACAACTCAAGGCAAAAATTCAGCAGAGAAAAATTAGAAAGAGGTCTGCAAAAAGCGTTTGAAAAACGCCCGATTTCACAAGACAAGATTTTAAAATTAGGAAATGAAATTGAAGAGCATTTGAGAAAATTAGGAAAAAAAGAAATTAAAACTTCAACTATAGGAGAAATTGTTATGAAAAGATTAAAAAAAATTGACAAAGTTGCTTATGTTCGGTTCGCGTCTGTTTATCGGGATTTCAAGGACATAAGTGATTTTAAAAAAGAAATCCGTGAATTATAATATATATACAAAACTAACTAAATATATTTAAAGAACAAAAGAGAAAAAAGAAGATGAAAGAATATTTTTCAAACATTGACAAAATCCAATATGAAAAAAGAGATGCGAGAATTACAGATGATCAAGGAAAGTTGATTGAAGAACTTAAAGACACTGAATTTCCAAAAGATTGGTCTCTTAATGCTTCAAATACTGTCGCATCAAAATATTTTAGAAGAAAAGATATTCCCAAGATTGAGAAGGAAACAAAATTAGAACAACTAACTGGAAGAGTTTCAAAAAAAATTGCTCAGTGGGGATACGAACAAGGATATTTAGACAAAAATTTATTAGATGTATTTGTAGAAGAATTAAAATCATTAACATCAAGGCAATATGGTTCATTTAATTCTCCTGTTTGGTTTAATTTGGGATTAGATTATTATGGAATAAAGCAATTTGGAGAAGAAACATTTTATGTTGAAAACAACAAAATAAAAACGACTAAAAATTATTATAGTCATCCTCAAATTGCAGCTTGCTTTATTCTTTCACCAGAAGATTCTATTAAAAGTATGATTCGCGTAGGAGCAGAAATAAGTGCAAAAATATTTAAAGGTGGTTCTGGAATTGGAGGAGATTGGTCTGCAGTGCGTTCTGCTGGAGAACCTGTTTCAGGGGGGGGTTATGCTTCTGGTGCAATAAGGTTTATGGATGTTCAAGATACTTCTGGAAGAGTCATCAAATCAGGTGGAAAAACAAGAAGGGCAGCAACAATGCAAACTATCGGAATATGGCATCCTGATGTCCCAGATATTTTAAAACATAAATATAAAGAAGAACAAAAGGCAAAAATATTAATTGAAGCAGGTTCACCATCAAATTGGGAAAGCCATACAATCCAAGATTTAAGAGCACAAAATGTTAATATTTCTATAAGAATTGATGATGAATTTTGGAGAGCATATGAAAACAATTCTATTTATAAAATTAGAAGAGTTAAAGATGGAAAAGTTATAAGAGAAGTTTCAGCAAGAGATTTATTAGAACAAATTGCATTTGCAACACATCAATGTGGTGACCCTGGAATACAAAACCACACATTAATAAATGATTGGAACACTTGCAAAAATTCTGGAGTCATTATGGCCTCAAATCCATGTTCTGAGTTCATGTTTTTAAATGGAAGTGCCTGCAATTTAGCTTCACTTAATTTAATGAAATACAGAAAAAAAGATGGAAATTTTGATTTAGAGTCTTTTTACGAAGCAATTAATAGATTAATTATTTCCCAAGATATTATGGTTTCCAAATCTTCTTATCCAACAAAAGAAATTGCGTGGAATAGCCACATATTTAGACCTTTGGGGTTGGGCTACGCAAATTTAGGCGCTTATATTATGTCCTTAGGAATTCCTTATGATTCTGAAGAGGCAAGAAATTTTGCAGCAACAATTACAGCAAATATGACTGCAGAAGCTTATTTACAATCAACTAAATTAGCCGAAAAATTAGGAACTTTTCAAGAGTTTTTGAAAAATAAAGAGTCCATGATGGAAGTTATTTCAATGCACCAAAAATCTGCTAAAAAAATACCTTTTGCAAATGGATTGGAAGAATTGGTTGCTTCTGCTAATAAAAAATGGGAAGAAGTAATTGAAAGAGGAAATAAACACGGATTTAGAAATGCGCAAGTTACACTTTTGGCTCCAACTGGAACAATTGGCTTTATGATGGATTGTGATACAACAGGATGCGAACCGGTTTATGCTACAAAATCTGTTAAAGAATTAGCTGGAGGAGGATTTATGAAAATTGTGAATAAAACAATTCCCTTGGCTTTAGAAAAATTAAATTATTCTTCCGAACAAATTAATGAAATAATTAGATATATTAATGAAAACGAAACTATTGAGGGTGCTCCTGAATTAAAAGAAGAACATCTTCCTGTTTTTGATTGTGCAATAAGTTCAGGTAATGGAACAAGATTCATTCAACCGCTTGCGCACATAAAAATGCTTGGAACAATTCAACCACATTTATCTGGTGCAATCTCAAAAACAATCAATTGTCCTACATCTACAAGCGTAGAAGAAATTATGGAATTGTTTTATCAATCAAGAAAATTGGGTGTTAAAGCAGCAGCAATTTATAGGGATGGCAGTAAATCTTCTCAACCATTAACTTCAAAAAAAGAAAAAAATATAGAAATTATTTTGAAGAGGGGGCAGAGAGAATCTCTACCTGATTTAAGAAAAGGTATAACCCAGAAATCAAAAGTTGGAGGAACTTCTTTATTTTTAAGGACAGGAGAATACGATAATGGAAGATTAGGGGAATTATTTATTGAATCTTTTGAAAGAGGGAGCGAAGTGAATAGATTATTAAATGAATTGGCTATTCAATTTTCTGAAAAATTGCAGTATGGTATTCCCTTAAACGAAGCATTAGAGATTTTTAATAAATCTGGGCAGTCACAAATTTCTGGATTTACAAATCACCCTTTTATAAAATCTGCGAGGGGAATAGAAGGATTTATTTATGATTGGATTAGTGCACATTATTTAGGAGATATTTCATTTGTCCCTAAAAACGAAGAAATTGAATTAAGGCCTCTTCCTTGGGAATTGAGGGTTTATCAAAAAGTTCCGAAATTGCATTTAATCCCTTCTGTTGCAGGAACGGGTTTTTATGAGGGGGCCCCAACTTTGGAAGAAACGATTAAAAAAATATCTAAAACAAATTATTGGTTAGATGAAAAAGATGGTCTAGACACAAGAAAAACTATTGAAAAAATAAAAAAGAACAGAAAATGGAAGTTTGAAGATATTCAGGAAGAAATTTTTTCTGGGAGAATGACTGGAAAAACATGTAGTGCGTGTGGAAGCATTTTAATTACAGATGGAAATTGCTCTAAATGTCCTGTTTGTAAAATTTCTTCAGGGGGATGTGGAGCATAATTTTAAAGTATATACCTTATTACAATTATATTTATAAAGTAAAAAATTTTAGAAAGAAAATGGCTAAAGTTATTAATCCCAAAATAGAAGTTGTTTCTTATGGTCCTGAATTAAAAATTAAAATCTATGATGAAAAAGAAATAGTAGTTAGTTCTGATGAATTTGTTTATGGTGCTGCGAACATCACATACAAAGATATTGGAGCATTAAGGGAATTAATTGACTTAAAGAAAAATGATGTTGATATCAGTAATAAAGTAAGAAAGATGTTAATAAAAGTTGGGGGTTCTGGTCATGCATCAATGGCTACAACCCCTGGATTTTGGACATTTATTGAAGGAGATAGTTCTAAATTTGTGGATTCTATTTTCACGACTGCTGTTTTTGGAAGCTCATTAATGCCTTCTGGGAGAAGAGTCCCCATTAGTAAAGAAGCCATCGTTGTTCCAAAAATGATTATAAATAAAGGAAATGAATTAACAAATTTATACTTACAACAATCTGAAAAAAATATTCAACTTTATGAAATTTTACAAACAAAGGATGTTCCAAAAGAAGAAGCAGCAAAAATTGTTCAATATGGACATCGTGGTGGTGGATTTATGTTCATGCCTCTCGAGACATTAATTCACTTCTCAAAACTTGCTGAAAGAAATCCAGAGGACATGCCTGAAGAAGGAAAAGAAATTATTTCCAAATTAGAAGATTTTGTTAAATCACATGGAATGGAAATAATTTATGAAGCGAGGAAACGCTCCCCAAGAACAGGATGTGTTCATCCAAATATATTCAGAGATGCCAATAGTTCAAATAAAAATTATGCAGAAGAACTTGTTGACACAAGGAAAAAGACAGACCCAATATTTTATGAACCCCCTCTTCTTTTGAAAAATATTCAAGGAAGCCCCGAACTCAATAGAAGATTGAAAAATTACTTTGAAAGAAGAAAAACAGTGTTTAAAAATTCTAAATTGATTAAAAATGAATGGGAGAATCTTCTTGGAGAATTAGAATGTATTGTTAATGATTTTAATACAACTGTAAATATTAAGATTGGCTCAAACATTCCATGGAGAATTTGGGGAGAAGTAAAAAGACATAGAACACTATCTCAAGATACAGAATCAATTTATCACGCGGTTAATAGGGCAATTGAAAAAGTCCATATTAATAACAATGAGATTGGGGGAATTGATAACCCTAATTTTTGGTATCCTGTTGTTTCTCTTCCTTCAAATGTAAGAAATAATGAAAAAAATTTTGAAATGTGGATAAATGAATTTTCAAACTCAATTAAGGTTTATCAGCAATTAATTAATGCCGGTATTAAGAAAAGCGAAGCCCTTGCGATTATTCCTCGTGGTATTAAATTAATGAATATAAAAAATTATGATTTATATAATCTAACAACGGGGTATATGTCTCTGAGATTATGTGGAACAGCAGAATTTGAAATGAGAGCAATAACAGAACAAGAAGCAAAAATTGTGAAAAAGATTTTCCCATATCCGGAGTTAATCTCTCCTAAATGTCATCATGTAGGCTTTTGTCCTGAAATTGATTATCAAGGTAAAAAGTGTATGAAAATTAATCAGCAAATAAAAAATTATGATGAAGAGATGCATAAAGATTTGCAAAAAACAAGAGTTAAAAATATTGAAGAGAATCTTTTCAACCCAAATCTTTAAAAATTGATTATTTCTATAAACTTAATGACATGCGACAAAATTCCTGAACTTACAAATGGAGAATTTGAAAAATTTATTAAAGACGGAGTTGTGCTTGTTGATTTTTTTGCAGAATGGTGCATGCCGTGTGTTATGATGACGCCTGTGCTTGAAGATTTGTGCGAAGAATTTAAAGAAAAATTAAAAATCGGAAAAGTAAATATCGACGATAATCAGGTCTTAGCTTCTAAATTTGGAGTTAATTCTATTCCTAATTTTGTTTTATTCAAAGACGGAAAAATTGTTGAGCAAGTTATTGGTGCTATGACTCAAGAAGAATTAAGTAGGGTTGTGAATGGGTATTTGTAATAACGTTCAAATACCATAATTTTTTAAACTAAATATTTCTAATTTTACTATCGGGCTCTGTAGCTCAGCCTGGTTAGAGCACTGGACTTTTACAGAAAAACAAGGTTTTCTGTTCTTGCAAAAAGGACAAGACTTAAACCTTTTTGAAGTAATCCAGGTGTCGGGGGTTCAAATCCCTCCAGGGCCATTTTTAATATATACTTGAGTACAATAATTCTTTTAAACTAAAAAAATGTTTTACTAAAATGAAAGAACAAATATATTTTAGTAAAGAAAAAGAAGGGAAAAAAGGGAAAAGGATGAGATATAAATGGAATAATTTACTAAACGAATATTTTAGCGAAAAGGAGGGATTGGTCTGTCCAACACACTATGTCGAGAATGGATGCAGAGAATTGCATTAATGACGAGGAATTATTGAATGTTAAAAATCTGGAAAATTTCCTAATTAACGGACTTTTCTAAAACAGTAATAAAAATGACAGAACCTGTAAAGTTTTATACAAAAAAATTTTGGTACAATGATAAAACAAGAGAGGCGTGCCTGACAATAAATTATAATTTTGGTAAATTAAACAAAGAACGAAGAAAAGATATCAAAAAAAGATTGAAAGATTTAAATGAAATTGTGGAATTAATAGAAAAAAATGAAGGAATGAGAATGCTTTTCAAAAGAAATAGAAAAGTGGTGCTTGTGAAAACAGATAAAAAAGAAGGAGCAGAAAAAGAAATTGAGATTTACAAGCCAATTTTTTGGAATCTGAAATTAAAAATAAGAACTGCATGTGAAAGTGAATCTGAAAAAAATGAAATTTTTAATCC